>Ga0256842_1000390_pt1 | contig 38472 bp, 51 predicted proteins | sample 4559240metaG_FD_185973 | JGI IMG/M metagenome (GOLD analysis project Ga0256842, IMG submission 185973) | Hydrothermal vent microbial communities from Guaymas Basin, Mexico - 4559-240 | ecosystem: Environmental > Aquatic > Marine > Hydrothermal vents | place: Mexico: Guaymas Basin | collected...
TGGCGGGGAGGACGCCCGACATCGCCTGGCCGAGCAGGACCGCCGCGGCCGCCCCTCCCACCGCCGAGTGCAGGGTCGAGGCGACCGGATCGTCGGAGAGCTTGCGTCGGAGCGCCTCCGCCACGGTCAGCTCGCCGATGACGGCGGCAAGGGCGGCCACGTACGGGTGCCCGAGAAGCAGCGTGCCGGCCAGGATACCGGAGACCATGGACGTGGCCGGGATCCCGTATCGCTCCGCGCAGACGCCGGTGACGGCGAGCAGGAACGCGGCGTGGAGGGTCCAGGTCACGGGAAGCAGCGGTAGGAGGAGGGGTGGAAGGGCGGAAAAAAGGGCCCGGTGAACCGCCCTCCCCAACGACCTCACCCGATGTACCGTAGGTCTTCCTCGGGGTGCCCTTCCTCCACCTCCTGCTGCTGCGCCTGCTGCAGCTCCTCCATGGACGGCATCTCCTCCAGCTGCTGCGAGACCTCCCGCTCGAACTTCTCCGCGCGCTTCCGCAGCGAGTCCGCCTCCACCTCCACGCCCAGAATGTCGGACAGCTTCTCCACCACCGCCATGGCCGCGCGCGGGTCGACCAAGTGCCCCGGCGTCACGCCCATCAGGCAGGCACCGCGCATGCCCATGAGCTTGCCGAACCCCAGCAGCAGCCCCGAGGCCCCGACGATGTTACCGCCCCCGTTCCCGGTGCGGATCTCCACCCCGTGCTCCTTCAGCAGGTCGACCATCTCCTTGTGCGTGGCCGCCCCGACCACCTTGGGCTCGGAGGGGAAGGTCCCGGTCCCCAGCCCCCCGAGCGTGAAGATGGTCTCCGTTCCGAACTCCTTAACGGTGCTGAGGACCTTGATGGCCACCTCGTGCTGGCCGAGCTCGCCCTGCACCTGCGCCTTGCCCACGAGGAAGATGATGTCCGGCTCGTCCGACCCGTCCGACTCGTACACGTAGAACTCGTTCTTCATGACCTCCACGATCCCGTCCTGATTCACGGAGACCTGGGGCGGGAAGTAGGGCGAGTACAGCTCCCCGAACTTCTCCGCGCCCAGGTCCTCGATCATGGCCTCCGCCGCGAGCTTGCCCACGTGTCCGATGCCGGGCAGGCCCTCCACCAGCACGGGTTTCTCCACGTCCGGCTCGAACTCGAGCCGGATGACGGTGCTCCCGCGGGCGAGCTTTAAGAGGTCCATCGTTACTCCCCCTCCCCCCTCGGGGGAGGCCCGAACTTCTTGATCCACACCTTCTTTTTTAATCTCCTCCGATACTTACCGTACGGATCCTCCGGGGAGAATCGGGGCGGGTGGGGAACCTCCACCTCGCCGCCGCAGTGCGGGCATCGGTCCCGCTGCAGGGTGTACTCGCCGCACTCCTTGCACCGTCGGAGCCGCTTGGGCACGCGGTCACCCCTCTTCGATCTCCCGGTGGAACTCGCCCTCCCCACCGTGCTCCTCCACGTACTCGATCGCCTCCCGCGCGGCCTCCCGAACCACCCGCTCCGCCGTCTTGTAGTCCGGCGCGTCCACCCGGATCCGGTACCGCGGCGCGCCGACGTACTGGACCTCCATCTTCACGTCCTCGTCCTCACCGTACCCCTCGATGCGCTGCAGCGCCTCCCGGATCACCTCCACCCCGTTCGGGGCCGGGCAGCTCAGGTCCACGTACGCCTCGATCTTCACCCGGCCCGGCTCGATGTTCTCGATCGCCAGCTCCGCCAGCTTCTCCGCCCACTCCTCCGGGATCCCCGCCTTCAGCAGCGGCTCCGCGCTCTGCTCCGAGGCCGCCCGCTCCAGCGCGTCGTACAGCGACCCGTACTCCTCGATCAGCCGGTACCCGGCCTCCTCGTACGCCTCGTCCAGGTCCTTCCCCAGCTCCTCCGCCGCCATCTCCAGCAGCTTCTCCGCCCGCTGCTCCCGCTTCCACTCCTTCAGCTTCTCCTTCCGCTGGTGGTCCGTGACCCGCCGCAGGGACAGGTTCACGTACTTCTTCTTCGGGTTGACCCGGATCACCTTCGCGACGACCTTCTGCCCCTCCTTCACGTGGTCCCGGATGTTCTTGACCCAGCCGCTCGCCACCTCCGAGATGTGGATGTAGCCCTCCACCTCCGGGTACTCGTCCAGCGTGACGAAGGCCCCGTGATCCTCCACCCGCTCCACCGTGGCCATCACGACCTCGCCTTCCTCCGGCAGCTCCGAGAGCTTCCGGGGCATTACTCGAGAACCTCCTTGATCTTCGTCAGCACCCGAGCCTTACCGCCCGTCGGCTTCGCCAGCACCCGACCGCACACGTGGCACCGCACGACCGTGCTCGCGTTTCCGAAGATCACCTGCTCGTTCCCGCAGTCCACGCACTCTACCCTCAGGAACCGGCTTCGCGGCTGCGGAACCAGATCCGACTCCGTGAACCGCCTCAACAGCCGCTCCTCCTCCCGCTCGGCCACGGCTCCCACCCCCTACTCCTCGAACTCCAGCGTACCGGCCCGCCAACCCTTCCGCGTGTGCGCCTTACCGCACTCCGTGCACCGGTACCGCAGGTCGACCTTCTTAGTGGGTTTCTCCCCGGACGGCTTCGGACGCGGGAAGCCGCCGTAACCCTTCAGGACCCGCTCGAACTGCCGCTGACCCCACGCCATCTTCCGCGGCGGCCGCTTCTTGACCTTCTCGATCTCGTGCACCGTGTGCCTCCGGCAGTACGGGCAGTACGTCCGGATCTTCCGCGGCAGCTTGACCATGCCCGAACGCCCCCGTTAACGCACCCTCCTCGCGAACGGGCCTCCCCACCGCTTCCCACGCTCCGACAGGATCCCGGCGGCCGTCTCACCCACCACCAATAAATCTCCCGCCCGAGCGTCCGGAACCACCGCCCCCGTATCCGGATCCACGAACCGCGGGAGCCGATCCCGCGCTACGCACACCTCCAACTCCGGCTCCGGCTCCGCCCGATCCTCCCCGAACTCCAGCCACCCGTCCTCGGACTCCCCTTCCTCCTCCCCGCCCTCGTCCCCGGACTCCTCCTCCGGGACCGCGTCGAACCCCAGCCCGTCCAGGTACCGCTCCGCCCACTCCCGCACCCGCTCGTCCCACAGCAGCGGGACCAGGAACGCCGCCTCCTCCGCCAGCAGCTCCGACTCCATCAGCCGGCCCTTCCAGGAGTTCAGCCGGGCGCGCTCCCCGGAGAACCTGACGGCCAGCCAGCTCAGCACGTAGATCCGGGCGCACGCGTACTTCCCCAGCGCCTTCCGGACCCTCAGCACGTCCTCCCGCCGCTCCTCCAGCTCCTCCTCGAGCGCGCGCAGGATCGCGTCCAGCTCCCGGTAGCTCCTCACCTCCCCCTCCTCCACCCCGAGGGCGTCCCGGAGCAGGTCCGGGCTCAGCCGGTCGAAGTAGTGGTGGACCAGGCTGAGGAGGAGCTCCCGCCGGCGCCGGATCTCCCGAGCGTCGTCCTTGGCCGAGATCTCACCCATGCGCGGGTTCGCGTTCTCCCAGGCCTTGTCCACCCGCTTGGCGAAGTCCACGAGGTCCTCCAGGATGGCCTCCGGGTCCTTTCGCTCGAAGAGCTCTCGGCACGCCTCCCGGGCCTCCGGCACGGTCAATCTTTTTACCCCCGCCCGACCGGGCCGTGCCCAAGCCGGGGGTGCGCGCGTTGGGTCGCGGAGGACGCAGGAATCCGGGTCGACCGAGGCGCGGCTCGCTGGCGTTCAGCCCGCGCAAGCGCGCGTCCCGTCCGGTCCCCCGGATCCGCAGCTGGCCGGACGAGGACAAGGTGCGGGTCCAGGGGTTCGCGGGCTACAAGGCGGGCATGACGCACGTGATCATGATCGACGACTGGCCGAACAGCCCGACGGAGGGCGAGGAGATCGCGGTCCCGGTCACCGTGCTGGACGCGCCGCCCCTGTACGTCGCGGCCGTGCGGGCGTACGCGGCGACGCCGGACGGGTACAAGTGCCTGACGGAGGCGTGGGCGGAGCTTCCGGAGGAGCTGGAGATGGACCGCGTCTTCACGGTGCCTAAGGACGGGACGGCGGGCGACCTGGACGAGATCGAGGAGCTGGTGGACGAGGGCGTCGTGGACGAGATCCGCGTGATCGTGGCGACCCAGCCCAAGAAGGCGGGCGTGCCGAAGAAGAAGCCGGACGTGATGGAGTACCGGATCGGCGGTCGGGACGTGCGGGAGCGGTTCGAGTACGCGGTGGAGATCCTGGGCGAGGAGATTCGGGCCAGCGACGTGTTCGAGGAGGGCGAGATCGTCGACGTCTCCGGCATCACGAAGGGCAAGGGCTTCCAGGGCGTGGTCAAGCGCTGGGGCGTCACGATCCAGGACCGGAAGGCCCAGCGGAAGCAGAAGGGCCGGCACGTGGGCTCGATCGGCCCGATCACGCCCTCGCGCGTGCGCTGGACGGTCCCGATGGCCGGTCAGATGGGGTACCACCAGCGGACCGAGCACAACAAGCGGATCCTGAAGATCGGGGAGAACGGCGAGGAGGTCACGCCGAAGGGCGGCTTCGTGAACTACGGCGTCGTGCGCGGGGACTACATCCTGATCCACGGGACCGTGCCCGGCCCGAAGAAGCGCCTGATCCGGCTGCGGCCCGCGGTCCGACCGCCGAAGAACGCGCCGAAGGGCGCGCCGGAGATCCTGTACATCAGCCGGACGTCGCAGCAGGGCGTCCGGCCGAAGGCCTCCGAGGAGGACATCCTCGAGCAGTTGGGCGGCACCGCCAGCGCGTAGGGGGGTCGCACCGTGAAGGTCCCCGTGTTCGACCTGGAGGGCGAGCGGGTGGACGAGCTCGAGCTGCCGGCGTTCTTCGAGGAGCCCGTACGGAAGGACCTCATCCGACGCGTGGTCCTGGCGTTCCAGGCGAACCGGCGGCAGCCCTACGGCACGGACCCGCGCGCGGGCATGCGCACGAGCGCGGAGTCGTGGGGCGCGGGCCACGGCGTCGCGATGGTGCCCAGGATCAAGGGCAGCCGGCACCCCGCCGCCGGGCGCGGCGCCCGCGTCGCCCAGACCGTCGGCGGGCGCAAGGCCCACCCGCCGAAGCCGGAGAAGGACTGGAGCCAGCGGGTGAACCGGCGGGAGAAGCGCGCCGCCCTCCGCTCCGCCCTGGCGGCCACCGCCAAGCCCGAGTTCGTGGAGGCCCGGGGCCACATCATCGACGAGGTCCCGGAGCTGCCCCTAGTCGTCGTGGACGAGCTGCGGGGGCTGCGGAGGGCCCGGGAGGTGCGGGAGTTCTTCCAGAACCTGGGCCTCTGGGCCGACGTGGAGCGGGCCAAGCGGAAGCGCCGCATCCGGGCCGGTAAGGGCAAGCGGCGCGGTCGTCGGTACGTTAAGCCGAAGAGCGTCCTGATCGTCGTGGACGAGTTCGAGGGCATCGAGCTCGGCGCCCGGAACCACCCCGGCGTGGACGTGGTCCGGGCGATGGAGCTCAACGTCGAGCACCTCGCCCCCGGCACCCACCCCGGCCGGCTGACCGTGTACACGCCCTCCGCGATCGAGGTCCTGGAGGAGCGGCTGGGCGAGTAGGGGGAACGTCCACATGGCCAAGCGCCGCGGCCCGCGCATCGAGGACCCGCACGACGTCCTCCTGTACCCGCTGGCGACGGAGAAGGCCATGCGCCTGCTCGAGGCGGAGAACAAGCTCACCTTCATCGTCCGACGCGACGCGAACAAGCCGATGATCAAGCGGGCCGTCGAGGAGCTCTTCGACGTCGAGGTCGAGAAGGTGAACACCCTCATCACGCCCACCGGCGAGAAGAAGGCCTACGTCAAGCTGAAGCCCGAGTACCGGGCCGAGGACGTCGCCGTGGAGCTGGGCATCCTCTAGGGGGGTGCTCCCCGTGGGCAAGCGCATCCGACCCCAGCGCCTCGGTCGCGGCTCCCCCACCTACCGGGCCCCCTCGCACCGCTACCGCGGTCGCGCGGGGCACCGGCCCTACGACAAGAGGGAGAAGGAGGGCAAGGTGGTCGGCAAGGTCGTCGAGCTCCTCCACGACCCCGCCCGGAACGCCCCCGTCGCCCGCGTGCGCTTCGAGGACGGCGAGGAGCGCCTGGTCCTGGTGCCCGAGGGCACCAAGGTGGGCGACACCATCGAGTGCGGCGTCTCCGCCGAGATCAAACCGGGCAACACCCTGCCCCTGGCGGAGATCCCCGAGGGCGTCCCCATCTTCAACATCGAGGGCCGGCCCGGGGACGGCGGTAAGTTCGCCCGCGCCCCGGGCTGCTACGCGACCATCGTGGCGCACGACGTCGGCCGAACCTACGTCCAGCTGCCCTCCGGCAAGGTTCGCGCCTTCGACCCCCGCTGCCGCGCGACCATCGGCGTGATGGCGGGCGGCGGCAAGCGCGAGAAGCCCTTCGTCAAGGCCGGCAAGAAGTACCACCACATGCGCTCGAAGGGCGGCAAGTGGCCCAAGGTGCGCGGCGTGGCGATGAACGCCGTCGACCACCCGTTCGGCGGCGGCAACCACCAGAGCCCCGGCAAGCCGACGACCGTCGCCCGCGGCGCGCCGCCCGGGCAGAAGGTCGGACACATCGCGGCCCGGAAGACGGGCCGAGGCGGCCGCCGCTAACGCCCCCTCGGACTTCTTTTCCCCCGCGCCCGTCGTCCCCACCCGGCGGACGCCCCCGGCCTCCCCGACCGCGCTGTTTCTTCGAGGAGGGGAGCCCGGTTGATCGCGATCCTCGTCGACGACGGGTTCGAGGAGCTGGAGCTGGGCGCGGCGATCAGCGTGCTCTCCCGGGGCGGGCTGAACTGGGAGCTGGTGGGTGTGGAGGAGCGCGCGGAGGGTGCGGGCGGGCTCCGGCTCGACGTGGACGTCACCGTGTGGGAGGCGAGCGGGGAGCGCTACGAGGCCGTCATCGTCCCCGGCGGGACCTCGCCCACGACGCTCTCGGGCTACCGGCGGTGCCTGGAGCTGGTGCGGTCGGTGCGCGAGCGGGGGCTGGTCGTGGGCCTGTCCGCGGGCGCGCTGGTGCTGGCGGAGGCGGGCGTGCTGGAGGGGCGGCGGGCCACGACCTACCCGGGCCTGGAGGCGGAGCTGCGGACGCGGGGCGCGGAGCCGGTGGAGCGGGGGCTGGTGCGGGACGGGCGGGTGATCACGACCCGCGGGCCCGCGTTCGCCGTCGACGCGTGCCTGGAGGTGGTGCGGGAGCTCGCGGGCGATCACCTGGCGAACTCGGTCGCCCGACAGCTTATTCTCAAGTGAGCGCGCCCTCATCCCCGACAACCCGCGCGCGGGTGCGCGGGATCGTGATCGTCGTCGGCGTGGACCTCGTTCGGAAGGACCCGCCCGAGTACGCGATCACCGTGCTCGAGGACGATGAGGTCGTGCTGCAGCGGCGCCTGTCCCGGGAGGACCTCCTGGACCTGCTTCTGTCCCTGGAGCCCGACGTGCTGGCCGTGGACGACGTGCACGAGCTCCTGGACGGGCTGGGCGAGCTGCGGGAGCTCGTGAAGGCGCACCCCACCCTGCGCGTGGTGCAGGTGACGGGGTCGCCCGGGGAGCAGCGGTCGCTCCAGCGGCTGGCCCGGGAGCACGGGCTCCCCGTCCCGGACCCGAAGAGCCCGGAGGAGGAGTCCGAGGCGTGCGCCCGGCTGGCCCGGATGGGCGTGGGCAGCGAGGTCTTCGTGCTGGAGGACGAGACCCGGATCCGGATCGGCCGGGCGCGCCGGCCCGGGCAGGGGGGCTTCAGCCAGTCCCGGTACGCCCGGAACCTGCACGCGGCGGTCAAGCGCGCGACCCGGGAGCTCCGCGCGGCGCTGGAGCGGGAGGGGATCGACTACGACCTGAACGTGCGGAGGGCGGAGGGCGGGTACGCCTCCGCCGAGTTCGTGGTGTACGAGCGCTACGACCGGGTCAAGCCCCTCGTGGACCGCGTGGACACCTCGGAGGTGAAGGTGCGGGTCGAGCCGGTCCTGAAGGATCGGATCACGTTCCGCGGGGACTCGCACCGGCGGGAGCTGCTCACGGTGGGCGTGGACCCGGGCTCGACGACCGCGGTCGCCGTGCTCAACGCCGACGGGTCGGTCATCCACCTGGAGAGCTCGCGGAACCTCTCCCCCAGCGAGATCGTGGAGCGGGTGGAGTCCCTGGGCCGTCCGGTGGTCGTGGCCACGGACGTCTCGCCGGTCCCCACCGCCGTGGAGCGGCTGGCCCGGGCGCTGGGGGCTAAGCTGTACCGGCCCAAGCGGAGCCTCTCGGTGGACGAGAAGCGGGAGCTGGTGAAGGGCCACCTGGCCAAGCTGGACGAGCGGGTGCGGCCCAAGGACACGCACCAGCGGGACGCGCTCGCGGCCGCGATCAAGGCGTACCACACGCTGGTCAAGCCCACGATCGAGAAGGTGGAGCGGCGGGCGCCGGAGGACGCCAAGCGGCGGGACGTGATCAAGGCGGCCGGGTACGTGATCAAGGGACTCCCGGTCTCCGACGCGCTCAAGATCGTGAGCGAGGAGCGCGAGATCGAGCGCCGGCGCCGGGAGGATCGGGCCCGGGTGGACCGGTACCGGCGCCGGGTGCGCGCGCTGGAGCGGGAGCTGGAGGCGAAGGAGCGCAAGCTCGAGGAGTACGAGCGCGAGGTGAGGTACCTGGAGCGGCTCGTGAGGCGCCTCAAGCGGGAGAACCGGGAGCTGCGGGAGCGGCTGGAGTCGCTGCAGGAGCGCATCGACGAGCTCGTGGAGGAGCGCGTGGAACGGCGGCTGAAGGCGAAGGAGCGGGAGCTGCAGCGCCTCCGCCGGGAGCTCAACCGGGAGAAGTCCCGACGGCAGGAGCTGGAGCGTCGGCTGCGGCGGGCGGAGCGCCTCAACGCCATCCTCCGCTCGGGCCGGGGCGTCCCGGTGGTCGAGGTGGAGAAGGCCTCCCACGAGGCGCTCTCGGACCTGGAGACGCCCCCGGTGTTCGCCCTCTACGTGCGGGATCCCAGCGGGATGAGCGAGTCGAACGTCCGGGAGCTGCGGGAGCTCGGGCCCGAGGCCGTGATCGTGCCCGACGAGTCCACCGTGCCGGACCCCGCCCGGGACGCGTTCCGGGAGCTGGAGCTCCCGCTGCTGGAGGAGGGGAGGGACGTGACCGTCAAGCGCGCCGGCACGCTGGCCCTCGTCGAGTCGGACGAGCTCCGGCGGGCGATCGAGCGCGTGCGGGAGCGCTGGCGCGAGGAGGAGCGGGAGGAGCGCCGGGAGGAGCTCGTCCGCATCATCGAGGAGTACCAGCGCAAGCGCCGCGAGCACTTCGCCCGATGACCCGGCGCAGCAGGGCCCGGTACGACCGCAGATCCTCCGGGTGGTCCGCGTCCACCGCCGGAACCTCCACGCCGGTGGAGCCCAGCCGCCGCAGCAGCCCCCGCACGGACCGCGCCCGGGGCGCCCGACCGTTCGCCCTCAGGAGCATCGGGAACAGCGTGCCCCGGACGTGCCGCGGCACCGGGTCGCACCGGGCGAAGGCCTCCGGGTCGAACGCCACGTCGCAGGCGGTCACGCACACGAGCTCCCCGTCGAACGCCCGCAGCACGGCCCGCACGCCGCCCGCGGGACCCACCCCCTCGTCCCGGATGACCGGACCGTCCCAGCGCGCGTCCCGGACGGGGGCGACCGCGTAGATCTCCTCGCACCCCACCATCCGCAGCAACCGCACCGCCCACTCGACTAGCGGCCGCCCCTCCACCGTCACCCAGGGCTTATCACCACCGATCCGCCGACCGCGTCCCCCGATCAGCACCGCGCCGATCATTCCCCGGACTCCCTCAGCGTTCGCTCGCACTCCGGGCACAGCGGCGCGTTCCGCCGGAGCCTCCGACCGCACCGGGCGCACCTCGGGGGCCGCAGCAGGATCTCCCTGACCTCGCCCTCGGAGAGGTCGAACAGCCGCGCCAACACGCTTATACGCACGCCCGCCTCGTACAGCTCCCTCACCTGATAGTCCCGGAAGCGGCGCAGCCGCTCGAGGTAGGACCGCCGAACGGGCTCGTGCCGAGGCGCCCGGAGCCCGCACCGGCTCAGCTTGATCGTCTCACGGGACACCGGAGGGGCACCCCCGGTTGAGCGTGACGGTGGAGCTGATCGAGGGACTGGCGGAGATCCTCCTCGGATCCTGGGTGTTCACCAACGCCGTGGAGTGGCTCGGGTACCGGTTCAAGCTACCCTCGGGCTTCCTGGGCAGCTTCGTGGCGGCCGTGGCCACCGCCCTCCCGGAGACCCTGGTCCCCATCGTCGCCCTCCTCACGGGGTGCCGGGAGGGGGTGGCGATCGGCGCCATCCTCGGCGCCCCACTCATGCTCTCCACCCTGGCCATGGGGATGGGCGGTATCACCGTCGCGCTCGCCCACGCCCTCGGGTACCGGGACTCCCCCCACGTCCGGTGCGACCAGCTCCGGCTCGACGCGCCGCACTTCCTCGCCGCCTACTCGCTCGCCCTCCTCGCCACCGTGTTCAACCACCGAACCCTGAGGTGCGCGGTCGCGATCACCCTGCTCCTCCTGTACGCCCGATACCTCCGACGGCTGATGCGGGAGGGCGCGCCGCCGGAGGCCCCGTCCATCCCGCTGCGGGTGGCGAACCCCGTCGCGGCGGCCGCCCTGGCGGCCCTCCTCATCGTCGCCTCCGTGGCCCTGATGGTCCTCGGCGCGGAGGGGTTCGCCCGGGGCGTGGAGGCGCTGTCCCTGAGCCTCGGGCTCAGCCCGCTGCTCGTCTCCTCCCTGCTCACCCCGGTGGCCACGGAGCTGCCGGAGAAGGTGAACAGCGTGATCTGGTACGCCCGGGGCCGGGACCGCCTCGCCCTGGGGAACGTGACGGGGGCCATGGTGTTTCAGGCCACGTTCCCGGTCTCCATCGGCCTGACGCTCACGGGGTGGAGCCTCTCGACCCGGGACCTGGCGTACCTGGCGGTGCCCATGATCGCCGTGCTGGCGCTCTACGTGCGGGGTCGTCGGGGCCGGCTGGACTGGCCGAGCATGGTGGCGGTGTCCTTCCTTTACCCCGTCCCCGCGCTGGTCTCGTCGGGTTGACCCCGGGCGCCTATCGTTACGATTATTATAACGATCCGGGCGGTGGGCCCGCCGGGATTTGAACCCGGGACCACGGGGTTATGAGCCCCGCGCTCTGACCGGACTGAGCTGCGGGCCCGGGCCCCCGGTACGCCGGCGTTATCGCCGTCAAAAGTCTTGCGCGGATGGGGAGTTCAGCCTTGGGCGACCCGGGGCGCCGGGGATGAGCGGAGGCGGACTTCCCGACCGCCCCACTTTCGAACGACTTATGCGGTCGCGGCCCGGGGACGGGCGGGGGTGGGTCGACGGTGTCGGAGCCCGTGCGGGAGCTGCTGCCCGAGCTGATGGGTCGGGTCCGCGAGGAGCTGGAGCCCGGCGAGCTGGCCCGGGCGATCCACGAGGAGCTGGAGCGGTTCGGGGAGGACTTCCGGGACCGGTACCTGGAGCGGCTCTCCGAGGCGGGGGTGGACGTGGACGAGTACCGGTTCCTGGTCGACGCCGTGTGCCGCTCGGTGGAGCGGGCGCTGAAGGACACGCGCTGGATCCTGGGCATGGTGGCCGAGCGGAGCTCCGAGCGCCTGCTGGAGCGCCTGGAGGAGCACCTGAAACTGAAGGAGGAGTAGGGGCGGGATCCGATGGCCGAGCGCCGGATGGTGTCGACGGACGAGGTCCGGGAGCGGCTCCTGGACCGCCTGATGAACCTGTGGTTCGAGGTGTACCTCTCGGAGCGGCTGGAGGTGGACGAGGACGCGGTGCGCGAGGCGATCGACACCGAGCTGCGGGAGCGCTTCGTGCCCGCCCTGTCCGACCGCGCCTGCGGCCTGCTGGAGGACTACCTGGAGGAGGAGATGTCGCGGGCGAGCCTCAGCCCGCCGGCGGACCCGGACGAGCTCGAGGAGACGCTGAACCTGGTGCTGGAGGTCGCCGACGAGGTGCTGCAGGAGGACCTGGAGCGGGTGGCCGAGCGGGCCGCCAGCCGGGCCTCGTCGCTGCTGCAGGACGCGATCCGGCGCGCCCTAACCCGATGAGCGCCGCTCGTACCCCTCCCGCGCCCCCTCCGCCAGCCGCTCCGCGAGCTCCCTCACGCCCTCCTTCGCCTCCTCCAGGTCCTCCGACTCGTGGATGACGTCGATGAAGGCGGAGCCCACGATCGCCCCGTCCGCGCCCGCCGCCACGACCTCCCGCACGTGCCACCGCTTCGAGATCCCGAAGCCCACGGCGATGGGCACGTCCACGTAGCCCCGGACCCAGCGCACCAGCTCGAGCGTCCCCTCGGACAGGTCCTCCCGCGCCCCCGTGACCCCGTACCGGGAGATCACGTACACGAAGCCCGAGGCCCGCTCCCCGATCCTCTCGAGGCGCTCCTCGGTCGTGGAGGGGGCGACGAGGTAGATCACGTCGAGGTCCAGGTCCCGGGCCACCCGCCACACCTCGTCGGACTCCTCCACGGGCATGTCCGCGACGAGGATCCCCGATACGCCCGCCTCCGCCGCCGCCTCCAGGTACCGCCGGATCCCGTTCGCGTGCAGCGTGTTGTAGTAGCACAGGAGCACCACGGGCGCGAAGTCGGCAACCTCCTCCGCGACCTCCAGGCAGTCCCAGGGCGTGACCCCCGCCCGCAGCGCCTCGTCCACGGCCCGCTGGATCGTCGGCCCGTCCGCGATGGGCTCGGAGAAGGGCACGCCGAGCTCCAGGATGTCCACGCCGCCCCGGCACATCGCCCGGGCCAGCTCGACCGTCTCCTCCAGCCCCGGGTACCCGCAAGTTAGGTACCCGATCAACGCCCCGCGGCCCTCCCGGTGCACCCGCCGAAAGACCCGCTCGAGCACGCGCTCGTCCCCCGGATGATGTGTCAACCGGGTCTACGAGGCGCGACCGATGAAGAGTGGGAGCGGTGGCTGACGGGATTAATCGATCGCGGCTCCCGCCAGCACCCCGACCGCGTACGCCACGGCGTTGGCCGTCCGCATCGGCTCCGCCGTCGTCGGCCCCAGGTGCACCAGCGCGTCCGCCAGCCGCTTCGCCCGCCGGCTGAGCCCCTCCCGCTCCGAGCCCACGAGCAGGCACACCCGCTCCCCCGACCGCGCCAGCCGCACCAGCCGCTCCTCCCCCTCCGACCCCGTGGGGTGCAGCCCCACCACCACGTCGAACCCCTCCACCGCCCGCTCCAACTCGTCCACCACCCGCAGGTCCACCAGGGACGCCGCCCCCATCTTCTCCCGCGCCCGCTCCAGACTCTCCCCCCGCGGCCGCACCAGGATCAGCCCACCCAGCCCCAGCGCCGCCGTCACCCGGATCAGGTCCGCGATCTCGTACTCCAGCTCCGGCCGCTCGCAGCAGACGTACACGTGCCGGAACGCGTCCGCCGGCAACCACCGCCGGCTCGGCTCCCGCAGCGTCGCCGGGGTCACCCCGATCAGGAACCCTTCCCCCGACACGTGCACGTCCACGTACCGGTCCGGGTTGTCCAGGTCCACCGAGGCCCCCGTCTCCTCCCGCACCGCGTCCCCCACCGCCTGCGCGAGGTCCCGGGACGTGTAGGGCAGCGTCTTGTCCAGCCGCCGCGCGTCCACGGCGAACGTCTCGTCCGGACGGATCCGACCCCGCACCGCCTCCCGCGCCCGCTCCACCACGGTCTCCAGGTCCGGGGAGGACCCCTCCGCCCGCACGAGGATCACCCGCGAGACCTCCGGGAACTCCCGGCGCAGGGCGTCCACGTCCCCCGGTCCCTCCACCACCACCCGCAACCGCCGCACGGGCTTCAGCGGGTCCGGGCGCGCCCGCAGCCCCAGCCGCCGCTCGATCTCCCGGGCCACGCGCTCCGTGTCCTCCGGCCGAACGTCCGGGGTCAGCGTCACCAGCGCCTCCAACGCGGCGCACCCCACGTAACCTTTTTTAGCCACCCACAAAAGGCGACCGGACGGCCCGCTGGAGGCCGGGGCAGCTTAGCCTGGTAGAGCGCGGGGCTCATAGGGCCCGATGACCCGGGGCGAGGGGGACTCGGGCCTGGGATACCCCGAGGTCCCGGGTTCAAATCCCGGCCCCGGCACCACCGGGAACCGTTACGAAAATCGTAACGATACGGGGCTGAGGTCGTTGCCCCGCGCCGCCGACCTCCGACTGGTTCGCTGCCCCCCACCCCGACACTTCCCCGAGATGGTCCGACTCTCCCGCGAGCTCTTCCGCCTCATTGTCGAGGAGCACGGGACCGAGGGCGCCCTCCGCCGCCTCGCCGACCCCCGCTGGTTCCAATCCCTCGCCTGCCTCCTGGGCTACGAGCGGGACACCTCCGGCAGCACGACCGTCGTCACCGCCGCCCTCCGCGAGGCCCTGGACCCCGAGGAGCACGGGCTCACCCTCGTCGGCGGGAAGGGCCGGCTGGGGCTCCGAACCCCGGAGCTCATCCGCGAGCGGGCCGAGGCGCTCGACGTGGACCCCGAGCCCCTGATCGACGCCAGCCGGCTCGCGGCCAAGTCCGACACGGTCTGCCTGCAGGACGGGCACGACCTCTACCACCACACGATCGCCTTCGACGAGTCGGGCCGCTGGGTCGTGATCCAGCAGGGGATGAACCCGGAGGCGCGCACCGCCCGCCGGTACCACTGGAGCTGGCGGGAGGCGGAGCGCTTCACCGAGCGGCACCCCGTGGCCGCCAGCGCGCCCGCCGACGTGCTCTCCCTCCAGGGGGACCGACCGGCCGGGTGTCGCCGGGCGATCCTGGACCTGGTCTCCGAGGGACCGGACCGGGTCCTGCGCGAGTGGAGGAGGGTGCGGGCCGCGATCCGCGGGCCCCTGGACCGGTTCCTCGACGCGGACCGCGGGGTGGAGGTGCCGGAGGGGATCCTGCGCCGCCTGCCGCGCCGGCTGGACCGGGGGGCGCTGGAGCGGCTGTACGAGCGGGACCCCGAGGACTTCACGGACCTCCTGCGAACGCGCGGGGTCGGACCCTCGCTCACGCGGGCCCTGGCCCTGATCGCGGAGGTGGTGCACGGGGAGGGGCCCGACTACCGGGACCCGGCGGAGTACACGCTCGCGTTCGGGTGCAAGTCCGGGGACCCGTTCCCCGTGGACCGGGAGCTCATGTCGCTGGCCGCCGAGCTCCTGGAGCGGGTGGACTCGCGCCGGCTGCGCCGGTTCCTCCGGGCGCGCGGGCCCTCCCAGTCTTAAAATACGGGATTCCGGCGAGGAAAGCCCGGGGGGTGAGCGGGATGCTGATCTGCGTGGTCGGCATGCCCGGGGCCGGGAAGGGTGAGTTCGTGCGGGTGGCGCGCGAGGAGGGCGTCCCGGTGGTTGTGATGGGGGACGCGGTGCGCCGGGAGGCGCGGCGCCGGGGCCTGGACGTGGGTGAGACCGCGCGGCGGCTGCGGGAGGAGCGCGGCATGGACGCGGTGGCCCGCCTGGTGGCGGACGAGGTGGAGCGGGAGCTGCGCCGGGTGGGCGTGGTCGTGGTGGACGGGGTGCGGAACCCGGAGGAGATCGAGTACTTCAAGAGCCGGTTCGGGGAGGAGTCCGTAGTCATCGTGGCCATCCACGCGTCCCCGGACACGCGGTTCGAGCGGCTGCGGGAGCGGGGTCGCGAGGACGACCCGGAGACGCGGCGGGAGTTCGAGGAGCGGGACGAGCGGGAGCTGGGGTTCGGCATCGGCGAGGTGATCTCCCGGGCGGACGTGATGATTGTGAACGAGCGGATCAGCCTGGGAGAGTTCCGAGAGAAGTGCCGGTCCGTGCTGCGCTCCCTGCTGAGGGGTGAGAACCCGCATGATCTCCCGGGTGGTCCTGACAACGTACGTGTACCCCACTGAGGACGAGGAGAAGGTCCTGAAGGCGCTGGGGAACCTCTTCGACCTGGACCTGTTCGAGAAGGTGGGAGAGGAGCGGCTGGGCGACGTCAAGCGGATCGAGTTCGAGTGCCGGGGCCCGCAGGCCCGGCTCTCCCTGGGCCGGCTCTACGAGCGGCTGCGGGAGCAGGAGATCCTGGACGCGGCCCGGCGCGTGCTGCGGGAGGGCGTGACCGCGGAGGGCTCCATCCTCTTCCACCTCAACAAGCAGGCCGCGTTCGCCAACGCGGTGAGCTTCTCGGAGGGCGGGGAGTCCCCCCTGGGCCCGATCGTCGTGGAGATCTTCCCGAAGGACCCGGACGACGTCGACAAGGTGATCGACTGGCTGGCGCCGGAGACGATCGACGGCAAGCCGATCTACGAGGTGAGGAAGCCGCGCGTGCCCAAGCGGGAGGAGGGCGGGGAGCCGGGCTGAGGGCGCCCGTCGGCGGCCTGAGGCTCGACCAGTTCCTCGTCGCGTCGGGCGTCGCGGAGAGTCGCCGGCGCGCCCGCGAGCTGATCAGGCGGGGCCGGGTCCGGGTCAACGGGCGCCGGGTGACCCGGCCCTGGTGGCTCGTGTTCGAGGGGGACGAGGTGCGGGTGGGGGACACGGTCCTGCGGGTGGTGCTCGATGACGGTAACCGGTGAGCTGCGAGAGGGGAAGGTCCTGGTCCGGAACAAGCGCCAGGCGAACCGGCTCTACTCCTCCATGTACGGCAAGCCGTCCCGGGAGGGACTCTGGCTCTGGCCCGAGGAGGCGACGTTCCTCTGCGAGGTGGGCCGCTTGGAGGTCAAAAGGGAGGGAGAGAGGCTCACGCTGGACCGGCTGATCGAGGCGTTCCTGCGAGAGGACCCGCGGTTCCCGGTCCGCTACGCCGTCTACGCGGACCTGCGGCAGCGCGGCTGGAAGCCCAAGCCGGGTCGTCGGTTCGGCACCGACTTCCGCGCCTTCCGGGGCGAGGACGAGCGGATCGCGGTGAAGGTGCTGCACGAGGAGACCGACGACTTCACGCCCGAGGACGTCCTGCGGTGGGTGCGGTCCCTCCGGGGCACCGAGTTCGACCTCGTCGTCGCCGTCGTGGACAACGACTTCGACGTCAACTACTACGAGTTCGAGGAGCTCACCGGCTCACTCTGACGCCCACAGGCGCGGCGTCAGGAACACGCCCACGGGCTCGCCGGCGGACTCCGCCGTCCGCCACGCGCCCTCGATCACGTCCAGGTCCTCGGGCCGCTCCACCACGTACGTGTGCAGGTTGAGCGCCTCCAGGATCCGGGGCGCGGCCTTCCCCATCCCCACCTGCGCCGGGATGTCCTCGTGCAGGTAGCCCCGGTGACTCATGAGCATCAGCAGCGGGAGCCGGTAGGTGAGGGTGAGGGAGCAGAGGGCGTTGACCGCGTTCCCGAGCCCCGAGTTCTGCATGACCAGCGCGGGCCTCTCCCCGGCCAGCGCCGCCCCCGCGCAGATCCCGACGCCCTCCTCCTCCCGGGAGACGCGCACGGTTCTGATGTCCGGGTGCTCCTCCAGCAGCTCGATCACGCCGCCCAGCAGGGAGCAGGGGAGCCAGCAGGCGAAGGTGATGCCGGCCCGCTCCAGCGCCTCCACGATCCGCTCGTCCACGCTCAAGGCTACTCACCGTCCAGCGCCACGCGACCCATCGTCTCGGCCCGCAGCCCGGCCCGCAGCGTCGCGAGCGGGATGACCTCATCCGGCGGCACGTTCGCGATGTTCACCTCCGGGCCGAACTTCACGATCAGCTCGAACTGCTGCTCCTTCTCCGGCGCCTCGAACATCACGCGCCGGATCCCGACACCCTTCACGATCTCCGACAGGATCCGCACCCGCTCCCGCTTCTCCGCCCCCATCGGCCCGTGCTCCCCGCTCTCCCGCGCCTCCACGATCACGTACTCCGCGCCCGCCTCCACGCACCGCACCATCCGACCCACCATGTCCGACGGGGACAGGACCGAGTACTCCTCGTCCCGCTTCTTCCCCTCCTCCGCGTACACCGTGAACCCGTGCTCCCGCGCGAGCTCGATCAGCTCGCACTTCCGCTCGATGGACATCGGGATCATACCGTCCGAGATCTCGACCGCGTTGAACCCCAGCTCGTCCAGCTCGCTCAGGAAGTCCTCGAACGTGCCCTGGGACACGGCGATCTCCGCCAGCGTGCCGCCCGGGAACACGTCCAGCCCCGCGTCCGCGTACAGCTCCACCTTCTCCTTCACGATCTCCCGATCGATCAGCCGGGCCGTGCCCCAACCCATCTTCACGCCGGTCACGTACTCACCCGCCACCCTCAAGAACGAGCGCACGAACTCCGGGGTCAACCCCTTGTCCAGCATGACCGTGGCACCGTCCACCCTCGGCACCCGGATCGACCGCTCAAACGCCTTCATACGCGCCCCGCCCGGCGCCGCCGGCCTCCCATCTTTAGTATGTTCCTCCGGGGGTCGTCGAATGCGCCGCATCGAGGCCCTGAGGGTCGTGGGGCGGGTCGCGGACCGGCACGACGCGATCGTCACCGTCCACCTCGGCTTCCCGGCCCGGGAGCTGTACCACGCGCACGATCGGCCGCTCAACTTCTACCTGCTCGGCGCGATGGGGCAGTCCTGCTCCGTCGGCCTCGGCCTCGCGCTGACCACGGAGCGCGAGGTGCTCGCCGTCGAGGGCGACGGCGGCCTCATGATGAACATGGGCATCCTGCCCACGATCGCGCAGGAGTCCCCGGAGAACTACACGCTCGTCCTCGTCGACAACTCCACGTACGCGACCACCGGCGACCAGCCCACCCCCTCCCACCTCATCGACTGGGAGGGGGTCGCCCGGGCGCACGGGCTGCGGTACTACGAGGCGGACGACCCGGAGGGGGCCCGGACCGCGCTGGAGCGGGCCCTCGACGCCCGCGGTCCCCGGATGGTCCGGCTGGAGGTGGAGCCCGGCAACGCGGACGTGCCGCTGATCGACCTCACCCCGGAGGAGATCAAGGTCCGCTTCACCCGGGCGCTCCGGGAGGATGAGCGTTGAGGGTCGACCCGCGCGAGCTCCGGGCCTTCGTGGCCGAGGCCCTCTCGAGCGTGGGCGTCCCCCGGCGGGACGCCGAGGTCGCGGCCGAGGCGATCGTGGAGGGGGATCTCCGCGGCTTCCACTCGCACGGCGTCCTGCGGCTCCCCGGGTACGTGGAGGGCCTCGAGCGGGGCGCCATCCGCGCCGAGGCCACCCTCAGGCGGGTCTCGCGGCGCGGGGCCGTCCTCGTGTACGACGCCGCCCACTCGCTGGGGCACGTGGTGGGGCGTCGGGCCGCCCTGAAGGCCGTGGAGCTGGCCCGGGAGCATGGGGTGGGGGTGGTGGCGGTCCGGAACGCCTCCCACTACGGGATCGCCGGGTACTACACGACGCTGATCGCCGAGCGGGGGATGGTGGGGTTCGCCACCTGCGGGACCGAGCCGGCGGTCGCCCCGTACGGGGGCTCTCGGGCCGTGCTGGGGACGAACCCGATCTCCATCGCGCTCCCGCGCCGGGACGGTCCTCCCATCGTCGTGGACATGGCCACCAGCCGCGTCTCCCGGGGGAAGATCCTGCAGGCGCGGAAGGAGGGGCGCGAGATCCCGGAGGGCTGGGCCGTGGGCCCGGACGGTGAGCCCACCACGGACCCGGAGCGGGCGCTGGAGGGGGCCCTGCTCCCGTTCGGCGGTCACAAGGGGTACGCGCTCGGGCTGGCGCTGGAGGTGCTCGCGGGCCCGGCCGTGGGGGCGGCGGCCGGTCGGGAGGTGCGGGGCACGACGGATCCCACGGTCCCGTGCAACAAGGGCGACCTGTTCGCGGCGTTGGACCTCTCCGCGCTGGTCGACGAGCACGAGTACTTCGAGCGGCTGGAGCGGCTGGTGGCGGAGGTGAAGGAGTCGGGGGAGGAGGTGCTGCTGCCGGGTGAGCCGGAGTTCCGGCGCCGGGAGCGGGCGCTCCGGGAGGGTCTGCGGCTGCCGGAGGGGTCGGTGCGGGCGGTCCGGGAGGTCGCGGAGCGGTTGGGGCTGGAGTCCCCGGTCTAGCCCTCCTCCCGCCGCTGGACCAGCCGGTTCACGCCGCTGACGAAGGCCCGGACGCTGGCCATCACGATGTCCTCGGAGGCCCCGCGGGCCGTGACCACGTTCCCCTCCTCGTCCTCCAGCTTCACGACCACCTCCGCCAGCGCGTCGGTGCCCCCGGTGACCGCCTCCAGCCGGTACTCCCGGAGCTCCACGTCCAGGCCCAGCTCCTCGATCGCCTCCCGCAGGGCCCGGAGGGCCGCGTCCACGGGCCCCACGCCCGTCGCGGCCGCGCTCCGCTCCTCGCCCTTCAGGCGCACGCGCACGGAGGAGGTGGGCGTGACCCGATTCCCCGTCATGACGGCCAACTCCTCCAGCCGGACCGCCGCCTCGGACTCGGGCACCTCGCCCACCACGTCCCGGGCGATCGCCTCCAGGTCCTCCTCGGTCACCCGCTTGCCCTTGTCGCCCAGCTCCTTCACCCGGCGCACGATCTCCCGCAGCTGCTCCTCGTCCACCTCGATCCCCAGCTCCTCCAGCTTCTTCTTGATCGCGTGCCGGCCCGCGTGCTTGCCGAGCACGATCCGGCGCCGGTGCCCCACGTCCTCCGGCCGGATCGGCTCGTACGTCTCCGCGCACTTGATCACGCCGTGCGAGTGGATCCCGGACTCGTGCGCGAACGCGTTCTCGCCCACGATCGGCGCGTTGGGCGGGACGACCACGCCCGTGAGCCGCTCGACGAGCCGGGACAGCTCGACCAGCATCTCCGTCCTCACGTCCAGGTCGAGCCCGTAGAGGGCCTTCAGGGCCATGACGAACTGCTCGAGCGACGCGTTCCCCGCCCGCTCCCCGATCCCGTTCACGGTCACGTGCGCCTGCTCCGCGCCCGCCTCCACGGCGGCCAGCGAGTTCGCCACGGCCAGCCCGAAGTCGTCGTGACAGTGCACGCTCACGGGCACGTCGAGCGCGTCCACGATCCGGCGGACCAGCCGGTACATGCGCGGCGGGGTCATCACGCCCACCGTGTCCGGCACGTTGATCCGGTCCGCGCCCGCCTCCACGGTAGCTTTATAAACCTCCAGCAGGAAATCCGGGTCGGTTCGCGTCGCGTCCTCCGCCGAGAACTCCACCGTCACCCCGTGCTCCTTCGCGTACTCGACCCCCTCCACCGCCCGCTCCAGCGCCTCCTCCCGGCTCATCTCCAGCTTGTGCTTCAGGTGGATGTCCGACGTGGCGATGAACACGTGCACGCAGTCCACGCCCGCCTCGACCGCCGCGTCGATGTCCCTCCGGACGCAGCGCGCCAGCCCGCACACCTCCGCGTCCAGACCCTCGCCGGCGATCGCCTTGACCGCCTCGAACTCGCCCTCGCTCGCCACCGGGAACCCGGCCTCGATCGTGTCCACGCCGAACTCGTCCAGCTTCCGCGCGATCGTCAGCTTCTCCTCCTTCGTCAGGCTGACCCCGGGCGTCTGCTCCCCGTCCCGCAGCGTCGTGTCGAAGATGCGGACCCGCTCCGGCACCCTACTCTCCCAGCAGAAAGGAACGCCCCTCGACCACCGTCAGAACCCCCGAGGGGAGCCGGCGTTGGCCCGGGAGGACCTGAGGAAGGAGCTGGAGCGGCTGATCGACCGCATCGAGGACGCCGAGCTCCGCGACCTCGTTAAGAAGCTTTTGGAGGAGGGCCTCTCGCACGAGGAGGCGCCCGAACCCATGGACCTCGAGGAGGCCCCCGCCAGCCGCAAGGGGCACCACTCCTACCCGGGCGGCCTCCTGGAGCACACCGTCGCCACCGCCAAGCTCGCCCTCGCCATGGCGGAGGTCTTCGAGGAGGTCTACGGCGTGCGGGTTGACCGGGACCTCATCCTCGCCGCCGCCCTCCTCCACGACCTCGGCAAGGCCACCTCCTACGAGGAGGGCGAGGCCGGGTACAAGTACTCCGACTTCGCCCGCCGGCTCGACCACCTCACCGCCGTGACCGCCGAGCTCTACGCGCGCGGCGCCCCCCTGGAGCTGATCCACGCGGTCGCCGCCCACCACGGCCGGGGCAGCCCCGTCCCCCCGAACACCCCGGAGGCCCTCATCGTGCACCTCGCCGACAACGCCGACGCCCAGTTCGCGGAGGAGGTCATCCGGGCGGCGCGCGGGATCGTCCGGGCCCGACTGCAGGAGCTGGGTGAGGAGCCCACGGACGAGCTCGTGGACGCCATCCTCGACCGCCTCACGCCCACCGAGGTGTTCCTGACCCGGGTGCGCGAGGGCCGGGACGCGGTGCGGAGGCTCATCGCCGAGGCGCTGGAGGAGGTGCGGGAGGAGTGAGCCTCGGGTAAACACTTAAGCCCGGGCCGGCGCGGGCGCGGGGAGGGGAGCGGGAACCATGTCCATGTACAAGTACCAGCGCGAGGCGTGGAAGCGGCCCAAGGACTCGTACGTGGGCGAGCTGCTGAAGAAGCGGCTGCCCAAGTGGCGGAAGGGACCCGCCGTCCAGCGCGTCAAGCGCCCGACCCGGATCGAGCGGGCCCGCCGGCTCGGGTACCGCGCCAAGCCGGGCTACGTGGTCGTCCGCGTCCGCGTGCCCAAGGGCGGTCGGCGCAAGTCCCGGCCGAAGAAGGGCCGCCGACCCAAGCGCATGGGTAAGAACAAGTTCTCCCCGGGCAAGAGCAAGCGGTGGATCGCGGAGGAGCGGGCCCAGCGGAAGTACCCGAACCTGGAGGTGCTGAACTCGTACTGGGTGGGCGAGGACGGCCAGTACAAGTACTACGAGGTGATCATGGTCGACCCGCACCACCCGCAGATCAAGAGCGACCACCGGATCAACTGGATCTGCCAGAAGTCCCAGAAGGGTCGGGTGTTCCGGGGCAAGACGGGCGCGGGCAAGAAGGCGCGCGGTCTAAGGCGGCGCGGTAAGGGCGCGGAGAAGGTGCGACCGAGCCTCCGCGCGCACCGGAGGCGCGGTAAGTAACGGGGCCCACCGGCGCTTGTCCCTCCCCGTCAACAGCCTCTCCGCCCGGGTGATCGCGCACGCGACGGAGGACGAGGAGAAGGTGCTCGAGGCGCTGTCAAACGTTCTCGGAGGCGTAACGGAGGAGGACGACGTCGAGATCGAGACCTTCTACGCGGAGGGCCACCACGGGAACCCGATCACGATCTTCCAGGTGCGGCTGACCCGGCGCCCCCACATCGAGCGCGTGCTCGAGCACTGGCGCAGGCACCTGCCGGAGGAGGAGAAGCGGCGGGTCTGGGAGGAGATCGAGCGCCGCGTGGACGAGCACGGGAACTTCTACATCAGGTTCGACAAGCAGAGCGCGTACCAGGGGGAGCTCCGGGTATCGGACGCGGACGACGTGGTCCGGGTGAAGCTGAACCTCGAGGCGTACCCGGCGAGCCGGGAGGGCGGGATCGAGGCCCTGAAACGGCTCGGTATCTTCTCGACCGACTGAGGCGGGCCGAGCGCTTCGCCCTCCGCGTCCACGTGGACGAGGTCGACCCCCTCCGCATGGCCCTCGCCACCGACCGGCTCGGCTACGAGGTCGTCATCCTCACCCTCCGTCTCCGCGCCGAGGATCCCGACCTGGACGAGCTCGAGTGGCTGGCCGAGGAGACGGCCGAGCTCCGGGACCGCGTCGACGCGCTGGTTCTCCCCGGGTGCCAGCTCGAGGCCGAGGACCCGGGCGCGCTTCGCCGGGCCATCCCCCGCGTGCGCCCGCTCGTGTACTACCTCGCCGTGGGGGGCGGGCGGCCCGGGATCAACCGGGCCGCGCTCGGCGACACGCGCGTGGACGCGCTCTCCCACCCGGAGCGGGGCAACCCGCACGCGGGCCTTGGCAAGCACGAGCTCGAGCTCGCCCGGGAGAAGCGCACGTACGTGGAGATCGACCTCGCCCGGCTGCTCCGGCGGAGCGGGGAGCGCCTCGCCTGGCAGGTCTCGCGACTCCGGGACCTGCTCCGCATGCGCCGGAGGAAGCGCTTCCCGCTGACCGTCGCCCTCGGCGCCCGCGACCCGCTGGAGCTGCTCCCCGCCCGGCAGCTGGAGGACGTGCTCGACCTGCTGGGCCTGAGCGAGGGGGAGGCCCGGGAGGCGCTGGTGGAGGCCCCGAGGGAGCTCCTGCGCTGGAACGTGGCCTGCAAGCACGTGTTCGTGGTTCCGGGCGTGGCGGTGGTGGGCCATGGTTAGGCTCACGTCCACCCTGCGTCCCCGGTGGCGCTACATCGCGTTCAAGGTCTGGTCCGAGCGGCTCGAGCGGCTGGACTTCGACGGGGCGCGGGACCTCGTCCTCCGGGCCCTGCGCGACGTGCTCGGGCCCGTGGGGATGGGCAAGGTCCGGCCCTGGCTGATGCGGTGGGACGAGGGGCTCCGCGCGGGGATCCTCCGGGTCGAGCGCGGGCGGGAGTCCCGGGCGCGGGCGGCCCTGTCCCTGTACCGGCGGGATCCCGAGCTGGGGCGGGTGTTTCTGGAGGTCCTGGGCACCTCCGGAACGGTTAAAGGGGCGGAGCGGTTTCTCTCCCGGGTTCCGCGGTGGGACGTGGAGCGCGTGGGCGACCGGTCCTTCTGGATCTACGAGAACGGCGAGGTGGACGTGGTGGAGGAGGGCCGGGTTGTCGCGTACACGAGTTACGAGGACCCCGAGCCTGAGGGGTGACGGTCATGCAGCCGGCGCAGACCGCGTACGACCGCGCGATCACCGTGTTCAGCCCCGACGGCCGGCTGTTTCAGGTGGAGTACGCGCGCGAGGCGGTCAAGCGCGGCACGACCGCGCTCGGGATCAAGGTGGAGGAGGGCGTGGTCCTCGGCGTGGACAAGCGGGTCACCTCCAAGCTCATCGAGCCCGAGTCCATCGAGAAGGTGTACCAGATCGACACGCACATCGGGGCCGCGACCGCGGGCCTCGTGGCGGACGCCCGGGTGCTGGTGGAGCGCGCCCGGGTCGAGGCGCAGACCTACCGGTACACGTACGGCGAGCCCATCGACGTGGACGTGCTGGTCAAGTCCATCTGCGACCTCAAGCAGGTGTACACGCAGCACGGCGGCGTCCGACCCTTCGGCACCGCGCTGCTGGTCGCGGGCGTGGACACGAAGGGCTGCCGGCTCTTCGAGACGGACCCGAGCGGGGCGCTGACCGAGCACAAGGCGACGGCGATCGGGGAGGGCCGCCAGGAGGCGCTGGACGTGTTCGAGGAGGAGTACCGGGAGGACATGTCCCTGGACGAGGCGGTCGAGCTCGCCGTGCGGGCCCTCTACGAGGCCTCCCGGGAGGAGACGACGGTGGAGAACCTGGAGATCGCCGTGGTGGACGAGGAGGGGTTCCGCAAGCTCGAGCGGGAGCGGATCGAGGAGGTGTTCCAGCGGGTCGTGGGCGAGGCGGAGTCGGAGGAGTCTGAGGGCGAGGGGGAGGAGTAAGATGGCGCGCGTCAGCCTCGATGAGGCCGTCGTGGCCCGGCTGGAGAAGGGCGGGGAGCGGTTCGAGGTCCTCGTGGACCCGGAGGGCGCGCGGAAGCTCCGGGAGGGCGAGGACGTCGACGTGGAGGAGATCCTGGCCGTCGAGCAGGTGTTTCGGGACGCGCGGAAGGGGGAGCGGGCCTCCGAGCAGGCGATGGAGGAGGTCTTCGGCACGACCGAGCCGGTGAAGGTCGCGGAGATCATCATCAAGGAGGGTCAGATCCAGCTCACGGCGGAGCAGCGCCGGAAGATGCAGGAGGAGGTTAAGCGGCAGATCATCCACATGATCGCCCGACGGGCCGTGGACCCGCGCACGGGCGCCCCGCACCCGCCGGAGCGGATCGAGCGGGCGATGGAGGAGGCGGGCGTGCACATCGACCCCATGAAGAGCGCGGAGGAGCAGGTGAAGGAGGTGATCAAGCAGCTGCGCCCGCACCTGCCGCTGAAGTTCGAGGAGGTGAAGGTTGCCATCCGCATCCCCGCGAAGTACACGGGCCAGGCCATGGGCGTCGTCCGGGAGTACGGGGACATCGAGCAGGAGGAGTGGCAGCAGGACGGGTCCTGGATCGCCGTGGTCCGGCTCCCGGCCGGCGTGCAGGACGACTTCTTCGAGCGATTGAACGAGATCACGAAGGGCGACTACGAGAGCAAGATCCTGGAGCGGGAGAAGGTGGAGGGTCCGTAGGCCTTGCGTCGGATCGAGGAGCACCTGCGCGAGCTGGTCGAGCGGCCCGCGCCCCCGGGCCGCGAGGACGAGGTGCGCGAGTACGTGCGCGAGGTCCTCGAGGAGCACTGCGACGACGTGCACGTGGACGTGATGGGCAACGTGATCGGCACGCTCGAGGGCTCCGACTACGAGGTCATGGTCGCCGCCCACATGGACGAGGTCGGCCTCATCGTCAAGTCCATCACCAAGCAGGGCTTCCTCCGGTTCGCCAAGCTGGGCGGCGTGGACGACAAGATCCTGCCCGGCAGCCGCGTCGTGATCCTCAACGCGGAGGGCGAGAAGGTCCCCGGGGTCATCGGGACCAAGCCCCCGCACGTGCAGCGGAAGAAGGAGCGGCGCAAGGTTCCCGAGCACCGGGAGATGTTCATCGACATCGGGGCGTCGGACCGGGAGGAGGCCGAGGAGCTCGTCGGCGTCGGCGACGTGGGCGTCCTCCAGGGCGAGTTCACCCGGCTGGCCTCCACCCGCGTGAACGGGCGCGGGCTGGACGACAAGATCGGCGTGGCGCTCCTCCTGACGCTCGCCGAGCGGCTGTCGGAGGAGTGGGACGAGGGGCACCCCACCGTCCACCTCGTCGGGACCGTGCAGGAGGAGGTCGGGCTGAAGGGCGCCCGGACGTCGGCCTTCGAGCTCTACCCGGACGCGGCCCTCGTGCTCGAGACCGCGGTCGCCGGGGACGTGCCCGGGGTCAAGGAGGCGGAGCTGAAGCTGGGGAAGGGGCCCGCCATCACCGTCGTGGACGCGAGCGGGCGCGGGCTGATCGCGCACCCGCGGGTCCGCGAGCTCCTCATCGAGACCGCCCGGGAGCTGGACCTCCCGTACCAGCTCGAGGTGGGTGAGGGCGGGACGACCGACGCGACCGCGATCCACGTCACCCGGGGCGGCGTCCCGGCCGGCGTGATCGGCGTGCCCACCCGGTACCTCCACTCGCCCGCCGAGGTCCTCGACCTGAAGGACGCCGAGCGCGCGCTCGAGCTCGCCGCGAACGCGATCCCAAGGCTACCGGACCGCGTGCCGAGGTGAGCGCGTTGCCGGAGTACGAGCTGCACGTGGAGGACCGGGAGGTCGTCACCCCGGGCGAGCTGCTGGCCGAGGGGCAGGTCGTGGCCAGCGACGGGACCTACACGGAGGGGGACCGGGTGTACTCCAAGGTGACCGGCCTCGCCGACATCCAGGGGCGCACGATCCGGGTCATCCCGCTCGCGGGCCCCTACCGGCCCACGCCGGGCGACCTCGTCGTCGGCGTCGTGCGGGAGGTCCGATTCTCCACCTGGCTCGTCGACATCCGGGCCCCGCTGCCGGCCACCCTGCACGTCTCCAACGCGCTGGAGGAGGAGGTGGACCTGATCGAGACGGACCTGTCGCGGTACCTCCGGGAGGGGGACGTGATCGCGGCGGTCGTCAAGGAGGTCAACCCGGTCCAGCAGACCGAGCTCTCCATCCTGGAGGAGGACGCCCCGGTGCGGCTGGGCCGCCTGGAGGGGGGCCGCGTGGTCGACATCGACCCGGTGAAGGTGCCCCGGGTGATCGGGCGCGAGGGCTCCATGATCCGCATGCTCAAGCGGGAGCTGGAGTGCGACATCATCGTGGGGGCCAACGGGCGGATCTACGTGAGGGCCCGGAAGGAGCCGAAGAGCCGGCGGGAGGCGCTGGCGGCCCGCGCCCTGCGCGAGATCGAGCGCCGCTCCCACCTGAAGGGCCTGACCGAGTGGTTAAGGTCCAACCTCAGGAGGCTCGCGCGGTGGTGAGCGCGCATGCCGGAGGAGGAGCCGGAGCGGTTGATCTCGGAGGACGGGCTCCGGCTGGACGGTCGGAAGCCCGACGAGATGCGACCGATCAAGATCCGCGCCGGCGTGCTCAAGCGCGCGGACGGGTCCGCGTACGTGGAGGTGGGCGCGAACCGGATCGTCGCGGCCGTGTACGGGCCCCGGGAGCTGCACCCACGGCACAAGCAGAAGCCGGACCGGGCCGTGGTGCGGTTCCGCTACAACATGGCCCCCTTCTCCGTGGACGAGCGAAAGCGCCCGGGCCCCGACCGGCGCTCCATCGAGATCTCCAAGCTGTCCAAGGAGGCGCTGGAGCCGGCGATCTTCACGGAGTACTACCCGCGCACGGCCATCGACATCTTCGTCGAGGTCCTGCAGGCGGACGCGGGCACCCGGTGCGCCGGGATCACGGCCGCCTCGGTCGCCCTCGCCGACGCGGGGATCGAGATGCGGGACCTCGTCGCCGCCTGCGCCGCGGGCAAGGTGGACGGTCACATCGTGCTCGACCCCATGTACTACGAGGATGGGCACGGGGAGGCGGACGTGCCCCTCGCCATGATGCCCAAGGAGGGCGAGATCACCCTCCTCCAGATGGACGGGGACATGACCCCGGAGGAGCTCAAGAAGGCCATCCGGCTGGCCAAGAAGGGCTGCAAGATCATCTACAAGGAGCAGCGCCGGGCGCTCAAGCGGAAGTACGGGGAGGAGGAGTGAGGGGACCCGACGCTTGCCCCTGGACCAGGACCTGCTCGCCCGGCTCAAGCGGCACGAGGTCCTGGAGGCCCTCCGGGCCGGCGAGCGCGTGGACGGCCGCGACTTCGAGGAGTTCCGACCCATCGAGCTCCGCACGGACGTGATCTCCAAGGCCAACGGCTCCGCCCTCATCCACCTGGGCAACACCCAGCTCGTCGTCGGCGTCAAGCTGGAGGTCGGCACGCCCTACCCCGACACCCCCGACGAGGGCGCCCTCGCCGTGAACGCCGAGCTCGTCCCCCTCGCCGACCCCACCTTCGAGCCCGGACCCCCCGACGAGAACGCCATCGAGCTCTCCCGCGTCGTGGACCGGGGCATCCGCGAGTCCGAGATGATCGACCTCAAGTCCCTCTGCATCCAGGAGGGCGAGCACTGCTGGGTCACCTTCGTCGACATCCACGTGCTGGACCACGACGGGAACCTCTTCGACGCCTCCCTCCTCGCCTCCGTCGCCGCCCTCCACCGCACCAGAGTCCCCCGGGCCGAGGTCGTGGACGACGAGGTCGAGGTCGACGAGACCGAGACGACCCCCCTCGAGGTCCGCGACTTCCCCGTCTCCGTGACCCTCGCCCTCGTGGACGAGCACCTCCTCGTCGACCCCTGCCTGGACGAGGAGGTCGTCATGGACGCCCGCGTCACCGTCACCGTGACCGAGGAGGGCCGCATCTGCGCGGTCCAAAAGGGCGAGCGCGGCTCCCTCCCCGAGCACCTCCTCGACGACGCCATCGACCTCGCCGTGAAGAAGGCGGAAGAAATTAGGAGAGTCGTCAAGGCGCAGCTCTGAGCGCGCCCAAGGGGGTGAACCGCGTTGGGCCGCACCCAGAAGGTCGGGCCCGCCGGCCGGTTCGGCCCCCGGTACGGAATGCGCATCCGACGCCGCGTCGCCGAGATCGAGTCCGTCCAGCGCCAGAAGCACGAGTGCCCCGTGTGCCACCGACGGGCCGTCAAGCGCGTGGGCACCGGCATCTGGCGGTGCACCAAGTGCGGCGCGGAGTTCGCCGGCGGCGCGTACTACCCGGAGACCGAGGCCCAGCGCATGGTGAAGCGCGCCATCCGCAAGGCCCTCGAGGAAGAGGAGGGCCGGTAGCATGCCCGTCTACGGGGAGGAAGAGGAGGAGAAGTACGAGTACGTCTGCATGCGCTGCGGCAAGCGGGTGCGGCTGAACATCAACGAGGACCCCATCCGGTGCACCCACTGCGGGTTCCGCATCGTCATGAAGCCGCGGCACCCGGTACCCAGGAGGTACAAGGCCCGTTGAGACCCGCCGCCATCACCACCTCCCAGCGACCCGCCCGCCGCACCCGATCCCTCTGCCGCGACCTCGAGTGCGCCCTCCCCGACGCCGTCTACATCCAACGGGGCACCAAGAACCTCCGGGACACCGTCCTCGAGGCCCTCGAGAACGACGCGGAGGTCCTCCTGTACGTCTCCGAGGCCAAGGGCAACCCCGCCCGCCTCACCCTCGTGGACCTCTCCGAGCTCCCCCCGCGCGAGCGCCTTCACTTCACCCTCGGCGGCGTCAAGCTCCAGCGCGAGTTCCCCCACGACGAGAAGCGCGTCAACGTCGAGGGCACCCTCGCGATCACCACGTCCAAGCGCCCCGTCTCCGGCCACGTGAAGGTGGCCGAGGCCCTCGCCGACCTCCTCGGCGTCGAGTTCGTCCCGCGCACGGGCCCCCTTGAGCGCGTGCTCGAGGACGCGCTCGCCGACGCCCTCCTCGTGATCGAGAGCCACCCCACCCACCTCGGCACGCTCACCTTCTACCGGGGGGACCGGAAGGTCGGCCCCTCCCTCTTCTACCGCCGGTTCGAGCTCCGAGACCGACGGTTCAGGCTCTGAACGCGCGGCGGGTCGCCCCTTGCACGAGTTCGAGTGCGAGGCGGAGCTCGCGTCGGAGCGGGCCGCCCGCATCGTCCACGGGGCCGTCCTCCCCGACCTCCGGGCGATGCCGACCCGACGGAGCGAGATCCGGGTCGAGCGCCGGGGTAACAACATACAAATACTCATCAAGGCCGAGGACGTCCCGGCGCTGAGGGCCTCCGTCACCGGAACGCTCCGCCTCCTGACCGTGTCCGAACGCGTACTGGAGGTCGTGAGGGGGTCGACCGAGGATGGCGCAACAGGACGTTGAGCAGCAGGTGGCCCAGCTCCAGCAGCTCCAGCAGCAGCTGAGCTCGATCGTGGCCCAGAAGCAGCAGCTCGAGATGCAGCTGCGCGAGATCGAGCGCGCGCTGGAGGAGCTGGAGGAGATCGACGAGGACACGAAGATCTACAAGACCGTGGGCGGCCTCCTCATCGAGGCGGACCGGGACGAGGTGAAGGAGGAGCTGGAGGATCGGAAGGAGACCCTGGAGCTCCGCGTCAAGACGCTGGAGAAGCAGGAGAAGCGGGTGCAGGAGCAGATCGAGAGCCTGCAGAAGCGCCTCCAGAAGGTCCTGCAGCAGCAACAACAGGCGGGAGGAGGGGCCGCCTAACGCGCCATTGCCCCGTCGGCTCGATCCCCGGAGCGTGGAAAAAATCCAGGAGGCGGCGTTGCGCGAGCTCTACCGGCTGATTCCCAAGCGGGACCTGGAGGACGTGGACGTACGCGTGGTGATCGACGGCGACGACGTGGACGTGCGCGTGGAGGTCACCGTGCACCCGCTGAGCGAGCTGTCCGACGGGGAAATCCAGGAGGCGGTGGAAAAAGCCGCGGAGGCCGCGATCCGGGCCGCGGACGAGCTGATGAAGGGCACCGATTAGGCGGCCGGGATCTTCGACGCGCCCCTCCTGCCGTTTTTCCCGATGCTGTAGAGGCCCACCAGGGCCGCGATCAGCGCGCCCACCAACAGCTGAGCGTTCACGGTGCTACGCTCCGCCGTGTCCGGCTGGCGCAGCCGCTCCTTCAGCCCGCCCGCGGTCTTTTCACCCGTCTCCTCCCGCGGCTTCGATTCTCGCTTCTCCTCGGTCGTCCGGGTCGATCCCGCCCCCGCCTCGGACCGCACGCTCTCCTCCGACCGCTCGCTCACCTCCTCCGGACCGCTGGACCGCACCTCGACCCTCTTAACCTCACGCTTGGGCTCGGGGACCGTCGGCTTCACCGCCTCGCTGGGCGGGGTGTTAACCTCCGGCTGGGACGCGGGCGCGCCCTTACCGGCCTCCGTCGCGGCCGAGGTCACGTCCGCGCCCGCGGCCGGGCCGATGAGCCCGGCGAGCAGGCACAGGATGAGGGCCGGAACCACCAGCGGGGCCCACCCCCGAGGCTCACGAGGTCTGGATCTTGACCACGTCCCCGTGCTCGAGCTCGTAGTCCTCACCCACCACCTCTCGCGATCCGTCCGGCCTCAGCACCACCGCCCTATTAAAACTCTGCCCGAGATCGGTGTGGATCTTGTAGGCCAGCTCGCGGACCGTGGTCCCCTTCCGCACCAGGAACGCGTCCGGCAGCACCCGACCCTCCGAGTCCGAGAGCTTGCTCTCGTTCTCCACCGGGTAAACCAGGATCATCCCGGCCACGTCGAACACGGCCGTGTTGAGCGCCTCTTGGACGCCCGTCGATCCCCACCGCTCCAGCACCCGCTCCCGGATGAACTCCAGCGCCTCCCGCTGCCGGTCGCTGAGCTCGTCCTCCTTCAGGACCTCGAAGTCCCCCTCCCCGGGCAGGTACCGGATGAGCCCCCGCTCCGCCGCCCGACGGAGGGCCAGCTCGGCCTCCGCGCACGTGGGCACGACCGGGTACTCCACCTCGCGCTTCAACCGCTCGATGTACTCCTCCGCGCAGTCCACGTCCGCCTTGTTCGCCGCGATGACCATCGGCTTGTTCACCCGCCGGATCTCCCGGGCGAACCGGCGCAGATCCTCCTCCGACCACTCCTCGAGGTTGTCCGGCACCCCCGACTCGTCCAGCGCCCGCTCCACGTCCTCCAGCGAGACCCCGATCCCCGCCAGCCGCTCCCGCAGCACCTCCGACACCGGCTTCTTCTCCAGGCTCGCCCGCTTCACCGTCCGGTCCCAGTCCCGCGACAGGATGCCCGCGATCCACTCGTCCAGCTCCCGCTCCAGGAACCGCACGTCCTCGACCGGGTCCCGCGAGCACGGCTCGCACGGGCGCCCCTCCTCGTCCGTCGCCCCCGCCGCGTCCACCACGTGAATCAGCACCGTCGCCTGCCGGAGATCGTCCAGGAACTGGTTCCCCAGCCCCCGACCCTCGTGCGCCCCCGGCACGAGGCCCGCCACGTCGATCAGCTCCACCGGGACGAACCGGCGCCCGTCCACGCACTCGGAGTTGCGCGGGTCGCACTCGACCCCGAACCGCCGGCACGGGCACTCGTCCACCACGTGCGCCACGCCCTTATTGGGGTCGACCGTGGTGAACGGGTAGTTACCCGTCTCCACCGGGGACAGCGTCGCGGCCGCGAAGAACGTGCTCTTGCCCACGTTCGGCTTCCCGACGATGCCCACCTGCACGCCCAAGACCGCTACCCTGGGGGCGTCGACGGTGCGCGTGCTAATAGCTTCAGGGGACGGTGGTCACCTCACCCGGGCCGTGGCCCTCGCCGAGGAGCTCGAGGACCGGGGCCACGAGGTGGTCTTCGCCGTGAACGAGGACTCCGAGCAGGCCCGGGAGCGGCTGGACCGGGCCGGCTTCCGGGAGCGCATCGGCCTACCGCGACCGCGCCGCGTCGGGGACCCCGCCTGGCGCGCCGCCCTCGGGGGCCTGCGCAACCTCCTGCGCGCCCGACGCGCGCTGGACCGGGTGAACCCGGACCTCGTGCTCTCCACCGGGGCCGGCGTGGCGATCGGACCCATGGTCGCCGGCAAGCTCCGCGGCCTGCCCGTCGCCCACTACGAGCCCACGGACGTCGTGTCCGTCTCCGGCCGCGTCGCCAAGTACTGCGCGGACCTCATCGGCGTGTGGGACCGGGACCTGAAGGAGTACTACGGGGACCGGGCCGTGGCCGTCGGCATCGTGCTCCCCAGGGCCTTCGACGAGGCGGACCCGGAGGAGGCCCGGGAGCGGTACGGCCTGGGCGAGCGGGTGCTGGTGTGGACGACCGGCTCCGGCGGGTACGAGCCCGCGCTGCGCGCGCTGATCACCTGCGCCGAGCAGGGGCTCCTCGAGGACTGGGACGTGGTGGTGAACACGGGGCGGGCCATGGACCCGGAGCGGCTGAGCCGGAAGCTGGAGGGCCGCTGCCGCCGGGCGGTCGTGCGCCGGTTCTTCCACGACTTCCCCGCCCTGCTCAAGGCGGCCCGGCTGGTCGTGTGCCTGGGCGGTGCCACCCCCGTCGAGGCGGCCGCGCTCGGGAAGCCGATCGTCGTCCTACCCCGCCGGGACGTCCTTCGGGACCACCAGTACGTGACGGCCAAGAAGCTCGAGCGGCTGGGCGTCGCCTTCGCGGCGGAGGACGCCGCGGACGAGGAGAGCGTCCTGCGGGCGGTTCGAAAGGCCCTGGAGGCGGGGGAGGAGCGGTGGCGGGAGATGGGCGAGCGGGGCCGGGAGCTGTTCGGGGGGAACGCCCGCGAAAGGTTCGTTAGCCTCTGCGAGAGGCTCGCGGCCGGATGAGGAGGTCTCCGCACGGCCGAGCCCGGGATGAGGAGCTCCCCCTTTGCCGACGCCTCAGACCTCGACGACGCGCAGCCCCCGCTCCCTCAGCCGGTCCAGCAGCTCCCGACCCCGCTCACCGCCCACGACCTCGACCTGCACGTACCCCACGTCGAACCGGCCCTGGACCCGCAGCCCCTCCCCCTGAAGGTCGAAGGAGAACGAGCGCACCCCGGTCTCGGCCGCGCAGGCGAGCACCTCCTCCGGAATGCTCGGGTCGTCGACGGTGGCGGAGAGCCGGGGCCGGTCGGAACCGAGCTCGACGATCACGCTAACCCTGGCGTCCTCGGCCTCGATCACGGCCCGGGCCTCGCGACGGTGCCGGGCGGTGACGCGCGCCTCGGCGCCCTCGAGGGCGTTGAGCGCGCACCTCAGGAGCCCGACCGCGTCCTGTCGCACGGGCCCGGGCACGTCCAGCTCGGTGAGGGTGAGCTCGAACTCGAGGGTCGCGTCCACGGGGCCCCGATGACGAGGGAATCCCTTGGTGACCTTGTAATGATCGGTGGGGCCTTAGCCGAGGGGCTTGCGGAGCCGGGCGACGAAGAAGAGCTCCGTGCCGTGCCGGTGGGGGTAGAACCGGGCGCAGGCCTCCCGCACCTCCCGGTCCACGCCGGGTACCCGAAGCCCGGGCTCGGCCCAGTCGATGTCCACGGGCTCGGGCTCCAGGCCCAGCTCCTCGACCGCGTACTGCACGTTGAGCTCGTTCTCCTCCGGGGAGAACGTGCAGGTGGAGTAGACGAGGACGCCGCCCGGCTTGAGCACCTCGACGGCGGCCCGGAGGAGGCGCCGCTGCAGGCGGGCGCAGTGCTCGATGTCCTCGGGGTCCCGGCTGCGCCGCCGGCTGGGGTCCTTGTGGATGACGCCCTCGCCCGTGCACGGCACGTCCAGGAGCACGCGGTCGAACTCCCAGTCGGTTCGGGGCAGGTCGAGGGCGTTCATGCGCAGGGCGAGGCAGTTCGCCACGCGGCAGCGGTGCAGGTTGCTCTTCAGCTTGCGGACTCGGTCCGGGTCGACGTCGATGGCGATCAGCGTGCCCTCGTTGCGCATGAGCTGGGCGAGGTGCGTGGTCTTCCCGCCCGGGGCCGCGCACGCGTCGAGCACGCGCTCGCCGGGCCGCGGGTCGAGGACCACGGGCGGGACCATCGAGGCCGCGTCCTGCGGCACGTAGTACCCGAGCATGTACTCGAGGGTGGCGCCCAGGGAGATGGGAGGCTCCTCCACCACCCAGAAGCCCTCGTCGATGGGCTCGGGACAGCGCTCCAGCCTGAAGCCGCGCTTCCCCTCGAGCTGCCTCCGCAGGTCCTCCGGGGTGACGAGGAGGGTGTTGGTGCGGAGGGCGGGGCGGACGTCGTCAAGGTGCTCCAGGAGCTCTCGGGTCTCCCGGCGCCCCAGGAACCGGAGGTACCGGGCGACCATGTAGGGGCGCAGGCCGTGCTCCTCGGCGAGGCGGCGGGCCCGCTCGTCCGGTTCGGGCAGGAACACGCGCATGGTCGGATCACGTGCCCTCCTTCCAGCTCCTCAGGTACTCCCGCTGCTCCGGCGTGAGCTCCTCGAGCTCGACGCCCATCGACTCGAGCTTCAGCTCGGCGACCCGCCGGTCGATCTCGGACGGGACCTCGTACACGCCCGGCTCCATCGACTCGCCCTCCCGCGCCAGCCGCTCGACGGAGAGGGCCTGCAGGGCGAAGCTGATGTCCATGATCTCGATCGGGTGCCCCTCGCCCGCCGCGAGGTTCACGAGCCGGCCCTCCGCCACGAGGTAGATCCGGCGCCCGTCCGGCATGCGGTACTCCGTGACCAGCCCCCCGCGCCGCTCGACCTTCTCCTCGCAATGCTCCTCCAGGTACTCCTTGTCGATCTCCACGTCGAAGTGGCCGGCGTTGGCGAGGATGGCCCCGTCCTTCATCCGCTCGATGTGCTCGCCGCGGATCACGTCCCGGTTGCCGGTCGCCGTGATGAAGATGTCCCCCTCCTCCGCCGCCCGGTCCATCGGCATGACCCGGAACCCGTCGAACACGGCCTCCATCGCCCGGATCGGGTCCACCTCCACCACGATCACGTCCGCGCCCAGACCCCGCGCCCGCCGCGCGATGCCCCGACCGCACCAGCCGTACCCGGCGACCACGACCGTCTTCCCCGCGATCAGCACGTTCGTCGCCCGCATCAGCCCGTCCAGCGCGCTCTGCCCCGTCCCGTACCGGTTGTCCATGAGGTACTTCGTCCGCGCGTCGTTCACCGCGATCACCGGGAACCTGAGCTTCCCGTCCCGGTGCATGGCCCGGAGCCGCTGCACGCCGGTCGTCGTCTCCTCCGTCGCCCCGATGATCCGATCGGCCAGCTCCGGGTGCTCCAGGTGCACCCGGGTGATGCAGTCCGCCCCGTCGTCCACGAGGATATCCGGCTCGTGGCTCAGCACCCGGTCGATGTTCTCGTAGTACTCCTCCCGCGTCTCCCCGCGCCACGCGTACACGTGCACCCCCTCCTCCACCAGCGCCGCCGCCACCTCGTCCTTCGTCGACAGCGGGTTGCACCCCGTGATCGCCACCTCCGCGCCGCCCGCCATCAGCGTCTCCACGAGAACCGCCGTCTTCGCCTCCAGGTGCAGGGTCATCCCCACCGTGAGCCCCTCCAGCGGCCGCTCCTCCTCGAAGCGCTCCCGGATGATCCGCAGCACGGGCATGTGCTCGCGGGCCCACTCGATCATGTCCCGACCCTTCGGCGCCAGGGACGGGTCCCGGATCGCGTACTCACCCTCCTTCACCACGACCACGCGCTCCCGCCCCCGAGAAATTATAGCCGGGACCGGGCCCGGCCGACCGGGGCCCCCGGCGGGGCGAGGCGGTATTCACCGCGCGATGAACCCCGCCGTCACGATCCCGGTACACCCCGCCCCGTCACGCCCGGGAGCAGGCCGCGACGCCGTCCGTGACCGGGCGACCTGGCCGCCGGGTACATATTTCCTTGCGCACGACGGGGGACGCGGGATGTCCCCTCGACCCACGACCCTCCTCGTCCCACTACTGACCGGACTCCTCCTGGGAACGACCGGGGCGACCGCGCTGGAACAGGGCCACCTGAGGGAGACCTACACCGTCACGCTCAACGGCGTCACCTACCGGGTACCCGTCGACTACTACGTCTGGAAGAACGGGGACGGACACTTCGTCTGGCTCTCCCTGGGCGTCCATCCGCTCGAGCATCAGGCCCACGAGTGCATGTTCCACGCCGCCCAGTGGTTCGTGCGGTACTCCGGCGAGTTCCGGGGCACGCTCATCGTCTCCTGGATCCGAATCCCCAAGGAGTACTACACGACCGGCGACCGACAGCGGGACTACCAGGTCTCCCGCGACCTGGGACAGCTGACGTTCTACCACCACGTGCTGCGCTACGTCCTGCACCCCGAGGAGCTGGGCCGGAAGGTGGGCGTGAGGCTCACCGGGCGCCCGGAACTCTTCCTCGACGTGCACGCCCACCGACCCTGGTGGGGCGCCTCGGAGTTCATCCTCATCCCGGCCGGCCCCGTCCACGGGAACGACAACCCGACCTCCTACCGCAAGGCCCTGCAGATCTGCGAGGCGCTGGCCGGCGTGATCGGCGCCAGCGTGGACCCGAACCAGAAGGGTACCTCACCTCCCTGGGTCACCGCGCCCGTGGCCCGGGCCGGCATCCCGGCCGCCACCTTCGAGAACGGGTACTACTACCTCGAGCGCGAGATGCCGGCCAACTACGACAACTACCGCACGGAGCTCGACAAGGCCCTGCTCGAGGCCCTGTACCTGTACGCGCTCGAGGGCGGCCGCGTGTCGCCCACGCCCGAGGGCTACCGGAAGCTCGCCCACTGGTACGAGGTCGCGGCCGGGGTCTGGGACCGAACGGCCCGATACCTGGAGCTCGCGGCCGACCAACACCCGGACTACGCGGACGTCCTCCGGCACCTGTCCGAGCTGGCGCGCCGCATCTCCTCCCTGCTCCGACGGATGTCGGACGAGTGCCGGCAGGTGGCGGCGCTGCTGGAGGCCGGTAACCGCCGGGAGGCGGCCCGGCTGGTCGACGACCGACTGCTCCCGGAGTACAACGAGGTCAGGCGGCTCTATGCCGAGTACATCGAAGGGTACCGGCGGATCCCGGTCCGCATCGTCGACGTCGTCCAGCCCCCGAGTAAAACCGAGCGTCCGTGGTGGGAGTGGGTCCTGGAGCAACCGTGGTTCCCGGTGGCGGCCACCGTGGGGGTGGGCGTGGGCGCCCTCGCGGTCGTGAAACTCGTAAAGACCGGCCCGATACCGATCCTGGGGCTGATAGCTTGCGCGGTGCCGCCGCTGCGGCGATCGTTGCGCTCCTGCTCGCGGCGCTGATCCCGGCCGAATCGCAGGTGCTGCCCCCGCCCCCTCCCGCACCGCCGGC
>Ga0256842_1000391_pt1 | contig 38371 bp, 34 predicted proteins | sample 4559240metaG_FD_185973 | JGI IMG/M metagenome (GOLD analysis project Ga0256842, IMG submission 185973) | Hydrothermal vent microbial communities from Guaymas Basin, Mexico - 4559-240 | ecosystem: Environmental > Aquatic > Marine > Hydrothermal vents | place: Mexico: Guaymas Basin | collected...
GACTCAATTGGACTATTTTAATGAAAATCATGAGATTATTTTGGAGTGCTTAGGGGATGATTATGAAGAGTTTTATGATTAGTTGTTTTATATTAGTTTAAGTTTAGAGGGGTGATGAATGTCGGATTAATGGTCTTAACCCTTGCATAGTTTATAGGAATACCAGCCTTGTAATATCCATCATCAAAGTTAGTATAGATTATATTCTGCCCAGTTCGCTTTATGGTGGAGTTTTGGAGAGAGATTTGGGAGGTTTCATCTTCTATTTTTACAACAAACTCTGAACTTCCTAAATCTTTTACAAATTCAGAATCTTCATCATATAGTTTATAATATATAGTATAAGTTCCCTCCTCTTTTGGTGAAGTATAATTATCACTCCAATCTTTTAAGCCACCTTCAGCTTTTAAAACAAAATAGTCATCTAGTGAATGATTAACTGCAAATTTAACTTTATAACCTATTGGTAAATCTGATTCAAAATTACAAAAAACACTCATTGAAGTTAATGAAGATATAGGATTTGGGGTTGAACCTTTTGATAAAATAATTGGTATCTCTATTAAGTTTTCTTTCACAATAACTGTTCTGTAAACATCTTTAGCTTTATTTCCTTCATCATCAACAGCACTATAGGTTATATGATAAGTTCTTGCAATTGATGTATCAATATCATCTACACCTTTTATATTAAGAATACTTCCATCAGTTGTAGTTGCACCTTCATCTGTATAACTATCTCCCACTTCTATAGTAATTTTAGATTCACCATTTAAAGTTATGATAGGTGATTTATCTTCTATTTGTTCTTGGGTAGGTAAAAGTATATCTAAATCAATATTTATAGCTCCTATTTCAGATTTTTCATTAGATACTGGACCTATTAAATTTATTATATTTCTATAAATAGCATTAGCTTTATGCATATTTATATTAATTATATCCATGACTTCATTGTAGTTGTAATCTATATAGTTACATCTATCTTGACCAAGTTTGGGATCAACTATCCACCCAAAGAGATGTGATTCGCATAATGTATTAGATGTTCCAAACTTTTGAGCTAAAGCTTCAATTTGTTGAGTAATATTAGTAAGATTAGTTTTATTATTATTTATTAATTTATTCATATACTCTTCATTAAATCCTGATCTAAAGTTAAGAGATAACCATTCATGTGCCACTAATTTTGTTGTCAGATCTTTTTTAACATTTGATGAACGAGAAATCCTCCTATTAAGTCATTTGTAATTCCTAGTCCACTTAATAGAATATTTCCTACTGATGGTGGTTCAATTTTTAATTTATATAATGATTTTATATTACTCCATTTAAATTCAAACCCTTTTATTATATCAGGTAATACTGATGGTAAAAAATTGGATAGAATAGGATTTAAAAATTTGGCATCACCATCTAATGGATTTAATATACTTATCATATTTGTACAAAAACCATTATCTTTTTTTTCTAAAACTTCACCCTTTCCATCATAAATCTTAACAATAGCTTCACATCCACTAATAGTTAAAGAAGTTAATTTGGTAAGACTATATTTAATACTATTTACACCTGCTTCTTTAGAAAGATTTACTAGAGTCCCATTCTCATTTAAAGATAATACTGTCAATACACCTTGTGCTAGTTTTATATAATGGTTTGCTATATTTCTCTGTTCTTCAATATCATCTATATTTGTACTTGCTAATTTTAGAATATTACCTTCTATAGCCATTTCTTTTTCAAGTAAAGCTTCCCATATCCATAAATAGAGCCTTTTCCTTTGATCATTTTCTAAAATATCAGCATTATAAAAATGACCATCTCCATAATTTTTTTCATTTGCTATAGCTTTATATAAATCAAACTCTTTTATTGATGATAATCTTGCAGATTTTGATGAGTGTTCTAATGCTTGTTGTACACTAACAGTTTCTGGTATATTTGCAGTATGTTTAAATAACTCTGGTTTGATCTTATCAAACTCATCATTAAAAGTTTTATCAAATTGTAAATTTGATATGTTATCTCTTTTTGCATGTTCATCTACAGAACTTGATATTTGAATACCATTATCAGTATTCCCATCACTATCTATAGTTTGCAAAAATACAGCTATATTATTAGACTCTTCTGATGTATCTGCTATAGTTGTGATAGCAACCATACTACTTGGAACTGTAGAACCTATTTTAATATTTCCTACATAAAATTCTATGGTACCACCCTCAAAATACTCAAATTCACCTTTAGCATTTGTAATACCTTTTTTTGTTATTTTTTTATCTTGACTTGTAGATATATATCTTAAACCTATAATATGAGAATCAACAATAATTCCTATTTTTATATTATCTACATACCCATTCCAAATAAGTTTTTTATCACTATTAGCATCTATCAATAAAATAAAATTCTCTTGCATACCCAAAGCTTTAATAAATCCATATTCAGGGTTTTTAATCTCTGTAATTACAAAAAGAGCAAGTTTATCTGTGGCGTTAAGGTTCATATAGTATATATATCTATAATTCTCATTTTCATATCCACCAGTTACATTATGTGATGACAATATCTTATCTATCATCGTAGCATTTGTTTTTAATGTGGAATCATCTTTGCTTTTTAATTGAGTTAGTGTATCATCAAGTTTAGCTATCTCTGCATCTGATGGTGTAAAAGCACCTGAGAATAAAACAGCAGTAAAAAGTGCCATCAACAGTATAATTTTTTTCATTTTTTGTCCCTTGTCTTTTAATCTTGTAAACTGTAGGGTGCGATTGCTATCGCACCATTCGTAATAATTTTAAACATCATTATTTGGAAGTGACGGCTTCAGCCTCACCTATTTGGTGGAGCTGAAGCACCACTTCCGAGAATTATATTTTTCATTACATCCTTAAATTTTTGTCATTCCATGCTTGTTCTTTTGTCATTCCGTGCTTGACACGGAATCTAAAATGGTGCGTTGAAAACGGCACCCTACCAATCTTAATCTTTAAATTATTTTGGAATGGAATTCAATGGCAACCAAGTGATTGCCCCTACAGAGTGTTGATTATGCGTAGGGGTATCCCCTTGTGGGTACCCAAGAATTAAGATAATTGTAAATATTTTACATTAACACGCTGGTTTACCACCTAATAACTGCTCCAATGGATCATCACTACATTCACCTGTAGCTTCTGTTGTTTCATTGTTATCCTCTGTAGCTTCTGTTGTTTCTGTTGTTTCATTATTATCTTCTGCAACTCTATCTGCTTCAGATTGTTCTGTCGCAAGTTTGTCAGCTTCTTCTGCCGCAACTCTTTCAGCCTCAGCTTGTTCTGCTACAACTCTAGCATCTTTTGCCAATTTTTCCTCTTCTGTCATCTCACGAGGAGCTACAGATAAATCATATTTAACACGCTCACTTACCATTCCATGAGAAAAAGTAACAGTTACAGTAACATTTGTAGATGATGATGTATCTACCACATCTAAGCCTATCACTGGTCTAGTTACAGCACCAGTATTAGATATAACCTTAATATTACTTGATGAATATGTTACTCTAACATTATTTTCAAAAGCAGTTGGAAATACTAAATCAGTTGTAATATTTGATTCTGACATATTTTCAGATTTTAAATCATCAAATGTAACTAACTTTTTAGCTTCATCAATATAATCTTGAGATATTTGATTATCTTTAGCTCTTTGTTCTGCTTGTGCTACTGCCATTTCTGCATCCAATTTATCTTGTTCTGCTTTTGCCTCTGCTTCTTCTTCTTCTGCTTTCTCTTTATCAATTACTGCTTGAACCTCTTTTGCCTCTGCATCTGCTTTATCTTGAGCCTCTGCTTTTTCTTTAGCCTCTGCTTTTTCTTTATCAGCTTTTGCTTTTGCCTCTACATCTAATATATCTTGTGCCGTTTTTTTAGCATCTGCCAAAATCTCTTCATCATTTAGGTGCATCTTAGCCAAGTCTACTGTTACTTGATCTTTTCCTGCATCATTTAACATCACTTTTAACTCTTCTGATGTAATATCAATAAGCTTTTTACCCTCAGCCAATTTTATACTAGCATTAATTTTAATACCATCACTTACAAAACCATCATCATCAAGAGATAATAAAAGAGATGCAATTCTTAATACCTCTTCATTATCAGTTACATTTCTATCCACTCCAGCCAAATCTTGTGGATGAACCTCTTTATCTGCTGTAACCCAATAACTCTCTTTGCTAATAATGATAATCCTGTAATGAAATTATTAAAAGGTAAGTGGTATCATTATTTCTATGGAGTTGATAGGTTTTGGGAAGATGAAGTTATTATTTATGATAATGGTTCTTGTGAATATATATATAATGGCGAAGTAAGGGAGATAGGTAAAGTGATTAATCAAGCATATCAATCTACAATACTCTTTGAAGATATTAAAAGTAAAAAACTTTTTAGTATGATTTTTGATAATCAATCCTATAAACTTGAAAATGCTTGTTTTACTCGAAATATTGATAAACAATATGAAAAAGAGTTGTATTTATACTCCATAGGTATTCTATCTCGTAAACCAATAGAGTTAGAGGTAGCAAAAAATATTTTAGGTGATATGAATAAGGTACGAATGCTTGAAGAAAATGAAATGGTTGATAGACTCTCTATTTACTTGAGAGATGTATATCTTTTATAAAAATTATAGAGTCAGGTTTGAGATTTAAAGTTGTCGAACTGGGGTTTAGAAAAAATGGACTTCCAAAAAGCAGTAATTTTTGATTCATTGTTATTTACGCAATCTATGGTTACGCTTGAATGATTTCTTTACTTATCTCTTTTTTAATTATAATTTTCCACTTTTTTTGAGATAGGATAGTTTTAATAATTAGTTAGTTTTAGTGATACTAGCTCTTTATATAATAAATATCTACTAGACCCTGAAGTTGATTTAGGGTCTAGTAAATTACTTGTGAAAAGATCCCTAACTAATAAATATAAGTTTCTTATAAAAAAAAAGTTGTATAATTATATAAATTGTAATTTATACAACTTAAATTCCCTCTCTTATTTTAATTTACCACTAGGAACTAATAATGAACGCAAAAAGAAAAATCACACTTATTTTATCTATTATATTCTCCTTAATTTTTTTAATGATGATTATAAACATATCACTTAATTTTAGAAATTATGGTATTAAAAGTGTGGAAGACAAGGCACTAGTAATATCTGAACTTATCAAATATAGTCTTACTGCCCATATGGTAAATGGTACAATGGAGAAGAGGGAATTTTTTTTAAATCAGATAAAAGATTCTAAACATATACAGAAATTATGGATTATTAGAGCTCCATCAGTGGTTAAACAACATGGTATTGGATTTGAGAATGAAGTATCAAAAGATGAGATAGATAAAGATGTAATTCGTACAGGTATTGCTCAAAAAGTTATTAGTGAAAATATTTTTTTAGATAATACATTTAGAATGACTATTCCATATAACGCAACAAGTGATTCTAGTTTAAATTGTTTAAAGTGCCATGATGCAAAGATTGGAGATACATTAGGTGCTATCTCTATGGTTATTGATATTGATGATGTTAAATTAATGGGGCTTAGAACAGTTCTTGATATTGCTCTTGTAGCTTTTGCTGTTTTAATATTAATTCAGATATTAACGAGTCGTTTTTTGACACCATATATGATGATATTTTTATCTATAAAATCTGTTATGAAGAAAGCACATAGTGGTGATTATTCAAATAGGGTAGAGGTAGTGGGGAATAAAGAGAGTGTAGAGGTGGCTATATTAATTAATAAATTGATGGAAAAGTTTCAACACGTTTTAAATGAGATAGAGAGTAAAATAGATATATTTTTATCTCATAAAAAAGAGGAAAAACTAGATGATCAACTTGAAAGCGTGAAAAATACTATTACTCAGCTATCTGATATTTATAAATTTAAAAAAACTATAGAACATGATAAAACTATTGATGATATATATAAAAGATTAATCGTCATTTTTGAGAATAAATTAAAGATTAAAGATTTTACATTTATTGAATGTGATACTACAAATAAAAAGACTACAATTATTTATCATAGTAAAAAGATTAATTGTAATGCAGAAGAGGATGGTTGCAGAGCAGATCGTGCAAGTGTTATTATAGATTCCTGTCAATTTAAGGGATTATGTAAAAGTTTTAATAGAGATGATGAGAGATTTTATGTATGTATTCCTTATTCTATCTCTAATGATTTAGACTTAATTATCTCTATTGTCAGCGATACTTATGAGGAAACACGGAGAGTTAATAGTTTAATACATTTTATAGATGATTATATTGATACTGCAAAAACAGAATTTGTAAGTAAGAAATTAACACAAAAGTTACGAGATAGAGCAAGAAGAGATCCTTTAACCAATTTATATAATAGGAAATATTTAGATGAGTTTATAGATACAGCAATTATTGAGCATAAAGAGATGGGAACAAGTTATGGTATTTTAATGGCAGATATAGATTATTTTAAGATGATTAATGATACTTATGGTCATGATATTGGAGATTTAGCTCTTAAAGTGATTACTTCTACACTATTAGAAAATACTTTGGAGAGTGATGTAGTAGTTAGATATGGTGGTGAAGAGTTTATTATTATATTATATAATTGTGATAATGATAGACTTTTAGAGGTAGCAGAGAATATTAGAATATCATTTTCTAAAAAGAAGATAAAAGTATCTGAAGATATATCATTTAGCAAAACTATTAGTCTTGGAGGTGCTTTGCTTCCTTATAATACTGATAGTTTTTGGAAAGCAATTAAACTTGCAGATGTTGCTTTGTATGAAGCAAAAAATACAGGGAGAGATAAGGTTGAGATATTTGATATAAAGTTAGAACAATATAAAAATTTTGATTTTGACAATGAGTATTAACAGTTGCAACAGATATTACCATCATATAAAGATCCTTTATTTAGTATCTTACTAATAATAACTATTATACTTGTAACAGTTATTGCAACTCATGGATTGAGTATATATTCTAAAAAAAAAAGTAAAAATGATTTATTAGAGTTCTTGAAAAAATTTAAAAATACTGATTGTACTTTTGACTTAAATGTTACTATTTTTGAATCTAATATGCTTAAACCACTTATTTTACTTGCAGAAGGTTTTAATAGTAATGGAGAATATCATAAAGCTATTAATATCTATTTATACCTTATAGATAATATAAATGATTATAAAATTAAAAATAATCTTCTTAATAGCTTAGGGCAACTTTATTTAAAAGCTGGTTTTTTAGAAAGAGCAAAGCATATATTTATCAAAATTCTTAAGTATTCACCAAGAAATATAGAATCACTTTATAATTTATCAATAGTTTATGATATGTTAAATGAATATAATAAGGCTCTTTTGTTAATTGAACCTTTGGATATATTAAAAGAAGATACAGAAAATTTTAAAAATTATTTTGAATATAAAATTGTTTTAACCACTTATAAAAATTCAAAAAAACAGAAGATAATAGAATTAGAAAAGATGATAAAAAATAGACCTAGCTTATATAGAATAATATTATCTGATTTATTTATATTAGATAATCATCTTGCATGGAGAATACTAGATTATACAAGAATACAAGAAGTGTTAGATATATTATGGATGTTGCCAAAATCAAAACTTGATTTAGATATAATTTCAAAACATAATACTTTAAGTACAATATACTATGCTAAAGGTTATATTCAAAAACCTTATGTTCAAAGTGATATATTTAGTGTAGATATGTTAGCCATCTCAAAAAAGAGTGGTTTTGATAGAGCTGATTTAAACTTTTTATATCTATGTGATATATGTAAGCAGTCTTTTTCTCTATCATTTAATAGATGTTCAAATTGTATGGCTATAAATAGTATAATAGTTGAGGGAAAAATTGCAGAAAAATATAAACAAACAAATTACTCTATATTCTGATGGATCTTCTTTGGGAAATCCTGGACCTGGTGGATATGGTGGGATATTAGAGTATAAGGGTAAGCAAAAGAAATATAGTGGTGGAGATATATATACTACTAATAATAGAATGGAGCTTTTGGGTGTTATTGAAGGGCTTAAACTTTTGAAAGAGTCCTGTAACGTTGAAGTTATATCAGATAGTAGTTATGTAGTTAAAGCGATCAATGAATGGTTGAATAACTGGATAAAAAAAGATTTTAAAAAAGTAAAAAATATTGATTTATGGAAAGAGTATATCATCGTATCTTCTACTCACAATATAAAAGCTACTTGGGTTAGAGGACATTCTGGTCATATTCAAAATGAAGAGTGTGATGATATGGCAAGAGATGAAGCTAATAAACAAAAATTACTTATATAGGAACAGGAATTAAAATGCAAAACTATACTAAATTAGAGGAGATTTTATCCTATAATTTTAAAGATAAAGAACTTATAAAAGAAGCTTTAACTCATAAAAGTTATAAAAAACCTTACAATAATGAGAGGTTGGAATTTTTAGGAGATGCTGTACTTGATTTAATTGTAGGGGAATTTCTTTATGAAAAATTTTATGATTCTGATGAGGGTATATTATCAAAAATTAGAGCTTCATTAGTAAATGAGAGTGGTTTTACACTACTTGCAAAGAGGCTTAATTTAGGAGAGTATATATATCTATCTGTTGCAGAAGAGAATAATAATGGACGAAACAAATCATCATTATTATCAAATGCTTTTGAGGCAGTTATTGGTGCTATTTATTTGGAAGCAGGATTAGAGATAGCTAAAGATATATCAATTAAACTTTTAAATGAAGTTCATAAAAAAATAGATTTAGAAACTTTATCACAAGATTTTAAAACAGCATTACAAGAATTAACACAATCAACACATGGAGTAACTCCAACTTATCAATTGGTAAATGCTTCTGGACCAGACCATAATAAAGAGTTTGAAATAGCTATTATTTTGGATAATAAAAGTATAGCATCTGCTAAAGGTAAAAGTAAAAAAGAGGCTCAACAAAGAGCAGCAAAAAAAGCATTAGAGTGGTTAAGGGTAAGGGGATAAAATATGAATAGTTTTGGTCAAAAATTTAGATTTACAACTTTTGGAGAGTCTCATGGAAAGGCTTTAGGATGTATTATTGATGGTGTTCCTGCTGGATTAGAGATAGATGAAGAATTTATTCAAAAAGAGTTAGACAGAAGAAAACCAGGTAAATCTGCTCTTGAAACAGGTAGAAAAGAGTCTGATTTAGTAGAGATATTATCAGGTACTTTTGAAGGAGTATCCACGGGTACACCAATAGCTATGATTATTTATAATACAAATCAAAAAAGTAAAGATTATACAAATATAAAAGACCTATTTCGTCCAGGTCATGCTGATTTTACATATTACCAAAAATATGGAATTAGAGACTATAGAGGTGGAGGACGAAGTTCTGCGAGAGAAACAGCTGCAAGAGTGGCAACTGGAGCAATTGCTAAACTTATACTTCAAAAAGCAGATATAACAGTTGAGAGTGGTGTATATTCTATAGGAGATATTAAAGCTAAGAAGTATGATTTTGATTATGCTAAAACAAGTAAATCTTATATATTAGATAAAGATATGCAAGAGGTTGGAGAAAAAGTTATTTTAGATGCAAAAGCATCTCATAATTCTGTTGGTGGAGTGGTATTAACAAGAGCATTAGGTGTTCCTGCTGGACTTGGTGAACCTATGTATTATAAGCTTGATGGTGTTCTTGCTAATGCTATGATGGGAATAAATGCAGTTAAAGCAGTTGAGATTGGTGATGGTATAGATGTTACTATGATGACTGGTTTAGAAAACAATGATGAGATAGGGAAAGATGGATTTTTAACTAATCATTCAGGTGGAATTTTAGGTGGAATTAGTAATGGTGATACAATATTAGTAAAAACTCATTTTAAACCAACACCATCAATATTTAAACCTCAACAAACTATAATAAAAGATACTAATGAAGAGGTTATCTGTGAACTAAAAGGAAGGCATGACCCATGTGTTGCACTTAGAGGTAGTGTTGTTTGTGAATCTATGATGGCTATAGTTTTAGCAGATATGCTTTTATTAAATCTTGGATCTAAAATATCTCATCTTGAGTCGATTTACAAATGAGATTTTTTAAATTCACACAAGAAGATGTGGTAGACAGTTTTAGTGGTGAGATATATCAGTTAGGTCAAGAATTACATGAAAAAAATAGAATTTTAGAATATGATTCATTGGCAATTTCAAGAAAAGAGATTAAAATACTCTCAATGGTTGAGGGATTTGATGATGTATCTTATGAACAAGAAACCATTATATATCTAAAAAATGATAAAATTGATGTAGAGGGTATCTGTACATGTAGTTTAGGTGCAAATTGTGAACATGTTGTAGCAGTGACACTACAACATATTAGTGATAAGGATGGTAGTAGTTCTCTTGATAATGCACAAGTTTCCACAGAAGAGATGGAAAATGATCCTAAAGATGATGTAAAAAAGTGGCTAAATTTACTATTTGAAATATCTAAACAAGAGGAAAAAAGAGAAAAGGGTGATATATTTTTAGCATATAAAATAGTTAGAAATAGTAACCAATATACAGATGATATAAAATGTTACAAAACTAGAATTATTAAAAATGGTGCATTAGGTAAAGGGACACTGTTAGATATTAATTCTCTAGCATATAATGATTATAATTATGACTTTTTAGATAGTGGTGATATTGATATACTCAAAATTATGAATGCTATCTCTCCAAGACATCAAGATACATTTAAATTAAAAGATAAAATAGGTAATGACCTATTAAAAGCAATAATTGCAACAGATAGATGTTATCTTGAGGATGCTGATCAAGCTATTACTATTTCAAATGATAGAGTAGATATAAATTTTAGTTGGAGTAATGATGATAGCTTAAACAGATCTTTAGTTTCAAATATGAAAAATGATGAGTTTATTATTGCTACAAAACCTATACTGTTTGTTAAATCTTTAAGTAATCATATCTATGAACTTTCAAGTAGATATAATTTAAAAACTCTTAAGACTCTTTTATCTTCTCCTGCTATTCCAAATGATTTTTTTGATGAGGTTGTATCACAAATAGATAGAGAATTACCAATGATTGAGATAGAACCGCCTTCTCATTATGAAATTAGAGATATAACAAACTCACCTAAGGTATCTATTAATATTACAACTGCACAAATAGATAATATAATTGAGCATATAATTATTATGAAATTTATATATGAAGATAATATAGTTGAGTATATTCCTCGTAATGAGACTAAGAAATTGATTAAAGATGGATATTGTATTAATATTATTAGAGATTTTACTTTAGAAGATAAATATATATCAGAACTTAACTCTTTAGGTTTTGTAAATTTTATAGATGATGATAGATTAATCTTTAAATCACCTGACGAGCAGAGCCTTTTATCTATTGATAGATGGAGATTATTTTTAGAGTCAGATGTTAATCGCTTAAAATTAGCAGGTTGGAAAATCGAGTTTGATAATAGCTTTAATATGGAATTTAATGATGCAGATAAAATATTAGCTTCTGTTGAAAGAGGAGGAGAAAATAGTTGGTTTGGTCTCTCTTTTGATATAGAGATAGGGGGGCAAAGAATACCAATATTGTCTATTGTAAGTTCTCTTATTTATGAATTTAGTGATATTACAAATCTTCCTGAGTTTATCAATATTGAAATATCTAAAAATAGTTATGTTAAACTAAAATCATCAGATATAGAGCCTATTTTAAAAACAATATTTAATCTTTATGAAAATATAAAAGAAAAAGATACTATAGAGATAGAGCCATATAATATTCATTTAATAGAGTCTTTTGAGAATAATAATATAGAGTGGATTGGTAGTAAAGAGATAATTGAACTATCTAAAAAAATAAAAGATTTTGATGGTATAGAAAAAGTAGATATTCCTAAAAATTTAAATGCTGATTTAAGAGAGTATCAAGAAGATGGAATAAGTTGGTTAAACTTTTTATATGAGTATAATTTTAGTGGAATTTTGGCTGATGATATGGGTCTTGGTAAAACTTTACAGATGTTAGCTCATCTTCAAAATCTTAAAGAGAGAGAAGTTTTAACTAAACCATCTCTTATTATAATGCCAACTTCACTAATTGGAAACTGGAAAAGTGAAGCAAATAAATTTACACCTAATTTAAAAATATTATCTCTTTATGGTTCAAATAGATTCGAATTATTAAAGGATATTAAAAATTATGACATCATATTAACCACATATCAATTAGCGTCAAAAGATGAAGAGATTCTTCAAGAGGAGGATTTTTTATATATCATACTAGATGAAGCTCAAAAAATAAAGAATCCACGAACTAAAATGGCAAGGTCTATTAAATCTTTTAATAGTGATTATAGAGTGGCTCTTAGTGGAACTCCAATAGAGAATCATCTTGGTGAATTATGGTCAATATTTAGCTTTTTAATGCCAGGATTTTTAAGTAGTCTTACTCTATTTAAACGATATTATCAAAATCCTATAGAAAAAGATAATAACTTTGAAAGACAACATATATTAAATCATAAGATTAAACCATTTATGCTAAGAAGAACAAAAGATAATGTGATAGATGAGCTTCCTGATAAAACAGAGATTATTAAATATGTTCAGTTTAATCCTGCTCAAATTAAACTTTATGAGAGCATTAGAGTAGCAATGGAAAAAGAGGTAAGGGATATGATTATCAAAAAAGGTATTGCCTCATCTCATATCACAATTTTAGATGCTCTTCTTAGACTTCGTCAAGTATGTTGTGATCCATCACTACTTAGAAATAGACAAGATGAAGAAGCTATAGAGTCTGCAAAATTAGAACTATTTTTAGAATTGGTGGAAGAATTATTAGAAGAGGGTCGTAAGATTTTAGTATTTTCTCAATTTACATCTATGCTAAAAATCATAGAAGATCAGTTAATCAAAAGAGGTGTTAAATATTCTAAATTAATAGGATCAACAAAAAATAGAGATGCTGTTATTGATGAGTTTAGAAATGGAGAGAGTGATATATTCTTAATATCTCTAAAGGCTGGTGGAGTTGGATTAAACCTTGTAGAGGCTGATACTGTAATTCATTATGATCCATGGTGGAATCCTGCTGTAGAAAATCAAGCCACAGATAGAGCATATAGAATAGGTCAAACAAAAGCAGTATTTGTATATAAACTAATTGTACAAAATTCAATAGAAGAGAAGATTATAGAGCTTCAAAAGAGAAAAAAAGGTCTTCAAGATAATCTATATAGTGTATCTAAAGATGAAAAGTTAAATTCAAAAGAGTTGCTAGACCTCTTAAAGGGTTAGTCTCTTTTGAGAAAATTATATTTATTTAATCTACTAAAGTACTTAAATTTTCTTTTGCTAGAATCATAACAGTTGCATCGTTATCTTCTAGCAAAATTTTTAAAATTATAGGGTCTGTTTTAAGGTCACTCGCTACTTCTCTTTTTATCTCTGTAGATATTTGATTATTTTTATCATAAAAATAATTATAACTCAAATCACTATATCTATTACCCTTCTTATGTTCTGTTATAATTTTTGCATTTATACTATTGATTGCAAGAGTTGTTAATAATATCACTGTTAATAATTTTTTCATTTATAATCCTTTATTATGTTTTATATAAGAAGTATATCTAAATCAGATAAAATTAGTCTTAATTAAAAGATTAAATCGGATAAAATTACTCTTATTTAAAATAAATTAATAATTTGACTATATTTTAGACATTTCTTCTTACTTTTACTTTTATAGGATTAAACAGTTTTAATGCCTCTTTTACCATAGGTTCTTCTAAAATTTCTGAGCTATCTTTCTCTTTTGCACTATATATATCTCCTGCTGGTGGTGCAACACAAGAGCTTTTAGTTTCACAATCATCAAAATAATCATTAGAACTATCGGAGGTGATAGCTTCAGCCTCACTCAAAGTTGGAACTAAAGCATCACTTCCCACTTCTTTTTTAGTTAAAACTTTTTTTTTTGAGTTACTTTTTATTTTAGTATCTATCCCAAAAATATCTTGAGTAAAAGTTTTTATAATATTCCAATGAGATATTAACATCTTTTTATCGCTATCAATCGCTGTTGAATCCCATGTAAGGGTATTATCTATAAAACTATAATATGCTATGTTTTTATTAAAACACTCCCCTAATTCATAGTTTCTATCATAAATTTTATCTACAAGCTTTTTAAAATTTATATTTGATATATCTATTGGTTTAGGCTCTTCTTTTATAGCCTCTTCTTTTTGTATTATAGTATCTTTTTTAAGTAAATCTTCTTTAATATTATCTTTTAGTACTTTAGCTTCAACTTTTGGTGATGGTAAAGCCGTCATTTCCGATGAGTTATCTATTTGAGTAACTGTTATTTCATGAAGTTCTTTCTCTAATGATTTTATCATACTATCAATATCTTTTATATTCAAAGATTCCATCATTTTAAATAGTGTAAGAGCTAATATAAATTCACCATCTCCACCTATCTCAAATAATTTCTTTGATTGTGATATTGCACGAAAAAACCTATCTATAATCATTGGCGTAAATTTTTTATCAGATGATAACAACAAATCTTTAAGATATATAGTTATCTCATCCATTATCATCTCTGCTTCGTACTCTTTATTATGAGTTATAAACTCTAATATTTTGTCTTCCTCTCTGTTATAAATACTATTAAGCAAGTTTTCTATAAGAGATGGTTCTATGATTCCTAACATATTAACCACGGTATTCATATTAAGATAATTTTTACAATATACAATAGCTTGGTCTAAAAGTGTTATAGAGTCTCGTAAACTTCCAGCTCCTGACCTTGCAATAATATCAACTGCTTCGCTATCAAATTTAACATTTTCCATATTTAATATATGTTCAAGGTGTTTTTTTACTAATTTTTGACTAATTTTTTTAAATCTAAAATGTTGTACTCGCGATAAAATAGTAGCAGGTAATTTTAGAGGGTCAGTGGTTGCTAATATAAATTTTACAAATGGTGGTGGCTCCTCTAACGTTTTAAGTAAAGCATTAAAAGCTTGAGTGGTCAGCATATGAATCTCATCTATAATAAAAATTTTATATCTTGCACTAGTCGGTTTATATTTTGTATGCTCAATTAAATCTTTAATATCATCAATACCACGATTTGACGCTGCATCCATCTCTATAATATCCATATGACGGCTCTCATTCGCCATAATACAATTAGAACACTGATTACATGGATGAGATGATGCACCTCTTTCACATAATAAAGCCTTGGCAAATATTCTTGCTGTTGATGTTTTTCCACTTCCTCTAAGACCAGAGAATAGATAAGCATGAGATATTTTATCTGTATCTAATGCCATGGACAAAGTTTGAGAAACGGTCTCTTGCCCTATTAAATCTTCAAAAGATGATGGACGATATTTTCTTGCTAATGCAATAGACAAACTAAACTCCTTTAAAAGATTTTTTGTAAAACTTATCGGAAGTGATGGCTTCAGCCTCACCGAAGGCTGGAGCTAAAGCACCAGTTCCAAATTTTGAAATAACTTTAACCTGTTTTTGTGCCATTTTAATATAAACATGTAAAATCTCTAACGCAGCAGGTGTTACTCCTGAAATCTGAGATGCACCAAATAGTGTAGGTGGTGTGGCAGTAAAAAGTTTTTCAACTATCTCATTGCTAAGCCCTGAAACTTTTTTAAAATCAAAATTTTGTGGAATTTTAACCTTTAACATATCTTTCATTTTACTAACTTGAATCAATTGTTTTTCAATATATCGATTATATTTTGAATTAATTAAAATCTGCTCTATCACATCATCATTATATTTTTCAAACTCTGGAATAAGTGCAATCAATTTTTCTTTGTTAAATTCACCTCGTCCAACAATATCAATTAAAAAAGTTTTATCATTAATTTTATCTTCACCCATATCTTTAAGTTTTACCAAAAACTCTTTAGTTGGTGTACCAAAATTCTCTTTTACAAAATCTATAGCCTCTTTTATATTATCTCTCTTATTTTTAAATTTATCATAATATTCATCGCCTAAAAGTCCATATTTATACCCATATTTAGCAACTCGTATATCTGCATTATCTTCTCGTAAAAGTAATCTATATTCGGCACGGCTTGTAAACATTCTATAAGGCTCTTTTGTACCTTTTGTTACTAAATCATCAATTAATACACCAATATAAGCCTCTTCACGACCCAATATAAACGGCTTCTCATCCCTTAAATTTAGCACAGCATTAATTCCTGCCATCAACCCTTGAGCTGCTGCCTCTTCATATCCAGTTGTTCCATTTATCTGCCCTGCACAATATAATCCTGAAACTATTTTTGTCTCAAGAGTATGTTTTAAATCAGTTGGTTGCACAAAATCATATTCAATTGCATATCCATATCGCACAATTTTAGCATTTTCCATCCCCTCAACAGAACGAATCATATCAAGTTGAACATCTGTTGGCAAAGATGTACTCATCCCATTAATATAACATTCAGTTGCTCCCATTGTTTGAGGCTCTACAAAAATTTGATGTCTTGGTCTATCACGAAAACGATTTATTTTATCTTCTATGCTCGGGCAATATCGCGGACCTACACCATTTATTTGACCACTAAAAAGAGGGGCTCTATGAAAATTGGATTCTATAATATTATGAGTTATTTCATTTGTATAAGTTACAAAACACGGTAATTGCTTTGGATTAAATAATGCTTTATCTGTTCTAAAACTAAAAGGTGTTGCAGGATTATCTCCACCTTGTTCTTCCATTACATTAAAATCTATACTTTTTGCATCAATTCTTGCACAAGTTCCAGTTTTTAATCTTCCAATATTTAATCCTAAATCTTTTAGATAATCTGCTAGTTTAATAGAAGCAAATTCACCCTGTCTTCCCCCACTAAGTTGTTTTTCTCCAATATGCATTACTCCATTTAAAAATGTTCCAGCAGTTATTATAACTTTAGATGATTCATATTTATTACCAAGTTCTGTTTCCACACCTTTTATAATCTTATCTTCAATTATTAAACTTGTTACCATCTCTTGTTTTACATCAAGATTATCACAATTAAGAACTTTATCTCTCATATAAATACGATACGCATCCATATCAATTTGAGCTCTACTCCCTCGTACAGCAGGACCTTTTGAGCCATTTAAAATACGATATTGTATCCCCGTGGCATCGGTGCAAAGCCCCATCTCTCCACCAATCGCATCTAACTCTTTAACAAGATGACCTTTCGCAAGTCCACCAATCGCAGGATTACAAGATGAAGCTCCAATCTGCTCTGCTAAAATTGTGATTAAAAGAGTCTTCGCACCCATTCTAGCACTTGCTAAACTTGCTTCAATCCCAGCATGTCCACCACCTATTACAATAACATCATATTTCATATTTTTCCTAAGTTCTATCTAATTGCGTAATTATATCAAATTAGTTTAATATAGCTTATTAAGAATTTATTTTTTAAAAATTATTCCATTTGAAAAAACTACCATCTTTTTGTAAAATATGGCACATCTTTAATATAATAAAAAACTTGAAAAACTCTTTTTTAGATTCCGTGTCAAGCACGGAATGACAAACTATCATCATCCCCTATCAAGCACGGAATGACAAACTATCATCATCATCCCCTATCAAGTATAGAATGACACTTGCTTGTCATTCTGAAAAAGTTGCTTGTCATTCTGAATTTAATTCAGAATCTAGTTTTGAAAGAAGTCTATTTTTAAATTTTTTTATATAAAAGCCTCTTTCATAAAATTCTCAATCTCATCAAAACTATATTTATGATTAGTAAATTTTTCAAATGCTATAATCCCCTGATAAAGTAACATATCAGAACCATCTTTTGTTGGCAGATTATACTCTTTTGAAAGCTTTAAATATGGTGTTTCTTTTCCATAAATTACATCTATAGAACTCTTTGCAGATGATAAAACTTGTTCTAAAATCTCTTTTGGAGCAGGAAGATAATCATCTTGAAGCCCAGCACTTGTAGAGTTTACAATTAAATCATATTTTTTTGGCTCAAAATTATCAAAAGTATATGTTTTAAAATCTTTTTGCTTAAAACTCTCTAATCTTGCACTACTACGATTCAAAATCTCAACATCATAACCCTCATCTCTTAACACAACAGATATTGCCTTTGCAGTTCCACCAGCTCCAATAATCAGAACAGTTTTTATATCTTGGTTAAAAAGTAAAACAGCTTTTAAAAACCCAGGAGCATCTGTGTTATATCCATAAAGCTTTCCATCTTTTTGAACTATTGTATTTATAACTCCAACTTTTTTAGAAAAACTATCTAACTCATCACAAACCTTAAAAGCCTCTTCTTTATGAGGAACTGTGATATTAGCTCCTGTCAAACCAAGCTCTTTAAACTTTGACTTTATTAAACTTCCATCTTCTAAAAGAGTCTTAGAATACTTTGAATTTTCTCCTAATCCATTAAAAGTTAAATTATGCATTAGTGGAGATTTTGAATGCGAGACTGGATTTCCAAATATTGTAAATTTTTTCATTTTATTTCCTATTTTTTATTTTAAATGTTGTTTAATTGAATCTTTTAATGCTATTGATAAAAATGTAGGTACAGCATTTCCTATTTGTAAATTTCTTGAACTTCTTGAACCATAGAATATATAATTATCAGGAAAACATTGTATTCTTGCTCCCTCTCTTGTTGTTAATGGTCGTGGTGCTTTTGGATGAATACACCTTGAAGATGACGGAGTGCTTAGATTTCTAGTTATAGTTGGTGCTGGTTTTTCCCACCATAATCTACAATAAGTATTTTTAAATCCTGATTTAGGTCTTAATTCCTCTGGTGCATCTTGTGGTGTTCCACCATCAGGCAAACACTCCATAAGTTTTACTAGTTTTTCATTATTTTTGGGTGAATTATGATCCATCAGTTTTTCAGGTGCTTTTATTCTCATTAGTTCTTGAAATTCATTATTTGCTTTCGTTTTATATTCAAAACTTTCTTCATTACTTTTAATTAAAGGTAAATCGTTTATCGCTTCTGATAGAGTTAAATAAGGTTTTAAATTATCATCTTTTTTATTAGAATGAGTTGGCTTTGGATATTCAAAATCTTTATTTAATTTTGTACCAATTATTATTACTCTTTCTCTAAGTTGTGGCACACCATAATCTGCTGAGTTTAAAACTTCATACTTAACTTTATACCCTAATGATTCAAAAAGAGATAAAATTGTTTGGAGTAACTCACCTTTTTGCATTGATAAAAGACCTTTTACATTTTCAAATAAAAATAATTTAGGATTTAACTCTTTTAAAATTCTATAATATTCTTGAAAAAGTTGCCCTCGTGGGTCATTAATTAATCTTTTTCCAGCAGTTGAAAAAGCTTGACAAGGTGGACCACCTATAATTAAATCAATATCATCTCTTTTAATTTCTAAATTTTTTATATCACAATTATACATTTTAACAGTTGGATGATTTAAAGAATATGCCTTAGCCATATCAGGTAAAATCTCATTTCCTGCAACTATCTCAAAATTATCATCATGAGCAAAACCGTAGCTTAATCCACCAACTCCAGAAAATAGGTCTAAAATTTTAAATTTATTGCTCATCTTTAATATATTCTTTAATCTTATCATAAATATTCTCTACACTATCACTCGCATCTATAATAATATAATTAAGTCTAATTTTTTGAACACTGCTAATCATATAATCTTGAACGCTTAAAAGATATTCTAATCCTCTAAGTTCAATACCATCAAGAGTTTTTTCTCCCATCCGTTGTTGAAGCGTTTGCATATTTGTTTGAAATAAAATAACTTTATCAGGCATTGTATCTTCTAGTGAGAATCTGTTTAATTTTAAAAGTGTATCAAAATCAAAATCTTCATTTGCCAAAGCGTAGCTAATTCCAGATATAAATCCACGGTCAGATATTATAGTTTTATTAAGATTTGGCTTTATAACCTCTTCATAATGTTCTGCTCTATCGCTTAAGAATAGTAAAAGTTCAGCTTTTTTAGATTGGATTGAGCCTGAAAGTAAAATCTCTCTTGCTTTAATTCCAAACTCGGTAGCCCCAGGTTCTTTTGTAAAAATTATTTGCTTAAACTCTTGTTTTAAAAGTTCAATTTGAGTTGTTTTTCCACAAGTATCAATACCTTCAAATAATATATACATTATCTGTAACCTTGAATTAACTTATGAGCCTCAAAAGGGACTAAATGGTCTATTTTCCCATTAAAATGTAAAATTGAACGAACCACAGAAGAGCTAACAAAAGCGTGTTCTAAACTTGGCATAAGATATATTGTTTCAAGCTCTTTTTTTAATGAAGCATTTGCATATCCCATTTGAAGTTCATATTCAAAATCGCTAACAGCTCTAAGACCACGAATAATAATATTTGAGTCTAGTTCATCTGATAAATCTACTAATAAAGATGAGAACGAGATAACTCTTATTTTTGGAAAATCTGAAGTAACAGCTTGAAGCATCTCAATTCTTTTTTCCAAATCAAATTTTGGTTTTTTAGATTCACTTGTTGCAACTGCTACAATAATCTCATCAAACATCTTACAAGCTCTTTTAATAATATCTAAATGACCATTTGTAATTGGGTCAAATGTTCCAGGATAAATTGCCCGTTTTATATCTTTTTTTACACTCATTCTAATCTTTTTCCCATCTTTTATATAAATTATTTTTAATGCCTAAAGAGTCATACCACTTTCCGATAATAAATTTTTCCATATCTTTTAAATTATTACTATCGGAATAATAACCTAACATTGGTGGAGATATTATCACACCTAATCTTGAGAGTTTAAGCATATTTTCTAGTGCAATTGCCGAAAATGGCATCTCTCGTGGAGCTATTAAAAGTTTTGTTTGCTCTTTAAGTGCAACTGATGCAACTCTTGAGCTTAAATTATCACTAATTCCACAAGCAATTTTTGCTAAAGTGTTCATACTACAAGGAATTATAGCAGTTGCATCAACTCTAAATGAACCTGATGAAACTGATGCACTTATATCACTATTATCATATATCGTTAAATTATTTTGAATAGACTTTTCTTCAAAAGACTCTACAGTCAAAGCATTATTAGAAACAACAAGATGAAGTTCAATATAAGATGGTAGGTATTCTATAAATTTTTTTGCAAGATTAACTCCACTTGCTCCTGTAATAACTAATAATAATTTCATTTGATTGTCTTTTTTTAATATATAAGATAAATAATTCTCAAAATGGCAACCACAAGGGATTGCCACTACACTCTATAAAACTTATTGTTTTAATCTTTTTTTGTTAAATGAGTAGCTTTAGATATATGATATTTAAGACCAATTTCTGCTTCACTACATCCAAGAGCAAGAGCAATCATTTGTGGCATATGAAGAACAGGAAGTTCTATATCTCTACCAATAACTTTACCCATATCATCTTGATAAGTATCCATTTTTAAATGACACAAAGGACAAGGAGTAACAACAATATCAGCATTATTATCAATAGCATCAACTAAAGCATTTCCTGCTAAAAGTTCACTTGTACGATTTGCTTGAAGCTCAACATGAAAGCCACAACATTTATTTTTGCTAGAATAATCAATAGGATTACCCTCAAGAGCCTCAATAAGTTGATCAAGAGATGTTGGGTTATATGGATTTTCTTTATTTGCACTATGAAGTTCTGATGGTCTAATATTATGACAACCATAAAATGGTGCAATATTAAGATGACTTAATGGAACTGTTACTTTATCTTTAATATTATCTAATCCATACTCATCAATTAAAGTATATAGAAAGTGTTTAATCTCACTTGTACCTTTATATTCTAATCCAACTTCTGCTAATTTTTCATTAACTCTAGCTTTTAGTTCTGGATTACTATCAAGTGCATGTTTTGTCATTGCTGAATTTAACTGACAAGTATTACAAATTGTAATCATTGTTAAACCTAATTTTTCAGCATAACATATATTTCTAGCATTTAAAACATGAGCTAAAAACTCATCAAAATCTTGAAGGTGACTAGCTCCACAACAACTTGCCTCTTCTAAAATTGTAATCTTAATTCCCAACTTTTCAGCTACTGCAAGAGTAGATGAAAGCAACTCAGGTGTAGATTGTTTTGCTGTACACCCTGTATATAGTGCGTAGTGTAATTGACTCATCTAGTCTCCTTATAACTTATTTGTTTGTGAGATTTCAATTAACTTTTGAACCTCATCTAAATTTTTAATTTTTGGCATAGAATCAATAAATGGAACACCATCTTGCCAATGAATTTTACCTGTTTTTAACATTTTAATAGCTGTTGGAATATGTTTTGGCATCCCTAAATAACCCTCGGAATATATAACAATCTCTGCTTCATCTAAGAGACCATGTTTTTTGATACTTCTAACAAAACCTTCTGCATGACGAGTTGCAACATTACTTTTTGCCACTTTTTGTTCAAACTGCATATTATGAAGTTTTGTAATTTTTTCAATTGGATTTATATCTTTTGGACACGCCTCAGCACATTCAAAACATTTTACACAATTCCAAACACCTTGACCTATTTCAGCAGTACTTTCTAATCTTTCAATAGTTGCTTCATCTCTAGTATCTGCACTAAATCTATAAGCAGAAACAAATGCAGCAGGACCAAAGAAATCTTCGTTTAGTTCAACAACGGGACAAGCATAATGACAAGCACCACATTGAATACAGTAATCAGCATCTAAAATAGAATTAACCTCTTCTTGAGTAATTTTATTTTCATGCTTAGGATGCTCTTCTATCTCAGTTTCAACCCATGGTTTAACGGCTTCATGCTTATCCCAAAAATCAGCTTTATCAATAATTAAATCTTTTACAGCTCTTTTTTTACTTTGAGGCTCAATTATAAGCTCATCACCAAAAATATCAGAAACTGAAAGTGCATTCTCTTTACAAGCTAATACAGATTTACCATTTACTTTAATAGCACAAGCTCCACAGATACCATGTCTACACGATCTTCTATAAGAAAAAGACCCATCATGTTCCCATTTTACACGGTTAAGTAGATCCAAAACAAGCTCATGATCGCTCACTTGCATCTCTACAGTTTTATAATATGGAAGATAATCTGTCTCCGCATTAAATCTAAACAGTTTTAGCGTTAGTTTTTTTGTACGACTCATCTATCTCTCCTTCTTAGTAAGTTCGTTCTATTGGTTCAAATTTACCTTGAACAACAGGAGCATACTCAATTGCAATTGAATTATCTTCTTTTAGAGTAAGATAAGTATGTTGCATAAAGTTTTCATCATCACGAGTAGGATAATCCTCTCTATAATGAGCACCACGACTCTCTTTTCTTGCAATAGCACCCTCAACAATAAATCTTGAAAATTCAATCATATGACCCAATTCTATAGCTTCTTGTAAATCTGTGTTAAATAGGTTTGATTTATCATCAATTCTAATATTATCAAATCGTGCCAAAATATCATTTAATATATCTCTTTGTTTAAGTAAAGTCTCTTCAACTCTAAATACACCAGCATTTTCTGTCATACTATTTTGAAGCTCTTCTCTTAGAGCAGGAACTCTCTCTTTCCCATTGCTAGTTTTTACTCTCTTAAACTCTTTTAACATCTTATCAGCATCTGCAATTGTAGCTTTTCTTAATGAAAGTTTTCCATCATCTAAATCTTTAACAATTGTTTCACCTGCATGTCTTCCAAATAAAAGTGCCTCTAAAACTGAGTTTGCACCAAGTCTATTTGCTCCATGAACAGATACACAACTACACTCACCAGCAGCATAAAAACCATCCACAAGTTCTGTTGGAGATTTTTTAACATGACAATCTCTATCAACTGGAATACCACCCATTGAATAGTGTGCAGTTGCAGCAATCTCAATTGGCTCTTTTAACATATCTTGACCTAAAAATGTTATTGCTAATTCTCTAAGTTCTGGTAATTTTGTCATAATAATATTTGGGTCTAAGTGAGTTAAGTCAATATGAACAGAATCTTTATTCTCTCCAACTCCACGACCTTCTAAAATCTCTTGAGTAATAGCACGACTTACAACATCACGAGATGCAAGTTCCATTGCATTTGGTGCATATTTAGTCATAAATCTTTCACCCTCAGAGTTAAATAATCTTCCACCCTCGCCTCTTGCTGCTTCAGATATTAAAACTCCACTTCCACCTAATCCACTTGGATGAAACTGAACAAACTCCATATCTTCTAGTGGCAATCCATGTCTTGCAACAATTGAAAGTGCATCACCAGTATTAGCATGAGCATTAGAATTAATTTTATAAGCTCTTCCATATCCACCAGTTGCAAACATTGTAGCTTTTGCATTAAATATTACAGGTTTTGAATCTTTAATATTGTATCCTGAAACACCAGATACTTTTCCATCTTTATATAAAATATCTGCTACATAATATTCATCAAAAACTTCTACACCAGCACGATGAGCTTGTTCATATACTGTTTGAAGTAGTGTAAGACCTGTTCTATCTTTTGCATAACAAGCACGAGGCTTACTCTGACCACCAAAAGGTCGTATTGCAATATCGCCTTTTTCATCTCTTGAGAATACTGCACCCATTTTTTCTGCCCATCTAATAGTTTGAGGAGCTCTTGAACACATAAACTCTACACAATCTTGATCAGCTAAATAATCGCTACCTTTAACTGTATCAAATTCATGAAGCTCTGTACTATCATCTGCACCTAATGCTGCGTTTATACCACCTTGAGCTGCACCTGAGTGACTTCTAAGTGGGTGAAGTTTTGTAATTACTGCTGTCTTTTTACCTGCTGTAGTAAGCTCTTTGGCTGCGGCCAATCCAGCTAATCCAGCACCAACAATAACCACATCATAATTATGTATTTGAACATCCATATCTATCCTTGTCCTTTTGGTGTAATTTGCTATGATTATATCTTGTGTTAATAGTTAATTTGATTAATATACAATATATAAGAGAATCAGTATATCTGATGTTACTATAATTAGCATTTTAAAATTTATATAAAGCAGTAGTAACCCATTGATAGTGGCAATAAAGTGGCTATTTATTTGATTTAAATACCACCTTAGATAGGATAAAACTATAGTTGTGACGAGAGAATTTTATCCAAAACTCCCCAATAAACTCTTAATATACTGAGGATTTTTCTTATTAAATACTTTAAATGTAGATAAAATATGTTCAAATTCATCTTTATTAATACCATACATTTTTGCCACAATAATATCATTTTTTATCTTTAGCATATTAACCTGTTTCTCACTTTGTGGTAAATCCTTTTTTAATATATTATACTCTTTTGCCAACTCTTTAAAGTCATCAAAATTATAATATAATGTAAGCTTTAGTGAATTGATAATTAGTTTTTGGTACTCTTTATTCTCTTCTAACTCTTTATCATTTGGTTGTGGTATTGGTAGTCGCATTAGATAGGTTTTATTTACATTTATTGATACACTTAGCCTAAGTATAAAATCAACAATAATAGAGTTAAATATACCCATCAAAAATAGCTTTTTATGATTACTATTTTCAATATAAGCTTTATTAATATACTTTTTTGGTATTTCACTATAAATACTATTACCTATTCCAATATTTTTATTTAATAGTGACATAATAAGAGTTCTCTCATTTGTATCACTAGATATACCTCTAAATGATATTCTAAAAAACTCTCTATCATATTTTATAAACCTATCATAACCTCTCTCAATAATATCTTTTTTAGTAACTTTAACACTATTTAGACTTAAATCTTTTGCCATTCTATCAATCTCTTTAGATTTTAATCTCTCATCAAACTCTTGGAGGTTTAAAAATCGTGTAGGATTGGCAAATCTATTATTAAACTGATGTATCATTTTACCCTCATATAGAGGTATATCACTCTTGGTCTCATAAAACAAATCTTTATCATTTGTCATATCAAGCTCTCTCCTACAATCAAAATAATTAGGATTAATAGCTTCAAATTTTGTATAAGCTTTTTTTAGTATCTCAAAGACAATTTTGTTTGTAACATCGGCTAAGGCTAAATGCTTGGGTGAAAAGGCTTTTATCGTATCTATATCATACTCTATCAAATCTTTTTGATTAAAGCAAATTTTTGGTTCTATCTGCATAAATTTAGCGTTGATAATATGCTTCTCTTGTAGTTTAGATTTTTCTAATTGAAATACTCCAAACTTGTATCTACTATCTATATCAAAAAGTCTATTTCTATTTTCAAATCCATAAAAATAGTTAAGTTGATAGTTTTTAAATATCTCAATTCTAAGATTTGTGCTACCATCTTCTTGTAAAAGTCCAGAGGGAAGTACATAAGTAAAACTCCCTCCATCTCTTATAAGTTTTAGATTATTCTCTACAAAAAACCTAAATAGATTGCCATCTCCTGCACCTTTATTTAGTGGATAGTGAATTTTAAAGTAGTTATTTATAATAAACATAAACTCACTCTCATTCTCATATTTGGCTCGAATATCATCTTTAGTCAATAAATCAGACTTTATCTCCTTTTTTTTGCTATCATTTAGTGTACGATAGTTGGAACGATACTGTGAAAAAAAATCTTTATCATCAAGTTTTGTTTTATCCCACGGAGGATTACCTATCACAATATCAAAACCATTTTTATGTGTCACTTCTGGAAACTCCACTTCATAGTTAAAAAAGCTATATTTTTTAGTATATTCTCTAATTGTATCTATAATTTTATCATCTTTACCCTCAAAAATCTTCTCTACTAATGCTGTATCTACTTTAATCTCCATTAAAGCTTTTTTATCTTTTGCTATAGTCTTAAATTTAATAAGAGTTATGAGATTTAGAGCTAAATTTAGTTTGTCTAATTTTGGTTCTATCTCCTCTTTATACTTTTTCTTTGATAAATTTATCTCATCTGCTGTAGTATCTTGAATATTATCAAGTATCTTATAAACATCATTTAGCTTATCAAATTCAGAGATAAAATCACTTTGGAATAGTCCATCTGATTTTGGAAAATATTTGTTAAATTCTTCTATCTTAGAACCAATCAAAGAGTTACCTTGCTTGATATGATGGGCTAAAAAACTAAGAGGTGTTCCAAATATAAGAGAATCAATCCAAAGGGCAAGTTTTGTAAGTTCTACCGAAAATGGATTCAGATCTACTCCAAAAATACTTTTTTTAAGTAGTAATCTTTTTACTATATCATAATCACTTACCTCTATTTTCTCTTTAAACCCTATAAGATTAGATTGTATCTTTACTCTCTCATCTGCTACCATAGATTGAAGTTGAGTATCTTCTGGAAGTGAGATAATTGCTTTTTCGGTTAAATAACTTAAAGACTCCAACAAAAAATGTCCACTACCACAAGAGTTATCTATAATTTTAAGCTCTATTGGCTTTTTTCCTTTAGATAACTCCAAATCAATTGCACTCTTGACCATAAAGCTTGATAGTGAAGTTGGTGTATAATAACTTGCTGTTGATTTTCTTGAATTTGATGAGTTTGTGAGGTAAATATCTCCTGCTTTATAATAGTTCTCTTTTGTAATATACTCTTTTTTGATACTTCCATAATCATAACTATCCATATATCCTGATACTATTTTAGATGATTTTCTACTCTCTTTATACTCCACATAATATAAATCCTCTTTGGCTATCTCAAAACGATACTCCAATAATCCCTCATAAATTGAACCTAGATTTATAATAGATAAATTCTTAAAATCTCTTCTAAATTTTGAAGTACCCTTATCAAATACTAATAGTGAATTAAGTACATTATATAAACTTTTATTACTTAAAAATCTCCCTTTTTCAAGTAGTGGAGCATTATCTATATTAAAAAGACCACCATTAAATAATGGTACTTCATAAGAATCATCACCTTCATTTAATAATCTAAATAATTGCCTAAGGTCTCCATAAAAATTAAATTCACTATCTTCATTAGAATAATTTTCTAGTTTGCTATAAAGTTTATTGAGAGACATATTATTATAATATTTATGTAGCGATAATATCTTCCTGTTCTTATCTTCAAAATAAGCGATAAAAAGCAATCTAAATATAAGATAAAGAGTATTTTGATAAGTTGCTTGAAGTGACTGAGTTTTATCTATTTTATAAATATTTTTACCAATTATCTCAAATATAGAATCTCTATACTCTATACCATAGATAATATTTTTGAGATCATTTTCTACCTCTTGCTTAATAGATTTATTCTCTTCTACTATTTTATTAATAACTTTATTATCAATAGTATCAAAATTCTCTCTTCTAAAAATGAAATAGAAATACTTAAAAGCCTCTTCATCCTTTGCCTCAATAATAGCTTCTAAATCTACCTCATAAAAAGTCTTAGTAGTTGATATAATTGAATTATCATAAAATCGCCATTTTCTGCCATTAGTTAAAAATCCATAATCTATTTTAAATGTTTGAAGATAATTTAGTAACTGATAATGAGGATTGAGTTTTTTATCTTTGCTCGTATTGTCTAGTTCTACTTTGTAGGCTTTAGACTCAACAAATAGCAATATATTTTCTAGCTTTGAATTATCATTGATAAACTCATCTTTTAAATCACTAGAACCAAAAAGAGTATTATCAGGCTCAAGCGACTGCCCTTGAACACTTCCTGCATTTCCACTAATAAACTCATATCCTAATATTTTAAAAACATTATGGATAAATTGAGTTTCTAGTGTAGTTTCATTATATTTATAGAAGTTATCTCTATCATAGAGTGTTTTGATAGATGTAAAAATAGAAGAAATATCTTCACTATTTTTATTTAGATTTTCTAAGAAGTTTGTATCAAATAAGTTGTTATCTAAAAAGTATTTATCATTCATATAATTATCTCCATTAAGTGGAAGATTATATCATAAAAGTATCAAAAAATATCTTTGAATATTTTATTTATCCTGCAAATCAACACCTTAGCCAAAAAAACCCAAAATCATCAAGCCACATCTCCATGAATCATCGAAAATGCTGAAACTCTCCAAATTGCCTCATTAATTAAAATATCATCCACTTTTTCCCCATATAATTTTAATACTTTTCTAGTATATTTCTCTGTTCTGAAGAGAGATTTAATATCATTTACACTATATTTTAGAAACTTGCTAATTGTACTTTCATCTGCCACTAAAATTATATTTTCGCCAAGTTTTGGTTTAATTATCTGATAATTTATACTTAACCAATTCAGTTTATTGTCAAAAAATCTCTTTATAGTTTTATAGCTAATGGCATCATCATTCCATCTTGAGATTCCTAACATTATGACCCTTCCAGTCATTGCTAAAATTGATGATGCTATTGATTCTATCTGCTTTAGAGAACTTTTAGTTACTTCTTCTTTTATATAGTTCTTTTGTTATAGTAGATAAAGAGTATCAAAACTTCGTTTTGGTCAATCTTTTTTGGCTAAGGTATTGAAAGTAAAAATACCTCTAGTTCTATTTTCTTTGGAACTAGAGGTGTTGCGTTTTAATTAGATAAAAGAAGACCATTAACTATAATTATAGCCTGTGTTAATGATAATTCACTATCAATATTTTCATTAATTATATATCTTGGTTTATGAGAAAAGTAATTATCTACACATTGAGATATAGATTCATAATCTCTTTTAAAATCTATAACCTTTTGAGATAAATCTATAATAATTGTTTTTAATAGGAGTAATGTTTGTTTTTGTAAAGTAATCTTTAGTTCATTTTTCAGTTCAAGTTTTTGAAGATGTTGCATTAAAGGAATAAGATTTAATTTTTTTACAATTGAAAATACAACTTCTGTTAGGTCACTAAAATTAATATTATTATTTCGTTTAATCTCAATAATAGCGGTTGTTAATTTTATATATTCAAATGATTTATATATACAATCTTCACTACAATCATTAAAGTTTATATCTGCATTAAAATCAAGCTGATTTAAGCTTTGTATTATATCTTCTCTATAACCTTTGATATTATCAAATGTCATCTCATCTTGAGACAGATGTGTTTGCATTGTATATGCACTATAAACTATATTATCTTCTAAATCTATTAAAATTTTATAAGCACTATCTATATTTATATCACTATTATATAATTTTTCTCTTAGATTATCTGCATTAAATAGTTTATTATTTAACAGATATGTTTTGATTTTCATCAAAAATTTATCCACTCCAATATCATTAAAATCTGCAATAAAAGATGCACCACAATGGTTTATAATATCGTTTGAGATAATCATTGATATTATCTCTTTTCTTAAAGGATGTTGTTTTATATCATTTGTATATAAATCATTAAAGTATTGAGGAAAATATCTAAATATATATCTATCAAAACCTGATCCATTTACCATATTGCTATCTTTTAGAATATTTTCTATTAGAATTTTAGAGTATAATAAGATTAAAGATAAAGTTGGTCTTGCGATTGACCCCTCTTTTGTAAGAATTTTATCAAAATCTACATCTCTTGGAATATGAAAATTTTTTCTGCTAAAATATAGTAAATTCATATCTAAAACATGAATTGTTTTTTTAAATATCTCAAGATCTTTTTTTGCTCTTTTTTCATCTAAAGATAGTGCAATTGCCTGAAGTCTACTTGAATCTAACACACTTTGAACCACATGATCTGTTAAATCTTTAAAGCTTGTATTTCTTTGTTCTTCGTTCATTACCCCTTTTGATACAAACTTATTTAAAAATATTTTAATATTAACTTCATTATCACTAGTATTTACCCCTGCAGAATTATCAATACTATCAAGATTTACTTTACCACCGAGAAGTGCAAATTCTATACGAGAAGCTAATGTCATACCCAAATTTGCCCCCTCACAAATCACAGAAGCTTTTATCTCATTTGCATCAAGTCTAATATTTTCATTCTCTTTATCTCCAATTTCTACATTATTTTCTGTTGAGGCCTTAAAGTATGTACCAATTCCACCTAAATATATCATATCAACTTTAAGTTGTAAAAGCTCTCTTGCTAACTCCTCTCCATTTAGTTTGTCTTTTGTGCTATTTATTAGGTTTTTTATTTCAGGTGTAAGGGTAATCTCTTTTGATGAACGATAAAATACCCCTCCACCTTTTGAGATTAAATCTTTGTTATAATTTGCCCAATTTGAGTTTTTTTCATTAAAAAGTCTTACTCTTTCATCATAACTAATTTTAGCATTAGGGGTTGGGTCTATAAAAATCTCTTTGTGACTAATTGCAACTTTGAGCAAAAACTTATCACTTTCTATCAATCCATTACCAAAAACATCACCATTCATAGAGCCAATTCCAACAATAGTAATAGAATCTTTATAAATATCTATACCCTTTTCAATAAAAAATCTCTCTGTTGATTTAATAGCACCTTTTGCAGTGATTCCTAATGCTTTATGATCATATCCAACGCTACCACCACTAGCAAAAGCATCTCCTAGCCAAAATCCTTTCTCTATTGCTATAGAGTTTGCTGTATCACTCATTGTGGAAGTTCCTTTATCAGCAGCAACCACAAAATATGTATCATCCTCATCATAAGAGACTATTTGACTATTTCTAACAATTTTTTCATCTACAATATTATCAACTAAATCAAGCAAAGAGCTTATAAACATTTTGTAATATTCTACAAACTCCTCTTTGGTTGGCTTAAGAGAGTTAATAACAAAACCACCTTTTGCACCTTTTGGAACAATAACAGCATTTTTTGCCTCTTGTGCTATCATCAACGCTTTTATCTCATCTCTATAATCATTGTGCCTATTACTCCATCTCAATCCTCCACGACTTACTTTATCCATTCTTAGATGAACTCCATTAAAACTTGGATGAAAAACAAATGTCTCTATTTTTGGAATAATCCCTATAAGTGAATAATCTATTTGGTCTGTATGAATCTTAAGAGATATAATATCTTGATTTAAAAAATAGTTAGTTCTTTGTGTATTTTTTATAATCTCTAATATTAATCTAAGAACTTTATCTTCTGATATCGCCTCTACATTTCGGATTTTTTCTAATATTTTATTTTCAATAGTATCTAAATTTCGTGAGATATTTGGCTGAAATTTATTTATAAAATATTCTAATATTAATTTTGATATTTCAGAATGTCTAATAAAAATAGCTATAGTAGACCTATAATTTGCCATTGATAATAGTTGCTCTTTATATTTAGCTAGTGAAATAAAGAGAAAAACTTCTCTAAATGAGAAATTTTCAAGATATACTAATTCAAATATATTAGATATAATATTAAATTCTTTGTTTAAAATAGATGTAATTAAAGTACTAATATTATCTTTTGCTTTTTTAAGTTTTTCTATATCTTTCAGTTCAATATTTAATTTTGATATAAAATACTTTTTATTCTGAATTGTAACTTCATAAGAAACTTCATCTTTTACCACAAAGTTAAAACTTTGCATAATTGGAATACTTTGCGTTAAAGATAATTTTTTGATTGAGTATATAATAATACTAGGTGTTTGAGATATTTCAATATCTACAAAATTATTTTCTTGTTCTAATCTATTTTTAATCTTATCAGATAGAGCTAATTCTTTATCTGAAAGTTCATAAGTACATTTTTTATTACTATTGTTTTTCATACTAATCCTAAAATTTTAAGTTTTAACTAATGTTACGCATATTTAAATTATTTTTAAAATTCAAGGGCAACCAAGGGATTGCCCCTATAAAAGGTTGATTATCCGTAGGGGTATATCCCCTTGTGGGTACCCTAAGATATGGATAATTATAAATATTTATATAAAGTGCGTAATATCAACTTTTAAATTATAGTATAAAATTAATAAAAATGTACTAATAAAAAGGGGTTTTTATGCAAAATATAAATTTTTCTCAAACAGGATAAAATTTAGCTTCTACTTTTGATGGGGTTGTAGATAATTCTATGCCTGTAATACTAACAAGACAAAATAAATAATCAGTGGTGATTTATCTCTATTAAAGATTATAGAGCCATAGAAGAAACTGCTTATTTAATATAGGATCAAGTAAATGCAAATAGATTAAATCGTGCTATTAATCAACTTGAATCAGATCTTGGTAAAAAAATAAATAGATTAGTTATAAAAAATAATTTGATGATTGCACAATGCCGTTATCACTATAGATAATTTTATGATATAATGATAAAAAACCAAAAAGGATCTATTTTATGAAAGAGTGTACAAACTTGCAAGAGGCTAGAGAAGAGATAGATAAAGTTGATGAAGAGATTATTAAATTAATTGCAAAAAGAAACTCTTATATCAAACAGGTAGCTCATTTTAAAAATACGATAGATGAGGTTAAAGCAAAAGATAGAGTAGCTAGTGTAGTATCAAGAGCTAGAGAACAAGCTATATCTTTAAATTTATCTCCTAATTTAATAAATGATCTTTATGTAAGAATGATTGATTATATGGTAGAGAGTGAAGTTGCTGAATTTAAAAATGCTAAAAATCATTAATTTATAAGATTGGATAATATTTGAATAAATATGAAGACTTTAGACCAGCAAAAGGTCTATCTAATAAACATATACAGACTCTTTTTTCTACAATCTTTAGAAAAAATAAGCATCAAGAGGCTGATATAGAGGAGTTCAAGCTAGATGATGGTGATATATTAGACTGTTTTTGGTATGGCAAAGAAAAAATAGATAAAAATAAACCAATAGTGATAATTTTTCATGGATTAGCAGGTTCATATAAATCACCTTATATTCAAGGGGTGATAGAGAATTTAGTTAATAATGATTTTATCTGTGTTTTAATGCACTTTAGAGGATGTTCAGGCACACCAAATTATCTTGCAAGGTCATATCATAGTGGAGAAACAAAAGATGCAAAATCTTTTATCAATAGTATACACAAAAATTATCCAAAAAATAAACTTTTTGCAATAGGTTACTCAATTGGTGGAAATATGCTTCTTAAACTTCTTGGTGAACTTCAAGATGAGTCAAAAATTGTAGCCTCAGTATCTGTATCAGCTCCAATGCAACTTGATATTACAGCTAATAGTATAAACTCCGGCTTTTCTAAGTTTTATCAATATCATCTGCTTAAAAGTTTAAAAACAACACTACTTGCAAAATATAAAAAACATGATATGAATCATTTACTTAATAAAAATGAACAAGATATTAAAAATATTAAAACATTTTGGGAATTTGATAATATATATACAGCTCCAATACATGGTTTTAATGGAGTTCATGATTATTATAAAAAATCTAGCTCAAGGCAATATATTAAACATATTAAATCAAATACACTTATTATTCATGCACTTGATGATCCATTTATGAATAATGATATTTTGCCACAAGAAATTGATGTTCCCAAAAATGTAAAAATTGAAACTTATGCTAATGGTGGACATTTAGGCTTTATTGCTGGAACTATATTTAAACCTAAGTATTGGCTAGAGGATAGAATTTTAAATTATTTTCAAAACTATTTATAGTATAATCTACTAAAAATATTTAGGATAATTATGGATAAGATTAAAATTGGCGTGGTAACAACAAGTGATAGAGCAAGTGCTGGAATTTATGAAGATATTTCAGGTGTAGCAATAATTGATACAATGAAAGAGTATTTGCAAAATGAGTGTGAATATGAGTATAGATGTATTGCTGATGAACAAGATTTGATAGAAAAAACACTAAAAGAATTAAGTGCATTAGATTGTGATTTAATCGTAACAACAGGTGGAACAGGACCTGCTCTAAGAGATGTTACAACAGAAGCAACTTTAAGCGTATGCCAAAAGATTTTACCTGGATTTGGAGAAGAGATGAGAAGAGTTAGCCTTCAATATGTCCCAACTGCAATTTTATCAAGACAAACTGCTGGAATCTGTGATGGTTCACTTATTATAAATCTCCCTGGAAAACCAAAATCAATTAGAGAGTGCCTTGATGCTGTATTCCCTGCTATACCTTATTGTGTTGATTTGATTGGTGGTAAGTTTATGGTAGCAAATGATGAAGTAATTAAAATCTTTAGACCAAAGGCAAAGTAATGGATATTAAATTTATAGAGAGTAAAATCAATGAGATTATAGCAGAACTTGAAAAAGAGGTTATGGAGGTGGTAAGTGACCAAACTATTGATAAACAAAATACAAATTTAAGATTAAAACCACTTGCTAGTACGAAAAAGATTCTTACTAATGCAATGGATAGTATTAAAATGGTTGATGAGTTGTCTGGTAAACAATAATGTCAAACATTCTAAAAGCATTTATAAATATAACAAACAACTATCAAAACAATATTCAAACTATCACCCAAGGAAATAATAGAGCCAATAATATGGGTGAAGGGTTAGAAAATTATATACAAAATGCTTTTATTGATGTCAAAGATATAGATAATTTAGAAGCCTAAGCAAAAATTTAAAATTTTTTTGGCTAGTTTATGGCGATTGTTTTTGTGCAAATAAAGAGACTTATAAGAGAATAAAAGATATTATCTTAAAAATTATTTAGTAATATAAAAAGGTTCAAAGATTGAGTGAAAATATAGATATGAAGTTAATTAGTAATTATAAAATTATTGATTTATTTGCAGGAGTAGGTGGTATACGACTAGGATTTCAACAAATTTTTAAGTCTAAAGCTTTTTTTGTTTTCTCTTCTGAAATTGATAAATTTGCACAAACAACATACCGTGCAAATTTTGGAGAAATACCACATGGAGATATTACACTCATAGAACCCAAAGAGATACCATCTTTTGATATTTTATTAGGAGGTTTTCCTTGTCAGCCTTTTTCTAATGCAGGACTCAAAAAAGGCTTTGATGATACAAGAGGAACACTCTTTTTTGATATTGCTAATATTGTAGAGCATCATAAACCAAAAGTAGTTTTTTTAGAAAATGTCAAAGGGTTTAGAAATCATGATAAAGGAAATACTTTTAAAGTAGTTAAAAAAACTTTAGAAGATTTGGGATATAAAGTATTTTCAGAGGTTTTAAATGCCAAGCATTTTGGTCTGCCTCAAAATAGAGAAAGAATTTATATTATTGGATTTTTGGATAATGATATTAATTTTGAATTTCCTAAGCCTTTAAATAAAGTAATAAAATTAGGTGATATTTTAGAAGATAAAGTAGATGATAAATATACTATTTCTGATAAATTATGGGCAGGACATCAAAGACGAAAACTAGAGCATAAGAAAAAAGGTAATGGCTTTGGATACTCTATATTTAACAAAGAATCCCCTTATACAAGTACTATAAGTGCAAGATATTATAAAGATGGTTCAGAAATTTTAATTGAACAAAAAGATAAAAATCCTAGAAAACTCTCTCCAAAAGAAGCAGGAAGTTTACAAGGTTTTCCCAAAGATTTTAAAATAGTTGTTAGCGATACCCAAGCCTATAAACAATTTGGAAACTCTGTAGCTGTGCCAGTTATTGAGGCTTTGGCAAAGAATATATTTGAAAGTCTAAATTAATAGGTATCTATAATTAGACTATGCCAAAAACCTGTACTTGCTCTCCATTGAGAGTATGGTCTTTTATTCCCTTGATACATTCCACTATCAAAAAATACAATTTTATTTTTAAATAATTTTATCCAAGTATCAAAATTCATAGCTTGACCAAAACTAATATTTTGATAAATTCCTTCCTTATTTGTAGTGCAAGTAAACCAACCATTCTGATTAAATTTATTTTCTAATTTCTTTTTTAATATTTGAAATTTCCATTTCGCAATGATAAGATTATCAATTTGTATATTTAAAGGTACAAGTTCTGATTTATTCTCTCTCATATCTTTTGAAAAACTATAAATGATAACAATATTATTATCATTATCTATATCTAAAGCTTGTCCAAAAGGTGATATATCTCCAAAATATGTAGGACAAGGTATACCTGACCAAGAGAGTCTATTATTTTTTAAGAAATTAGGCTTTCCAAATATTTCTAAAAAATTATCTCTAGTAATATTATAGTTTTTATTAGTGCTATTTCGTGTAGGGTTTTTACCTCTACCATGAATATAAATATACTCATCAGCAGACCAATCACCAAAAGTAATTTTTCCTGAGGTTGTTTGGTTTTTCATTTCATAACCAAATAAATCAGGGGCATTATCGCCATTATGTTTAATTCCCATCTGTGTTTCTAGCCAATGTCCTTTTTTGCCATCATGTTTTTGATTATTAGTTGATATATCAGCTTTTTTACCTTTTATATTTTGATAAAATAGCTCAATTATCTTTTCTTTATCACTCATAATTTAATCATCTCCTTTTAATAAATCACTTAATGTAATTTCTAATCCATTAGATAACTTTTCTAAATTTAAATAAGATGGGTTTCTTTTAGCTCGTTCTAGTAGGCTAATATAAGTTCTATCAAATCCACATTTATGAGCCAATTTTTCTTGAGATAGTTTTAACTTGTTTCGTTGAATCTTTATTTTTTTAGCAAGTGCTTCAAGTAATATTTTTTCTTTATTTTTCATACCCTAATAATACTTTAATAGAAGACAATAAATCAACGGACAATAAGTCTCATTTATATTTCTATGATATAATTTTTAATAAAATATTGAGAGGCATTAATAGATGAAAATATAAAAGATGCTTTTGAGATAAATATTGATATAATGAATAAATCAATTTTACTAATAGATGATATATTTGATAGTGGTGCGACAATTAAAGAGATAGGTAAAATGCTTACAAATAAAGGTGCAAAAATTGTAGCACCTTTAGTAATAGCAAAAACTGTAGGAGGCGATATTGCAAACTGATTTAGTATATTGGATACTATTTGCACATCTACAATTTTAAGTACCGTGTGATGAATAGCCACTTTTTATGATATAAAACTCCAAAGATAATAAAAGATGGAAAGAAGAGTACAAATAGACTTAGAAAAAGTGTAAATTCAATACACGGTACTTGAATTGCTTGAATTGGTACTTGAATTTTGAATTTGTAAATTAAAATTCTCTAAAGATGGAAATGATATAGTTCCATAATTTTTTGCAATTTCACTTGCTAATTCGCTTTGCCAATGAGGAAAATCACTTCCTCCCCATCCATGTAATATTAAAATTTTATTTGACATTATAGCTCTACCACGGTTATACCCAAATTCCCTGGCATTCTATAATATTTATCAATTTTAGGATGAGATGATAAA
>Ga0256842_1000392_pt1 | contig 38346 bp, 19 predicted proteins | sample 4559240metaG_FD_185973 | JGI IMG/M metagenome (GOLD analysis project Ga0256842, IMG submission 185973) | Hydrothermal vent microbial communities from Guaymas Basin, Mexico - 4559-240 | ecosystem: Environmental > Aquatic > Marine > Hydrothermal vents | place: Mexico: Guaymas Basin | collected...
CAGAGGAAAAACAGCCTTGAGTTTTTTCATTAGTTTTTGTTTTTATACAGGCACATTAAAATTTATAGACCCGGGGCTTGATGGAATAGTGATTAAAATGTCTGATCTTATAATATTAGGACAGACTATTGCAATACAGAATTAGTTATAAAATTATTTACACTGGTAGAGTTTATTGGCAATTAATTCTATTCCACAATTTATTTAGAAATTCAATTTCCCTTTTTAGATATTTGAATATATCTTCCTTTTTTTTCTGGCTATCTTTATGATTACCAAGTATTTCATCATAGTACTGTGCGGCAACAATATCGCTGCTAATACCTTTCCAAGGTGGTTTTATCCCAATTGCTTTAGAAACAGTCTTATTTGAATAATCTTTTGATATTTCCGGATGATAATAATTTCCCGTTTCTATTAACTGTTTTAAATCAAAAACTTCGTATTTGTCAATTACACAATTGTAAACAATTGCTTTTTTTGATTTTAATAAATCATTCAATTTATTTTTAATTTGAATTTCAGGATTTTCTTTTCCATCAGCAATAAATTTTTCTATATCTGTTTCCTTATTACCTATTTTTGAATTTGCAATGGCAAAAGGAATAGGCTGGTATGGTCGTGTTCCAACATAAAGAGGAAGGGCAGGAGTAAAATATAAAACCTTTATAAATATGTAGTTATCAATTTCATAGTTGATTTTTTGTATTCTTAATAGATTATTTGAATCAAAATTTATTATTTCCTTATTTTCTATTTTAGACTTAATTTGGAGTTGCTGAATGTTAGTTAGTTCTTGGTTTTTGACTAAATTGTTAAAGTCTTTATTGTTATTATACAATTCGAATTGTTGTTCAGTGGATATGCTTGGGATATCAAAAACAGAAGGCTTAGTCACTTTTTTCCAACAGTGACCAATAAAATCACAGTCGTAAGGAGAAAAACACTGTATCCCAATTTCAATTTTAGGAGAGTGATCAACTTCTAAAATAGATAATTCTTCTGCGATCTTAGTTTCTACATGTTTTTTTCTTTGTTTTACCTCTTTAGTGACATCTGTTATTACAAACAATTTGTGAATATCCATGGTCTTATCCATAACATAATTCTCATTAATATGTATTAATGAAAATGAATTAATCTTCAAGCCGGCTTTTTCTAATACGTAATATTGCAATGCAGCATCTTTATAGTATGTTTCACTTAGTTTTTTAGAGCTTTTTACTTCATAAGCATCCCATGCGTCTTCATTTTTTACTAGAATATCCAAAAGTATTAATGTTTTATTAGCTTGAAAACCAGCTTCGTAAATAATATTCTGACCTTCTTGTATTAGAATTGAAGTTCTCTCAATAGCTTTTCTATATTGAGAAGGGTGTTTTGGACCGGCATCAATACCTCCCGGAAATAGATTTTGTGCATATATTCCAACATTTGTACCTCTTCTAAATACAGCAAGACGCTCTGCAGGCATTCTATCTCTTAGAAAAGATCTTTTTTTGTGTAAATATAATTGTTTAAGGCATTGTTCTCCTTTAATATAAGTTGATTTTGATAATATATGCTTTTCCATATTGAGTATTGTGGTTTATTAATTAGTGCAAATGTACAACGAACATCACTTCAATATAACGATTTTACAAGATTTAGTTAGTGTTATTTACCATTTTAATCTGCATTATTTATTCAAAAGCAAAGCGAATTGTATTAATAAGCTATGAGTAACGGGGTGTAATGCAGGAAAATCCTCCAGAAATAGTTCGGGCCAAGCTGATTTAGAAAAACTCAAATTTGGGTATTTGAAAAATATCCAAATTTATTAACATCAGTTAGATATTAGCTTTCTGTGAGTGAAATCTTATGTCGAACTGATGTTGTTAGTTTTGCTTAATCGTCAGGATTATTTGTTGTAGAGTTAAAACTTTGAATTATATATTATTTGTAACATTACTTATTAATAAAGCCTATTTGTGTTTTATCAGCTTTTATCACTTTTGAATAAAAATCACTAAATGTAGAAAAGTCATCAGCAGGTACTATATCCTTTTTGAAAGTGATATATCTAATAGCTATAATCTTATTACCTTTTTTCTCAAATGTAAGGCTATAGTCAGCATAAGGTGAGTTGTAGATTTTGTCTTTTGGAATTTCAGCTAATTTTAGATTCGATGGTATATTAATAATAAGTTTCTCTTTTTGATAGTCATCATTGATAAACTTCCAAAAGTCCAAATCATACTTTCTGTCAGGATTATTGATGAAATCAATAGGTTTTTGCTTTGTTGTAAACGGAAGTTCAATTAGTTTAGTGGAACCAAACTGTGTAAACGCATCATAAACATCGAAATTATAGTCGTAAGTAATGGAATCGTCATTTGTATAGAGTGTAGTATCAAAATTAATATTATTCAGTTTAATATTAGAAAAGTCATCACTAATAGCACTTTGTATTTTTTGTCTTCTTTTCTTTTTGCCAATATCTCTATATGCATTTCTTGCGGAGGCTGCATAATCCCCATACTTAATAGCTTTTCTATTAATGTTAATGTCATCATTATTAATGTTAACAGTTGATTCTCTGTAAAATGCATTTGCTACTCTTGTTTTTGAATCGAGTAGGTAAGGTTCAGAATTATTATCATTAATTTCTAAAACAAATGCACCTTTTAATATTTGTCCCATTGTGCTAAAAGGATTTAGGTCAGAAGTTAATTCCACTATATAATAAGTGTTATTAACATATACTTTTGCAATTGCATGATTAAATCCTATATTTGGTAATAAAAGATCCTCTTGACCATTATCTCTGGTATTTACTAAGACAATCTCAGCCTTATAACCAGCCTCGCGGCACATGGCAACGAAAAGAGTGCTAACATCTTTGCAGTCGCCAATTTTTGTATTTATTACTTTACTTGCTTTTTGAGGTACAACACCATTTTGTCGGAATGGGATAGAGCTGTAGTGGATATTTTGAACAACATAATTATAAAGAAGTTTTATTTTTTCTAAATCACTTAAATTATTTTTGCCTTCAAGTATTTTTTTAGTGACATCTTGTACTTCAAAATCAGATTTAGCTTTGGTGGTTGAAATGTCATAATACCATTTATTAATCCAATTCCAGTCTTTAATGGTGCTTAAATAAAGTCTGGAGGCAAAATCCGAGAAATCAGGCATATATTTCTCAGTTTTCACACTAGGTTCATTTTCTTGCTCCCATGTGTACTTTGTGAATTCATCATCTACTTTTACAATTGAAGGTTTCAAATTAGAATGATTCATTTTATAAGTAAACTCTAAGGAATCTTGCACTATCATTGAATATTTTATTTTATTGTAAGGAAATTGGTATTCAAAATATATATCATCCCAGAAGTGTTTTAATAATTTACCATTATTTGCATATCGCAATGTATAAATTAGCAATATAGCATCATTTTCTTCTAGATTTGTAAAAACAATTTGCCCATTATTAGTTTCTGCCTTTAGTTTATTTCCATCTGATTTAAGAACTTCAGCTTTTTCAATGTCTGCATTTCTACTCAAATTATATTCTTTCCATTGATCAATTCCTGATGAATTAAATACTTTGATAAGTAAATATATTTTTTCTTCACTACCTCCGTCATGATAAACAACTCTTTGTGTTTCATATCTAATAATTAAACTATTGTCTTCCGGATAGTCAGTAGCTTGTTCTGATTTATCATATAATTCATAAAGATCCGGTTTTTTAAAATAATCAAAGACTGTATTTTTATCGGTGTATTCTCTATAAATCTTTCTAGTATCAAAATTGGTAGGGTCGTAGAGCAATGATTTCTCAAAATATTTTATAGCTTTTTCTTTATTATTATTTTCTTTATATGCAGAGGCTAATTGCCCCATATAATAACCGACATAAGGTGCTTTTTTTAATAATTTTTCATAAAGTTTGATGGCTTTGTTATAATTACTTATTCCGGCATAAGTAGCGGCTAGAGTATTAGTGTAACCTGGTAAAAATTCTTCATTTTTCTCCATCATTACATAAAGCTTAATGGCCTTTGGCATATCGCCCATATGAGAATATATATTAGCTAGAGCATCAATAGCTGTTTTGTTATAATTATTTTTAATGTACTTTTTTAATATTGATATACCAAGATTATAATTATTTAATACTTTTACTGCTATCAAATATTCATAATTGACAAATGTCCACGTATTTGGATATTTGGAAAATGCTTTGTGCATCATTATTATCATTTTTTCCTGCTCTTCTCTAGCATTTAGTATATCAATTCTGTTAGAATAAACTTCTTTGCTATTTCCGAAAATGTCTGCTATTTGATTAGTTATTTCTTCTGCTTTATCATAATCCTTTTCTTCCATTGCCTCATCATACAGTAGTCTTAATGATAGTGGATTATTTTTGTCTTGTTTCTTAACTTTCTCAAGTTCAAGACTTAATAAGGTATTAGCATCTTCCCTAATATACACATTCATTAAGAGGTTTGAAATATATGAAGATTTAGGTGCTGATTTTTGAGCCTCCAGAAGTACTTTTCTAGTCTCGTATGTTTTATCATTACTCAAATATGCTTTTGATAGCATTATATAATTTAAAATGCTTTTGTTTTTGTTATGCTCATTTTCAAAAAATGTTTCTGTAGTATTTGGGATGTACTTGTTTAAGTAAGATTTTTCTTTTATATAATCATGAAATGCAGCTTTTGTTTCTATACCTTCTACTATATTTCCTTTATCATCAGTAATTCTAATTAAAAAATTCATATCACTAACGTCATCACTTTGGCCTAACTGAATTAATATTCTATTATATCCTGCATTTAGTAAGGCAGTAAAAATATAAGAATCGATGCCATTATTCCTTTCTTCTTCCTCTTGAAAAGCAAGTTTATCGTTTATCCATACTTTTACAGAACCTGATACTCCTAATCTTATTTGAACTTCTCGTTTGATACTGTTAAATACAAAAGATTGAGCAAACATTATAGAATTGTCAACATAAGAATGATAGCCGGGGTGGATCCATCTTCCGGGTCTGTAATTCAATGCTTTGAACCATTTTACTGGGGCGCCATTCCTATTAGTAAATTCATAATCAGGTTCAGGATGAGATATAGCTTCCCAGTTTTTATTATAACCACTGCCAGAAATATTTTCAAAGTTGCCAGCTAATTGCCAATTCATTATCGCACCTATTTTGCTAAAATAATTGTCGCTATTATCAAATTTCCCTATTGACTCTTCATGTTTGCCAAGGGCATAATATATTTTAGCTTTAATTGTTGGATTTATTTTCTCATTCTCTAGAAGTGATTTTAAGAAGTTAAGCCTTGTTTTGGATAATTTTCTTTCACTTCCCAAAATATTATCATCATACCACATAGCATTGAGGTATGGGTTAGGATTGTTACATAATTCTACAAAATCCTTAAAATAATCAAGGCTGGTTTCATCTAGTTTATCGATAGTATTAATAATACTTAGTGTTAAAAGTGCATCTTTTTTTTGCCCATCATCATTGGTGGCTTTTTGTAACTCAACTCGTGCAGTCTCTAAATCATTATTATTAAAGGCATCCCAGGCTTTTTCTATATTTGTTTGAGCAAATACATTTCCTGAAAATATAAAAAGAAGAAGGATTAATACAGTAAACTTTTTTGTGTTTTTCATTTAATATAAATTTGTTAATAATGTGGGTGCAAGATAATAATATTTTTCATATTAATCTTTATTTATATGCCCTATTTAAAGGATTAATTTTTTTAACTTGTATATTATAACTTTGTTGTGAGTGTTGAAATAACAATAAATAAAGAGCTTGTAGAATAAAAGAATAGCATTGTTATAGTGAAGCTCTGGAGATAGAGTAGCAACTTGTTTTGCAGCAGTTTCAGTATAGAATATATTTTATAATGTAGATTTCATGTTTAAAGTAAAATGACAGCAAAAAATTGCTATATTGCGAAACTTTTTAATAAAAGCTATAGCCCTTTTTTTATATAGGTTTAGCTTTATTTTTAAATATAAATTTATAATAAACACATAAGACATGATTGATTTCACATTAGATGAAGAACAGTTAGCGATTCAGGAGAAGTATCGCAATTTTACAAAAGAATGGATAATACCAAATGCACGTAAATATGATTTATCTGCAGAATTTCCTTGGGAAGTGGTTAAAGCGGCTTACAAAAATGGTATTATGAATGGTCCAATACCTAAGAAATTTGGTGGTAATGGATATTCTCTTTTACAAGGTGCAATAGCAGCAGAGGAATTAGGAGCAGGTTGTATAGGAATTGGCATCGGAATAGAGGCAAATACTTTAGCATTGACACCATTATTGCTAGCAGCAAATGAGGAACAACAAGAGCGTTTCTACGGAATGATTAATGACGTTCAGGGAGTTGCCGGATATGCTTTGACAGAACCTAATGCTGGCTCTGATGTGCAAGGAATTAAATCTACAGCAATAAGAAAAGGAGATAAATATATTATTAATGGGCATAAAAGATTTATAACAAATGCTGAAGTTTCAACTTTCTTAACAGTATTTGCTTTAACTGATCCTGAGAGAGGTAGCCGTAGTTTATCTGCAATTGTGGTTCCAACCAATACTCCAGGAGTTGAGATAAAACCTCATATGATGAAGATGGGGCAAAGAGCTTCTGTACAAAACGAAATTATTTTTCATGATGTAGAAGTTCCTGTTTCAAATTTATTAGGACAAGAAGGACATGGTTTTTTAATTGCAATGAAAACTTTTGATAGAACACGTAATGGGGTAGGTGCTTTAGCACTTGGTGCAGCACGTACTGCTTTTGAAACATCTCGTGATTGGGCAAAAAATAGAATTCAATTTGGTAAACCTATTTCTGCACAGCAAGTTATAGCGTTTATGTTAGCTGATATGGCAACGAGTCTTGAAGCTACCAGAGCTTTAGTTTGGAAAGCAGCTTCAGCTTATGATCAAGGATTGAAGAAAGCTTCAATGTATTCTGCAATGGCAAAGCTATATGCTTCGGATAATGCAATGAAAATAGCTACTGATGCTGTTCAAATAATGGCAGGTGATGGCTATTCTCAAGATTATCTTGTTGAGAAAATTATGCGTGACGTTAAGTTAAATCAGATATATGAAGGAACTAATCAGGTTCAAAGATTGGTGATATCTAAATCTATTTTGAAGTAAGTTAATTTTAATTTAATATATAATAAAGCCAACTTGTTTACAGGTTGGCTTTTTTATTGTAATTCCTCTTTGTAATTTGATGTGTCAGAGGTTTTCCATGCGCCTTATTCACTGTATTGAATAAGGTTTTTATTTGTTTGATTGTTATATTAAACTAATATGGAATTATTCATATGTTTTTTAAGCTGTATTATAGAGGTAAAATTTAATAAGGATATAGATAATTGATATTCGATAATTAATATTGATGTTATGGAATAAAAAAAAGGCTCGCCATTTTAGCGAGCCTTTATAGTATTGTTTAGGACTATAACTTAGTTTTTGTCCCAGAATAGTTTAGTAGAAAGAAGGTCACCACCTACAGCAGCTGCAGCAGCTTTGTAGTTAGCGCCATTTAAAGTTTGCTCATTAACTGGGTAAGTAAAACGAACAGGGATATCTGCTTGAGTCATTCCTGGAGGAGGGTTAAGAACAGGAGCATCTAAACGTCTCCAAGTTGTCCAACCAATAAAACCTCTATTGAAAGAAGCTAACCAAGATTGTTTAGCAATTTTTTCAAAATCAGTACCAGGTGCAGTAGCATATGCTACGCCAGGATTAGCTAAGTAAGTAGCTACATCAGCAGCAGTACCACCCCAATAAAGGATAGAAGCTTCAATTCCGGCATTGTAGTGAGATTCTGCATCACCACCTACGCTATAACCTCTTTTATCAGCCTCAGCTAAATAAAATTCTACTTCATCATAGCTCATAAGTAAGCATTCTAATGTAGGATCTTCTAATTTAGAACTTAAGTGAGAGAATGCAGAATAAGGATTACTTGCACCATAAACACCACCAACATAAGCTAATTTAACAACGCCAGCTTCAGTACTTGTATCAACTTGAGTATAATAAAGAGGTCTACGAGGATCTTGAAGATCATTCATAGGGTCAATTATTGTACTTGTTGCAATGAAGTCATGACGACCACTAGCTACTAAGTCTAAGTAAGTAGGGTTAGTATTAGGAGAAGCTCCTAAATAAACCATAGAAGTGTTATCATCATTAGAAGTTAATAAACCTGCATTATAAGCTTCTTCAACTTTAGATTTAGCAAGAGCATTATCATAATCAGCTAAATGGATACCCATTTTTAATTTTAGTGCATTAGCAAACATTTTCCATTTTGCAACATCACCTCCATTATAAAGGTCTGCACTACCAAAGCTTCCATTAGTATCATCTAATTTTGCAATAGCAGCATCTAATCTAGTAAATAAGCTAGTATAGATACTTGCAGCATCATCATATTTAGGATTAATGTTCTCGTCAATACTTAAAGCCTCAGAATAAGGGATATCACCAAAAATATCTACCATTCTTTGGAAAGTATAAACATTTAAGATTTCAATAATTGCTAATCTGTTTTTCTGAGCTGCAATATCTTCAGGTGCAGCATATTCTTCAGCAGCAATTAGTTTACTAGCTTCTTGCAAATCACGTAATACATTACGGTAAAATGTCAAGAAAGCATTATCAGGGATACTACGGTTAATAACATCGTAGTTTGCTTCGTCAGTATAAGTAGTTTCAGTCACATATTGTGCCCAAATCTTCCAAATATTGGTATTTACGTTCATGCTAGCTAACTGATTAGCCAGACCTTTCTGTGCATTGCTGAAAAGAGTTGTGCCCGGAACTTCTTCAGGACTCTTAACATTCTCGTTCATTTCTTCGAAATCTTTAGTACAAGAAGCAGCAATGAATACTAATAAAATAAATAATATCTTTTTCATGCTCTTAATTTTTAGAATTGTAAGTTAATATTAAAGCCAAAATTACGAGTTGTTGGCATTACACCACTTTGGAATCCTTGTAAGTTACCAGAGCTTAAACCAGCTTCAGGATCTGCATCAGGTAAATTTTTGAATATTATCCAAAGGTTAGAACCAACAAAACTAATAGAAGCACCTTTAAAGAAGCTGTCTCCTAAAAGGTCTTTTGAGAAATTGTAAGTAAGAGAAACTTCTCTTAATTTCAAATAAGATGCATCATAAATATAACGAGCATTTGGGTTACGTGCCCAACCATAAGCTGAGTAACGGTCACCAGGAATACGTACGTCATTATCTTTATATGTACCAGTTGGGTCGCCATTACCGTCTAATACTTCAATAACACCTTCTTGGATAATTCCACCGCCATCGGCTAAAGAATTACGTTTTGGGTTACCTAAGTCATTGTTTCCAACAGAGTTGGTGTAAAGACCGGTACCTTCACCATACCAATGGTCAAGAGAGAAAACGTCTCCACCATGTTGCCAATCTAATAAGAAGCTAAATTTCCAGTTTTTAAAGAAAGAGAAACTGTTAGTAAGTCCCATATTCCAGTCTGGGTTTATGTTTCCAATTACGTTATCAGAAGTTGAAGTTTTCTTGTAATATCCTTTACGGCTACCAGAAGAAATGATTTCTTTCTTACCATCAACATATACAAAATCAGTACCTTGGATAGTACCATAAGGTTCACCTACAGTTGCATTAATAGTAATACCACCTTGGTAAGAACCTAATTGTAAATTGTCAACACCTTCGAAAAGAGAAACAACTTTATTTACGTTTTTACTCCAGTTTAATGTTACATCCCAACGGAAGTTATCAGATTTGTATGGAGTTCCAAATAATGAAAGCTCGATACCTTTATTTTCAATTTCACCAGAGTTTACATATTTGTAAGAATATCCTGTAGCTGTTGAAACAGATACTGGTAATATTTGGTCAATAGTATTTGTTTTATAAACAGCGAAATCAAATCCTAAACGTTTTTGTAAGAACATCATTTCTAAACCAGCTTCGATACTTTTAGTTCTTTCTGGTTTAAGGTCGATATTATTTTTCACACTTGGTACTGAGAATAATGGAGTACTTCCAAATGGAGAAGGCTTAGAATAAACATCATAAATACTAGCAAAAGGAGCAGAGTTACCTACTTCTGCATAGTTTAAACGAACTTTACCAAAGTCTAACCAATCAGCTTTAAGAGTATTTGAGAAAACATAACTTAACGCTACAGATGGGTATAAATAAGAAGAAGATTCTTCTGGAAGAGTAGAAGAAACATCATTACGTAATGTTGCATCTAAATAAAGCATGTTTTTGTATCCAACAGAAACACTACCATATAAACCATTAACACCAATAGATTGTTCAGATTCAACAGGAGCATTAACAGGGTTTACAGAGTTAGAAATAGCATAAAGTTCTGGTACAACTAATCCACCATTAGTAGAAGCATATATAGAATTACGAGATGTTCTTCTGATATTGTATCCTAAGATTGCTGATAAGTTGATATCATCAGTAAGGTCTTTTTTGAAATTAGCCATTAAATCATAATTAGATTCGCGGAAGTTATAGTTATAACGAGTATATCCGGAACCAACGTCTAATCTGCTAATACCCCAACGACGTGCAGTACTACCAACAGCCAATCTTTCTTCTTGAATCATTGCATAATAGTCAACAGATGCTCTACCCATTACACTTAAGTAGTCAGTAAGTTTCCAATTAGCTTGTACATTACCGATAATACGGTCACGTGAATCAGTAGTATAGTTTTCGTAACGATCGAAATAGTAATTGTCCCAATATGCAGGATTAGCGTCAATAGCATAATCTCTGTTAATATTATTAGGGTTCCAAGTAATATTTCTACCAGTTAGGTCATATAAATCTTTAAGGTCTTTTACATCAACGTTGGTTTGCCACCACTGACGGAAACTTGAAAGAATATTATTAGAATATCCAGTTGAGTTACGACCTTTAGTATTTGTATTTGCATAATTTACAGATGCAGATACATCTAATCCTTTAGCAAATGTATGAGAAGCATTAAAGCCTAAGTTATTTCTTTTCAATTCACTATTAGGCATTATACCAGTTTGGTATAAGTTAGTGTAAGAGGCACGGAAAGAACTGTTTTCTGAACCACCATTAACAGCAACACCATTTTTAAATGTATATGCGTTATCAAAGAAAGTGATAGCTCCATTAGGAGAATTAACCCAAGGAGTAGCTTTGTTATAGTCTTCTGATTCTGGAACTATAGAAGTCCATTGAAAAACATTTAAGCTGGGATCAAATTTTTGACCGAAAGAAGCATCCTCATAAGTAGGTACATAGAAATTACCATTAGCATCTTCTTCTAAACCAGGATATGTAGCACCATAATATGGTCCGTAACCTGCACCATATTCAGTTTGGTATTCTGGGAAAGTAGATTTGTCAATAACACCCATTGTTACACTAGAAGTAAGAGTGATTCCAATAGCTTCTTTACCTTTTTTAGTTCTGTTACCTTTTTTAGTAGTAATAATGATAACACCGTTTGCAGCGCGTGATCCGTAAAGAGCAGTTGCAGCAGCACCCTTCAATACGTTGATAGACTCAATGTCATCTGGGTTAATGTCAGATACAGCAGAACCGAAGTCATATCCACTTCCACCTTGACGCTGAGCTGAAGTATTGGTGTTGGTATTGTTAACAGGTACACCATCAATAACGAATAATGCTTGGTTGTCTCCTGTTAAAGAGGTAGTACCACGAATAATAATATTGGTAGATCCACCAAAGTTACTATTTGTTTTTACTTGTACACCAGAAACTTTACCAGAGATAGAATTAACAAAGTTGTCGTTTTTAACAACATTGATGTCATCTCCACTAACTTCTTGTGTAGCATAACCCAAAGATTTTTTCTCTCTGGAAATACCTAATGCAGTAATAACAGCGCCTTCAAGTTCTGTAACGCTTGGTTCTAAAACCACATCAATGGTAGTTTTTCCTCCAACTTCCACTTCTTGAGTAGCCATACCCACGAATGAGAACACAAGTGTCTTGTGTTTTTGATCGAAAGTTAGTTTGTAGGTTCCATCAGGGGCACTTGTTGTACCTACCGTTGTTCCCTTCACAATAACTGTAGCGCCTGGTATTCCTTGTCCATCTTCTGAACTAGTTACCTTACCACTTACAGTTGTAGTTTGTGCTTGAATTAGTTGCATCCCTGCTAAAAAGAAGAATGCAATGAAAAAAGTAATTTTTCGCATAACAACTAATGTTTGGTTAGTAAATAATTAATTAATAAATCTAAAATTTTGGTTTGTGATTTCATGTTAAATTAAGTTTGTTTCTAGTAAGTTTGTTATTTAATCTAGCATCGTATCCAAAAACAACGCAAGTTAGTAATTAAATCTTAAAAAATGATAAAAAATGGTAAAATAATTTAACATTTTAGTAGTGTTAATTTTATATAAAGTTAATATGTTGTATGTCAGAATTATAAGTTTGTTGTGTTTTGATGTATTTTTGAGAGTAGGTTAATAATATTCTTTAAAAGTTAGAATTTTAACAGATAAATTTATGGGATTTTCATTGATTTATGTCAAAAACTCGTGTCAAGCCTTGTAAATATAGCAAAAATCCTCTTGTTTTATTACCTTCAATTTCCTTTATTATGTTTGTGTATAATTTAACTTGTTTTTTATGTTTATTAAGTTCGTTCTCTGATATTGTTGATATATCTGCATATTTAAAATCGATAATCCATATTTCGTCATTTTTATAAATAACTTTATCGGGTCGGTATATCTTATTGTTTTCTGTTAATATTTCTTTTTCATTGAGGCTTTTATTTTTTATGTCAAAAATATCTTTTGTTTTCTCGTCGTTAATTAAGCTATGGAGTAATCTATTAAATTCACTTTTATATTCTTCTGATACATTATTTTCCATTATAGAATCGTCTATTAATTTTGTAATGTTCGATTTTGTATTTAGTTTGCTTAGTAGATAGTGAAGTTGAATACCTTTATGCTTTTTTACTTCAACGCTATGAGGACGATAATCTGTTTTTATTTTTATTTTATTTCGCCAGTCTTCATATATGTAGGTGTGAATAGTATTACTTTCTTTTTTATAAATAGCAAAATTAGCCTTGTGTTTGAAAGGGGATCCAATGCAAATTTCATTTTCTGTTCTGCTTTCTATTTCTTGGTTTATTGTAGGTATATTGGATATTTTTTCATTCCATAGTCCTTTGCCTTTGCTTTTGGAAGAGAAATATAAAATTAGTTGTTCCGTAGGTCTTGTGCATGCTACATAAAACAAATTTAGACTGTCAAGTTTTTTACGATGTTCTTCCTTTTCAAATATCTTTTTCTCTGTGCTTTTTAATCCAATGGATAAATTCTCTACAAGAAGTACCGGTACTTTATCTGATAATTTTTCCGGTGTAGGAATCCACAAATTATCTCTACCATCAAGTTTTTCTTCTAAATTAATGGTAGGGAAGATTACAGCAGGAAATTCTAAACCTTTGGCAGCGTGAATAGTCGATAGCCTTATAGCGTCATTAGTCTCCGGAATATTAATACTTAAATTAGTGTTGTTTTCATTCCAATATTCTAAAAAAGCTGAAAGACTATTGCCGATTTTTTGTGATTGCTCTATGATTATGTCCAATAGTCTATATGTATATGCGTTTTTAGAATTTTTTGGTATAGTTGTGATTATAATCTTTTCAACAACTTCTATAATGGTTAATTGCCTTAGAGCTGATAAATTTAAGTTTATATCTGCCTGATTAAGATAAATAAAAAACTCCTTTGCACTAATAAAATTTGACTTAGCGGTTACTAAACCTAATTCTGAAAGGAAATCTAAAGCTATATATGAGTTTATGGAAACATCAATTTCCTCAATGATATTAACCATACTTATAATATAGGTGATAACTTTAGATTTATTTAGTAAAAGAGCTTCTGAACTTAATATTTTTATATTGTTAACTAAAAGAAAATCGGCTATGAGTCCAATGACTTTTTTATTTCTAGCTAAAATACAAATATCTCCATAATTATAATTTTGATTTTCAACCAGTTCATTTATTTGTAGCAATATATCCGCTAATAATTCTTCATTATTTGTATCGTTATTGAAATTTTTTAATTTAATAAAACCTTCATTATTAGTCTTTGGGGTTTTCTGAAGAAAGTCAGAAAAAACATTTCTCACATATTCTCCTTCAAATTGCAACAGATGAGAGAAAAGAACATTATTAAAATCAATAATGTTCTTAAGTGAGCGGTAATTTGTATCAAGGTTTTTAAATACAATTGATTTTTCTAATAAATTTTGTCGTTCTGTTAACAATCTTTTGTCGCCATCTCCATTGAGTTTTGGCAAATTAACAAATTGTTCTACATCACCATCACGCCATCGATATATCGATTGTTTAGCGTCACCCACGAGTAAACACCTTTTCCCATTAGCCAGGCTGTTGTCTATTAATGGCAAAATATTGTTCCATTGAATAACTGAAGTATCTTGAAATTCATCAATAAGGTAGTTTGAATATTGATGTCCGATTCTTTCATATATGTAAGGTGTATGCTGGTTTTTTATCACCTCTGCAATTTTTCTGTTAGCTTCTGATAAATGTACGATATCATTCTCCAAACTATTAGTGTATATTATTTCTTTAATAATATGAATAAGTGCTAATGGGGTTATCTTTTTTGAGATTAATTTATAAGTGTTGTAATATGGGATAGCATTATGGTAATATTGTCTTGCTCTGTTTATAATTCCTTCTAATTCGGGTTTTGCTATATCGATTAATTCTATAATGTCAGTTTTTTGTGTCTTCTTATACCAGTTATTACCTTCATCTACAAAACTAATAAAAGTTGAATTTTCTATTTTGTTGAGGCTATAAATATTATTATGTCCTGTTTTCATGTAATAGAAGAAATTATATAGCCAATTTCGAGAACAATCACCTTTTTTGAGTCCAAACTTAGTTATGCAATCTAATCCTTCTTGCCCATAAGCCGACATCGTGTTAATGAAAGCTTTTATTTCATCTTTAATAATCTTTTTTATTTCAATGAAATTTTTCAAACTTACACTTTTAAGCTTTTCGATATTTGCATAGTGTTTTGACTCGAAAGTTAATTCTGCCAGTTTAGTTAAAGGCTCGTGTATATCTGCACTTTTTTCATCATCCAATTGGTTTAGAACAAAATCTACCAAGAAATCTGTAATTAACTTATTACTTCCTATTAGTTCAAATAATTTATCTAAAGCATCATTTATAATTGTTGATTTATCTAATTCAATTTCAAAATTAGTGGATAGTTGTAAATCATGAGCAAAACTTCTTACAATGCTTACAACAAAACTGTCGATTGTATTAAATCCTAAATCGCCATAGTTATGTAAAATTCTATTTAAAAGAATAATAGAATTATTCTTAATCTTTTGTTTGTTAAAACCTGTAATTTCTTCAACTTTATCTACAATATGTTTATAATTTTTATCAATATTTTTTATATCCATTTTTTGTAGATATATTAAATATTCAATAAGTCTTTCTTTCATTTCGCTTGTAGCTTTAATTGTAAACGTAAGCGCAATGATTTGTCTAAACTGCTTAGGATTTTTTAAAGCTAAAGCAAGATATTCAATAACTAAGGTGCTTGTTTTTCCAGATCCGGCTGATGATTTGTAAACTACTAAACTCATATAAATTGTTTGTGGCTAAGATAGTAGATTTATCTATATTACTTGATAATAATTCTATCCGATATTCTTATTTTGGTTATTTGGTACATATTTATTTTGATTTTAAATAGATGCTTAGTTTTATTTAGTTAATTTTGCAAAATAATTATAACACAAGACTTAAATCTTAAGTAAAATATTATACACACATGTCGAATAAAATTTTCAATCTTTCTGAAGCTGCAAGTATAGCGATTCACAGTATGGTTTATATTGCAAAGAATGATTCTGTTACTAACGTAAATGAGATATCAGAAGAGTTTAAATTTTCAAAACATCATGTTGCTAAAGTTATGCAAAGATTAACAAAAGTAGATATGGTGAAAAGTAATCGTGGTCCTTCCGGGGGGTTTACTTTGGCAAAACCGGCAAAAGATATTAGCTTATTAGATATTTATGAAGTTATAGAGGGTAGTTTGCCTGAATATGACTGCCCAATGGGATATGATTATTGCCCTTTTAAGAAATGTCTATTGGGGACAATCGTAAATGATATGACTGCTCAATTTAAAGATTATCTTGAAACTCAAAATTTACAGTTCTATATAGATAATGGTTATTAAAAACACCATTAAGAAAAAAACTTTTATTTTACAGGGAAATAAATATTTGTAATCCACTTAGTAGAATCATTTTCGGTACTTGGATCGGTAATGTATTCTTCAAAAGGATCACTTCTCATTTCTAGATTATTATTCTTCATATATTTATCAAGATTTTTCCATGCAATAGTAGAATTTTTGTATGGACCAATATATTTTACAAATATTACATTGCCTTCCGGAATGGTATAAGAATACACCGATTGGTTAATATTATAGTCCTTTCCTGTTTCAATTAAAGCAGTAAAAGATGATATTCCTTGAGGTTGAAAATTGTTCCATTCAACTAGTGGATATGCTTTTGAGGTGATTTTATTTTCACTCATAGTTTTCATAATTAAACTATAAGCATTTGCAATTTTAGACTGTAATTCATCCATTCTTCCGGAGTCGTTATATGCCAGATAGTACTTTACCTCTCTATTCTTCTTAATGATTGTATAACCATCATAATCAGGTTTATCAATATTTTTTTCAACAGATTCTTTCATTTTATCAAGGCCTTTCTTGAAATTAAATGAAGCTCCCTTGTTTATCATATATCCAACAAATCTTCCGAAAGGATAGGGTAAGTTTTTTACATCCATTATCCAGCTAACTTCAACACCTTTTTCTGTTTCTTTAAATTTAAAAGTAGCTTTTGCAGGATCTTCTTGATGTCCAAAAACTAATTCAGTAACAACTTTTTCTCCATATTTACTTTCTACAATTGTTTGTACACTGCGTCCTTCTTTTTCATCAGTCCAAAGCATTTTGGAACCAACACCCATTTGAGGTCCTTCGTATTTTGTGTGATAAACAGAGTCTTGCCATGGAGCCCAATTTTTCCAGTTATGGAAATTATTAACTTGACTAAAAACTCTTTCCATTGGTGCATTAATCACTGTTTTTTCTTCAATATGTACATCTGCCGGTAAAAAGAAAGCCCATATTAACGCTCCTATAATGGCTATAAGAATAATAGATACAAGTATTTTTATTGTTTTCATAGTTGTTGATTTATTATGTTGTTATAGTGGATTATAATTTTGCAAATATAATAAATCTCATATCCACATTTATTAACTTTTATTCAATATGATTTTCTCACAGTTTTACTTAATCGTCAGGATTATTTGTAAATAATCCGAGTTAATGTATTACTTCTTAATAATTCGGTAATTAATTTTATTTTTATCGTTTCTAAGAATAATAAAATAAAGGCCTGAACTGAAATTTTGAATATTTATATTTATCAAATCATCGTGTTTGTTAATAGATTTATCATATACTTTCTTTCCTTGGTTATTATATATCGAAATACTTTTAAACTCATTATTATCACCAATATATATATGAACTAGTCCATTGTTTGGATTTGGATAAATCTTGATGTTAGAATTGTTTTCATTATTTTGTATTCCTGTTGCCAGGTTTATATTTATAGACTTAGTGATAGAATCAATACCACAACCGTTATTGACTATTAGCTTAACATCGAAAGTTCCATTTTGTAAATAAGTGTGCAAAGGATTACTTTGTTGAGAAGTCATTAAATCCCCAAAACTCCATAAATTTTGTCCGGGATTTGTACTTCCATCATTAAACTGGACATAAGGGTCGTTGTTAGTATATGTAAAATCAGCCAAAGGTGTGGCAGTGTTTACATTTGCAATAATTTCTACTTTTTCACTTTTGCACGAAGGTTCTTCAACTTTCCAGTCGTAGAAATAGTAATAGTACGAGTATGGATTTGTATTTGCACTACTCTTTGTTATTTCCAAGATTCCGGGAATGGTGTATGGAAAGTTGACATTTGAGTTATTTCTAAATAAATCTTTTCCTACAAGTCTAAGGTCGTTGGCAACTGGTAAATTAAAATCCAGATTTATAGTGTTATATCCTGAAACAACATTTACATTCCTTGTTGCTAATATGTTACCGTTTGAATTTTGAAGTTTGATACTTCGTACTCCGGTTCCATTAGCGTAAACAGTAACTTCCTTTAAAATAACATTTTTATACACATTGAAAATCAAGGCTTGCTCATAAGCTAAAATTCCACCATTGCTATTATTAGCAACTTTTCCTACTGTCAAAATTGGTTTAATAATTTCGTTTTCAACCCAATAAGAAGTTGTTGATGAAAGATTTGGTGTAGTATAAGTGAATCCTGTATCAATAGGATTTATACTATTAGGATAGTTGTACCAATTTACTAATCCGTTTGCATTTGCGCTTAAAGTGATGCTGCCACCATTACAGATTGCTCCATCAATAGCGTTAGGTTTAAATGGTTTATTAATATGAATATAATTGGATTTAGTCGTTTGATTGCTCCCAAAATTATTTGCTGTGGATAAACTTACAGTGTAATACCCTGCTTGTGTATATGTATGCGATGGATTTCTAAGATTAGAGGTGTCACCGTCACCAAAATCCCAATGCCAACTAGTAGGTCCATTTGTACTCAAATCGCTAAAGTTTATTGTTCCTGTACAACTAGCTGTATCGTTTGCAGTGAAGGAACTTATAGGAGGGACAGTAGCGTATTCGCACTGCCAGCTCGCAATAAATCCTTCCATATTTACGGCTATATCGCTGGTTTGTACTAGTGTTACTGAGCCACTATTAGCCACTATTGTTCCTCCATTGGGTAAAGTGTTTCCATCATAGCTTCCTATTAATGGGGAATTGGCATTAGGTCCATCGTAAATTTTTAAATAATCGTAGTTTGCTTCGAAATTAAATACCGTAAAAGTTAATGTTACTTTGGTAGCTCCAAGGGGAGATATTATTGTAGTTGTGTTTGTATTATCACCATAATTATTAGGTCCTCCTGAATCAAATAAGATACCTGTACAACTAGTTAAGGTTTGTGAACCACTGCCACCAGGCATATAAACTTGGCAAGGATTCACAGTATCTACACTTATATATCCTGTCTTAATTACTGTATCAATACCGCAGCTTCCTCCATCGGCAATAAGTTTAACAGTATAGGAACCGAAATTTGAATATGTATGTTGCGGATTAAAAAGGATACTGGTGTCTCCATCGCCAAAATCCCAATAGAAACTACTACCATTATTACTCAAATTTTGAAAATTTATAACGGCAGGAGGAGTGCAAAAATCTGTTACTGAAGATGTGAAGTCAGCTTGAACGCCTGCCTGATATGCAGCACCTATTCCAACAGCATAAAATGCATTTGTTGTGCTTTCAACCTGTGGAGAACAAGCTCCATAAAGGTCTATTGCTGATTTGATAAAGTAGAATCTGGCATCTGCATATTGTGATGTGTTAGTGAGATATACTGTCAATGCTCTAAAAGTAATCTGAGATGCAGTATCTATACCTAAGCCATTAACGGAGTATACATCGCCATTATCATTAGTACCGTTTCCTCCTGCTGCCAATAAATAATAACAGTAATTCAAAACACCATTATTTGTATGAACACCACCATTGTCAGCGGTGCCAATGTAATAGTTTTGTCCTAAATAAGTATCAGGGTCTCCTTTAGATTTAGGATTTGACATCGACCTTATTGAGTTACCAATATTTTCACCGATTAGCCAATTTGCAGTATTTGGTTTAGCATAAAACTCTATTGAAGTACCAAATATATCGCTGAAAGCTTCATTCATTGCTCCTGACTCATCTTGATAATCTAGGTCGGCAGTATTGGATGTAAGACCATGTGTTATTTCATGTCCAACAATATCTAAAGCAACTAATGGACCAATACTTGAATTACCATCTCCAAATGTCATTACTTGTCCATTCCAATAGGCATTAGCATAGTTTGTGCTGTAATGTACATAGGCTTTTAGTTTATAGCCATTCCCATCAATACTGTTTCTATTATGTTTGTTGTAGTAATAATCATAAGTCATTTCTAATCCCCAATGTGCATCAGTTGCAACCTCATCTTGCTGAGAATTATAATTATTCCAAACATTATTAGAATCAATAAAATCAACTGCACTTCCGTAGGTTGTAGAATTATTTAAATCATAGGTCTCTATCCCCTGACCTCTGGAATTCTCTCTTAATCTAAAAGTATTATTATAAAAATCTGACACGATACTTTGAGTGCCACTATATTTAGTATTGGCAGTTCCTACACTATCAATTTCGTGAATAATATCATTGATAAATAGAATTTTACCATTATTAGCATCTACAAAAACTTCAGAGCGGCTCATTGGCTTATGTGCATATATATTAAACTTGTATGCTAAGCGATATTTTTTTGTATTCTTATTTCTAATAATTTCCATTTCAGCTTTAGGGAAATAGCTTGCCTCAGGATCGTTATTTAATTTCTTTATATACTCTTCTTCTTCAGGAATTTGCCACTTATATACTTTAGCATTTATACTATTTAAAGCATAATTTAGAGCAGTTGATTCACTTAAACCGGAAGTGTATTCCCCTAATGCTTCTGTTTGCACAATACCATTTAAGGAAGAAACTCTACCATTTTTTATGTGAAGTATTAGCATCGCGTCATGGACTTTAGCTTTATCAATACTTAGTTTGTATCGAATATGAGTTTGATTTAAATTGTCTGTAAAACGATTAATTTCAACCAATTCTGCATTGTCGTTAAGCTTAAATTGTTTGCCAATCCATTTTTTAAAATCAGTTATATTTAAATTAAAATTATCTTTAAATTCAATATAATCAATCTGTTGTGATTTGTTAAGGTGGATTTCTTTTGCGCTCTCTACATATTCTTGTGCTTTAGAGCCAAAATAACTTTGTGCATTTATTTGTACCGAAAAAAATGTTAAGAGAAAACTTAATAGAGCTAGGGTGATTTTATTCATAATAGATATTTGTGTGGTGTGTATATATGTGCAAATATATACAAAATTATACTTAAAGCTAATATTTGTATTTGAACTTATATAAGCATAATTGGGAATTTGTAATTAATCATTTTATCTTCAAATACGCAAAAGCTATTATAAATAAGATATATTGTATTCTTTTCAAGAAAACTGGTGGTATAGAGTTCCAATTGAAGTTGTTGTTCTGAATATTAAAAATACGCTTACTGTTATTTCGCTTAATCTAATAGCTTCTTCTTCGGAGATTATGTAATTGCAAAAAGATAATTTTGTATCTATGCTCTTATACATATATCTAATTTGATAGATAAAAATATGAGGACTGTAAGTAATTGCAGGTTTTATTTTAAAGACTCAATTGGAAAGGCGTAGATATTTTATCTAATAAATATTTTTATAATATTTTAAAATAGACTAAATTTGCAATCTTAAATTTATAATAATACATAATACATAGATATGTCAGGACATAGTAAATGGTCAACCATAAAACGCAAAAAAGGAGCACTTGATGCAAAGCGCTCGAAGATGTTTACAAAAGTAATAAAGGAGATAACAGTAGCCGTAAAAGAGGGTGGCGCAGATGAAACTGCAAATCCACGTCTTAGATTAGCAATTGCAAATGCAAAAGGAATAAATATGCCTAAAGACAATGTTCAAAGGGCTATTAATAAAGCATCAGATAAGGATTCCGCTAATTTTATGGAAGTAACATACGAAGGCTATGCTCCTAATGGTGTTGGTGTTTTTGTAGAATGTACAACTGATAATTTGCAACGCACGGTTTCTAATATTCGTTCTTATTTTAATAAGTATGGTGGTTCTTTAGGTAAAAATGGATCTCTTAGTTTTATTTTTGACCGTAAAGGAGTTTTTAGTTTTCCTATGAATGATATCGATCTTGATGAGCTTGAGTTAGACCTTATTGATGCCGGTGCGGAAGATATCGAAGTGGAAGATGGAAATATTACTGTTACCACTGCTATGGAAGATTTTGGTAATATGGTAAAGAAGTTAGAGGAACTTAATATTGAGACAGAGAGTGCTAAGTTAGAGAGAATTCCTATTAATATGGAAACTTTAGACGTGGAAAATGCCAAGAAAGTTCTTAAGTTGATTGATGTAATTGAAGATGATGATGATGTGCAAAATGTGTATCACAATCTTGAAATAACAGAAGAACTTATGGCAGCTTTGGATGAATAATATTTTAATATAATATTTTATGAAAGCCTAAATTTTATTTGGGCTTTCTTTGTTATTATTAATACCTACTAATGTGAAACATAGAGTTGATGTCGATTATTTCATAGAAGGAGAAAATCTAATTCCAATAAATGAATTTCCACTGGAAATTGCTTCGAAATCCGGGCTTATTTATGAAGTAATTCGTATAAATAAAGCTAAGCCATTATTTCTGAAAGAGCATTTAAATAGGTTATTACATTCTGTTGAGATACTTAGTTTTCCTAAGTTTGATTTGGAAATTATTAAAGGATTAGTTTATAAATTGATAGACGCCAACAAAATAAATATTGGTAATATTAAGCTGGTAATAAGTAGTATAGATGATTCATCAGTAAGGCCTTATTTATATTTTATTCCTCACAGATATCCTAGTGATATGCAGATTAAAGAGGGAGTAAAAACTCTCTTACAGTATGATGAAAGAAAAATGCCTCAGGTTAAGATTGCAGATTGGAATATTAGAGGAAGGGCAAATAATTTAATTGATTCAGAAGGTGTTTATGAGACTTTACTTGTAAATTCTAATGATGAAATTACAGAGGGTAGTAGGTCGAATGTTTTTTTTATATCAAACAATGATTTAATAACTGCTGCAGATAAAGATGTACTCTCTGGAATTACACGTGAAAAAGTGCTTGAGTTGGCTATAAAATTGAATATTAATATAATTTATAAGTCTCTGCCTGTTAATGGTTTAACTTCAATAGATGCTGCATTTATTACAGGGACTTCGCCTGGTGTTTTACAAGTTAAAAGAATTGGTGATATTAAAATAAAAGTTAATAATCCTATTTATGTAAAGATAAATAATGCTTTTAATAAACTGCAAAATGAATTAATATAGTTTTGTCATTATTTCTGCAAAAAGAAGCAAAAAATAATGCCAAATCCAAATATTTATATTGGTAATCAGCTAATATTAAAGTTATTACTGATTTATTGAAATTATAGAATTGAAGGAGTAATTTAAAAATAAAGATCTTTTGTGATACAGATATAATTTTTACTATATTAGCGGAGAAATATTAACCTAAACTTATTATATTATGATATTATTAGATGACTTTGACTTAGGGCTATATAATGAAATGGGGCCTACTGGTATTATTACTTACCTTGCATTAATGGTTATATTGATTGCAGCTCAATGGAAAATATTTGAAAAAGCTGGAAAACCAGGATGGGCTGTATTAATTCCAATTTATAACACAATAGTATTGCTTGAAATTGTTGGCAAGCCATGGTGGTGGATATTATTGTTTTTAATTCCTGGTGTTAACCTAATTTTTTCCATTTGGATGCTTAATCTTTTATCAAAAAGTTTTGGAAAGGGTGTAGGTTTTACAATTGGATTATTATTCTTGAGTATAGTTTTTCTGCCAATATTAGGCTTTGGAGAAGCTGAATACATTGGACCGGATAATTAATCCGTATTATATTCATACATAAGCAAAGCGAATTGTATGAATAATCCGGATTAATATAGCAGAAATAAGGTTTTAAAAAAAGCGAGAACATTTAATTCTGTTCTCGCTTTTTCTGTTTTATAAATTCTCTATTCTTTTCCTTGTGAACTATTTAGATTCATGCTTTGAATTTTTATTAATGATAATTTTATCAGAAATTAATTTCTTTAATATAGTTTCTGAGTAAGAAAGTGCTAAATCATCAATATTAGCAGGATCTATAGTTTGTGTTTGAATTGAAGCAACAAGTTTACCATCATTTAAGTCATAAAAATTGCATTCTAAAAATAAAGATTGAGTTTTTTCGTAATAACCGGGTTCATACATATGATTGTAATTATAATAATAGTAACCATAGTAGCCTCCATAATATGGTCTTGGTGCATAAGCTGAAGAGCCGGGTACATATTTAACATCATCTTTTACTTGAAGTAAACTAAGTACCATAACAGCATCAATTCCTCTCTCCTTCATCATTTTATCAATCATTTTAGCATTCTCTTTTGTGACAATTTCAGGAACAATAAATGAACTTGTGCCTGTGGCGTCATATCCTAAAAATTTCAACCTATTAACAAAAGTATTTTCTATTATTAATTTGTTAGATTGGTTATTAGCTAATGTTATGACGGCAATCTTTTTAAAGTCTGTTTTTGGGGTATAACCTTCAGCTACCCATGAACCGGTAATTTTTGTAGTTGTAGAGCATGCTACTGCTACAAAAATAATTAATATTGAAATAATTAATTTATTTTTCATTATAATAATTAGTTAGTAAATAATTAAATGCAAATGTAATAATATTTACTTAACCCGTATTATTCATGCAAAAGCAAGCGAATTGTATGAATAGATAATGATTAGCGAGCTACAATGCCGGAAACCCTTTCCGAAACAAGTTCGGGGCAGATTGATTTAAGAAAAACTCAAATTTGGGGATTAGAAAATTATCCAAATTTATTTACCTCAGTTAGATATAAGCTTTTTGTGAGTGAAATCTTATGTCTAACTGTGGTTATTAGTATTTCTTAATCGTCAGGATTATTTGTGAATAATCCGGATTAAGTTAATATTATAAATAATGCTAATATAGAGTTTCTTTAGGATTATAATTGTCAACAATCTCTTGTCCAAACTTTTTTAAATCAACACCATCAAGATTACCTGAGGTCATTATTAACAAGTTTTTATTGCTGTAGTCTAATTTTTTTAAATATTCTTGCAAATGACTAGATTCAGTGAAAACAATTAAATCATTCCTGGCAAAACCTTCTTTGACTTGTTCTATACTTATAGGAGGCAGTTTCTTGTGTTCTATGGTATGAGGATTGAAATAAACAATTGCAATATCTGCACTGTCCATTGCATTTGCATAATGAGATAGAAATTCTGCTTTAAGCGAACTAAAAGTGTGTAATTCCATACATGCCACTAATTTACGATTTTTAAATTGATATTTTACGGCATTAGTTGTAGCTTTCAGTTTCGATGGACTATGAGCAAAGTCTTTAAAAACTTTTGTACTTTTATTTTCGGCAATTAATTCTAATCTATTCGATGCACCGGTAAAGCTTTGTATAGATTTATAAAAATCTTCTTTTGAAATTCCTATTTGTTGACAAACTAATCCTGCACCCGTTAAATTCATTAGGTTATGATTACCGAAAATCTTCAGTGGAATATCCATATTATTGTCTATAATATGTGTAATACCCACATTGTCAATATAATGCTCTGGTATATTGTATGGTAGTTTTTTAAGTTCAGGGGCAGTGTCTTTCACTATATTTCGTAATTCAATATCATTATCGCAATATACTAATGCTCCTTTTTTATCAATGAGTTTTATAAATGTTTTAAACTGTTCCAAATAATTATTGAAGGTAGGGAATACATTTATATGGTCCCAGGCTATTCCACTTAATAATGCAATATTAGGCATATAAAGATGAAATTTTGGTCTTCTATCAATAGGAGAAGTTAGATATTCGTCCCCTTCAATAATCATATATTTAGCTTCTTGAGTAAGTTTTACCATTACATCAAAACCATCTAATTTAGCACCGACCATATAATCGCATGCAATATTAAGATTTTGAAATACATGAAGTATCATTGCGGTAATGGTTGTTTTGCCATGACTTCCACCAATTACAATTCTTTGTTTATCTTTAGATTGTTCGTAAAGATACTCAGGGTAGGAGTATATTCTAATTCCTAATTCCTGAGCTCTTAATAATTCTGGATTATCTACTCTGGCATGCATTCCTAAAATTATTTCATCAATATCAGAAGTGATTTTGTTTGCATCCCAGCCAAAATTAGTTGGTAGAATTCCGTGTTTCTTAAGTCTTGATTTAGAAGGTTCAAAAATCTCGTCATCAGAACCGCTAATTTTATATCCTTTTAATTTTAAGGCTATTGCTAAGTTGTGCATTGCACTTCCTCCGATTGCAATAAAATGTACTCTTTTCATATATTTAAAATGTTTGTTTTGGTGATATGGAACTCTCAAGACAATATTTTAATTATGCCCCTGAGGGTTAATTTATGATTAAAAATTGTCATGTTCGGTTCATAAAACTTATTTTAGGCTAAAAAATAATAAAAGTAAAAATATAGAGATAGTATTCTACGATGATAATCAAAATATAAAGTTATTAGCATTGATTTGTTAAATATTTACTTTAACTTGTATTATACATACAAAGGCAAAGTGAATTGTATGAATAAGCAATGTATAGCGAGCTACAATGTCGAAAACTCTTTCTGAAACAAGTTCGGGACAGATTGATTTAAGGAAAACTTAAATTTGGGTATTTGAAAAATATCAAAATTCATTAACCTCAGTTAGATATAAGCTTTCTGTGAGTGAAATCTTATGTGGAACTGAGGTTATTAATATTACTTTATCGTCAGGATTATTTGTGAATAATCCGGGTTAATAACCTAATTTCCGTTGTAAATTATCTTCAATTACTTTGTAGAATACATCTTTAAAGATAGGTTTTGAAATATAATCATTGCATCCGGCTTTCAACGATATAATTTTATCTTTTTCCATAGCATTAGCTGTTTGTGCAATAATTATCACCTCTTTATTGAATTTGCGTATTAATCTTGTTGCTTCTAATCCTCCCATTTTTGGCATGCGTATATCCATTAATATCAAATCTATTTCTGAATTTGATTTCATTATTGATACGGCCTCAAATCCATTTGAAGCTCTAATTACCCTTACATTGTCAAATTTAAGCAAGGTTTTTAGATAGAAAAAAGACACCTTGTCATCTTCTGCTATTAAAATATTTATCATATCAATGTCTTTTGCTTTTATTAATTTAGGTGCAATTTTATTGTCCTCAATTTGTTGGTTGATGATTGAGGCTTCCATCTTTTCAATTGGTATTGTAAAATAGATAGTAGTACCTTTATTTGGTGTAGATTTCAACCAAATATCACCGCCAAGCATGTCTACGTAGGCTTTTGTAATTGCCAATCCTAGACCTGCGCCTTCCATAGCTTTCTTGTCTTCGATGTCTGCTTGCACAAATCTTTCAAAAATTGCTTTATGCCTATCTTTAGATATTCCCATGCCTGTGTCTTTTACATAAAATTTTAAATGATTAGTCATAATGTTATAGCCAAATTCTATTTCTCCCTTAGGGGTGTATTTTATTGCATTTTTGATAAGATTCGTTAATATGGAGTTCATCTTATCATAATCAGTTTTAATTTTTATATTTCGAAGTAATTCAGGAACTGTTAATTTTAATATCAGTTTTTTCTTCTTCGTTTCAAGGAGGAAGAAATTATATAAATCTTTTAACTGCTCGTAAACAATAAATTCAGAGATTTTCACTTGTGTTTGTCCTGCTTCAATTTTTGAGATATCTATGAGATCATTAATGATGTTTAGTAATCTTTTGCCACTTTTCTCTATTATATCATAAGCGTCAGCTTTTTCTTTTTCGCTAATAATGTTTTGTTTAAGCAAAGATGTAAAACCAAGAATACCATTCATTGGTGTACGTATTTCGTGGCTCATATTTGTAAGGAAAGCTGATTTTAATCTATCTGATTCTTCAGCTTTCAAGAGAGCGGATTTTAATTTCTCTTCTTGCTCTTTTCTTTTAATCAACCGCCCTATTTGTTGAGTGATAAGATAGAATATGTTTAGGTCATCTTTAGAATATGCTTTTTTCTTTTTATAGTTTTGAACAGCCATTACGCCAATTATATCATTATCACTTTTTAATGGCGCTCCCATCCATTCATTAGAAAAAGTTCCTTGTGGAATTAATTTACCTTCCTTGATTAGTTTTTTCTTTGTTTTATAATCTGCTAATAATGGTTTGCCTGTTTCCATTACATACTTCCCAAGAGTTTTATTAGCTGTTGTTTTATCTGCATTATCATAAACATCAGAATAATATGGAAAACTAAATGTGTTGTCATTACTATTATATAATCCAATATAAAAATTAGTAGTATCAATTATTTTCCCCAATTCAAATTGGATATACTTTGCAAATTCTTCCATACTGGTTCTATTACTATCGTACATTAGTACATTATAAAGAATATCCTGAATCTGTTTATGTTTTTTATTTTCAGAAATATCGTGGGCAAAGGCAAATACAACATCTTCTCCAAAATATGTACCTTTTGTTATTTTTACTAGTTTAGGAAAAACTTCACCATTTTTACGCTTTCCCCAGAATTCAAATTGTTGTGCTTCACCATTATATACAAGATTTAATAGTTTTGAAATATGGTTTAGGTCATTTCTGTTATCTGCACTAATAAATGCAGGATCTTTACCGATTAACTCTTCTTTTGAGTATCCATACATTTCAACAGCACCCTTATTGACATCTATAAATGTACCATTTTTATCCTGAATAAAAATTGCAACTATTGAATTATCAAATATAGCTCTTAAAGTAGTTTCTCTAGATAATATCTCTTGATTGCTTTTTTCAAGTTTTTTTTGTTGGATTATTTTTTCACTAATATCTCTTACGGCAGTTACGCGCAAATATCTAGCACCTACTTTTATATTTCTTGATTCGATTTCAATATTAATTCTTTTGCCATTCTTTTTTACACCAACTACTTGGTAAGGGGTTGTTTCACTTCGTTCCATTTTTTCATATGCTAATGGCTTATATTCAGGAGCTAAAAACATTTCAATAACATTATTAGATATAATTTCATTGTACGAATAGCCACTAATTTTTTCCATAGCATAATTAACATCAATTATTTTGGCATTTTCATGTATAATAATACCTTCAAAAGATAGACTCGATAACTGTTTAAATCTTTCTTGGCTCTCTTTTAATTTTAAAGAAGCTATTTTTCTATCATTTATATCTCTGACAGAGGCTATTATAAACATGTTTTTACCAATTATAGCTTTATTGAGGCTTACTTCTGACCAAAATTTTGTACCATCTTTACGGCTGGATAGCCACTCAAAAGTTTGTTTGCCGATTTTCTTTGTCTCTTTAATTTTAGATATAGCATCATCATCAGAAAATGGACTTTTATTATTGGAAGATAGTGGGATTTTTCTTTGAGTTATTTCTTCCTTTGAATAGCCATACATTATTTTTGCCTGCCGATTGATATTTACTATTTTATAAGTACTGGCATCGTAAACAAGAATTGCATCTGATGTTGCATCAAATATGTTTTTTAAGTATTCATTAGCCTCTTTAATTTCTCTTTCTTTTTGTTTTATATCAGAAATGTCTTGATAAGCAAGCAGATAGAGCTTTTCGTCGCCAATTTCTATTGGCGCATGAGTGGCAAGTACTTCTATTTCTCTACCATCATTTAATAAAATTGTAAATTCTTCACTTGCAAGACTTTTGTTTGTTTTTTTTAGTTTTTTTAATTGTTTAATAATTCTCTCTTTGTCATTTGGATGAGCCAAAGACAATAATTCTTTTCCAATAAGTTCTGACTTATCTTTTAAATTTGAGGCAAAAACAGTTGCTTGGTTAATATCAATTATGTATTTCCCATCATGAATAATTATAGGGTTTGGAGAAAAATTAAATAATTGTTGGTATTTTGCTTCTTTTTTATGAATTTCTTTTTCTGCATTTTTTCTGAAGGTAATATCTCTAAGAACAACTATTGTTTCGTCATTGCTTTGTTTTTGAGCTGTAAATTCTATTATTTTTTTTCCTGTTTCAATTTCAATTTCAATAGGTTTAATACTGCCGTTATTAAATGACGATTTGATAATACTAGATATAGTTGAAATATTATCTTTAGGGATAAGCCTTTCTGCTATATAATATGGATTTTTGCCAATAAGTTCCTCAAGTGATAAGCCGGACATTTTCTCGAAAGACTTATTAATATTAAGTATATTGAATTTATCATCGAGGTGAATAATAGCATCGTAGGCTCCGTCAAATATGGATTTATACTGTTCTCTACTAGTTTTTATAGATTCATTTTTTTCTTTAATTTCTGTAATATCTTGTATATGTATTAGTGTTTGTTTGGAGCCATCGTTGTTTGGTATTATGGTTGAAGACATTTCTACGAATCTAATTTCGCCATTTTTGCGTTTTATTGAAAACTCATATATGCGAGGTGTTTTTTCTCCTGCTTGTCTTTTTTCATACCTTTCTGTTACTAGTTTTAGACTTTCCTTAGTTAGAAAATTCTTAAAATTAGTATTAATGATTTCATCTATTGGGTAGCCAAATATAACGCTAAGAGTATCATTTGCATAAACAAAAGTGTAGTTTTCGTTTATCATACCTATTCCAACAAGAGAATATTCAACGATGGATTTTAGTTTTTTTTCGCTTATTTCCAATAATTGTCTTTCCCGATATTGTTCAGTTATATCTTTTAGTTGTGCAATTGTATATGGATTACCGTCTGCCCCAATATAATAAGCCGCAGAATTTTCTAATATCTTTTTTTCACCATTCTTGCATTTGATTTTTAAAACATATCTTGCAGGGACATTTTTTTTGTTTATCCTATCATGAAATCTTGCAACTACGCTTTCAATACTTTCTTGAGTAAGGAGCTTAGTAAAATCAGTTCCAATAAGTTCAGCTATTTCGTAACCTGTAATTTCAGACAAATTAGAATTACAGTAAACAAATTTTTGATTTTTATCAATAAGAGCAATTCCTTCAAAAGAGTATTTTACTATGGAAGAAAATAGGTTTTCAGATTCTATTAATTTATTTTCATAATTTATTGTGTCAGTTATGTCTCTAATTATTGAAATGTAATTGTTATTAGGTAATAAATTTGAATTCATTTCAATAAAAATTTCCTGTTTGTTTTTATGAAGCAAAACTCTTCTATTAGTAATGCTTTTGCCCTGGTTTAAGATGTCATATCTTAAGGGGTTTTGTAATAATTCTTTTTTAGAAAATAATTCATTGATATTCATTTTTAGGAGTTCTTTTTTCGAATATCCGCTTAGTCTAATAATTGCATAATTGCATTCAATAATATTGCCTTTTTTATCACCGATCAAAATAGAGTCAGAAGTGTGTTGTAGGATATTATTTAATTTTTGTTCTTTTAATTTAAGTATTTTATGATATGATTTAGTTTTTGAAATATCTAAAATATGTCCGATAACTTGAATTTCAGATTTATTATAACTAAAAGGAGTAACATTAATTTCTAATTCAATTTCTTCTTTGTCTTTTGTTAAGCCATTAAATTGATATCTGGAAATAGGTTTTTCTTTGTTAATTTCAGATTGAAATTTCTCTTCAATTATTTTTATATGAGAAGGTGCAACAAAATCATGATAACTCATTCCTATTAAATTATCGTTTTTTTGATATTTAAATATTTTCTTAAAGATAGAATTAACAAAAGTAAGTTTACCGGATTTATTTGTTATAAATATTCCTGTTAGCGATGATTCAATTACTTTATTAAGAGTTAGTTTGTTTTGCTTGTCCTTATTATATTCCAATTCGGAAATATCATCAAAAATTAAGCTTGCAATGGCTTCATCTTTTGTCAATTTTTCAAGTTTGATATAGCATTCAACAAATCTTTTGCTTCCTTCCAGAGTGGTGAATTCAAATGTCCAATTATAAGTTTTCTCTCCTTTAAAAAATGCAATTAATATTTCTTTAACAAAAGAATTTACTTTTGGAGTTATTATTTTAGAAAGATTACCAATTATTTGTTTTTTGTTTTTAGCCTGATATAAATTTACTACTGCTTGATTTGCGTCTATTACTTTTAATTTTTTTGTAAATTGTATTGCTGTTTTGGGTTCTGACTCAAGTTTTTCAATGATTTTATTATAGTTTGAAATTGATGAGGTCTTAAAAGCTTTTATTAATTCAATAAAATCAATTACTAATATTGGTAAAGAAGATTTTTCTATATTTGATTTATAATTTATATTTTTTAGACTGTTGTTTTTCATGATTATTTTGGAATTTTAAAGAACTTCATTAATTAGTTTTATTAGCTTTTTATGGTTAATAGGTTTAGAAATATATTCATCGCAACCTGCTTTTATTGCTATTTCCCTATCTTCTTTCATAGCAAAAGCAGTTTGAGCAATAATAATAATATTTGGATATTTCTCTTTGATTATTTTAGTGAGCTCATATCCATTCATATCAGGCAATTTTATATCCATTAATATTAATCTAATATCTCTATTGAGATCGATTATTTCTAGGGCTTCTTTGGCGTTTTTTGCATAATGTATTGGTTTACAGATGTTTTTTAAAGCTGTACTAAGGTATAGATATGCAAAATTTTCATCATCTACAATAAGCGTGTTTATTAGATTTTTTTTATTATTTTTATTGGCGAATGTGTCTTTCTTAGTTAAGATATAGATTTCATCAGGGATATTCATTGGAATTGTAACTGTAAATTTACTACCTACATTTACTTCCGATTCTAAACTAATTTTTCCTCCGAGCATTTTAGCATAGGCCAGAGCAATAGAAAGACCCAATCCTGCTCCTTCGTAAACAGATCTGTCTTCGAGGTCAGCCTGTACAAATCTATTAAATATTGCTTTTTGTCTGTCTTTTGGTATCCCTATACCGGTATCTTTTACGTAAAATTCTAATTCTTTTTCATGAATAATGTATCCAAAATCAACACTACCTTTATGTGTGTATTTAATTGCATTCTTAATCAAATTAGTGAGAATAGCTTGGAGTTTACTATTATCGGTATATACTTCAAGATATTGCCCGTAATTGTTTATATGATAATTTAATTCTAAGAGTTTACTTTCTGCTTCAACTTTGAAAAGATTATAAATTTCTTCCATCTGATAGTTCAGCCTATAAGTGCTTTTTTTAATAGTCATTTTGTTTGCTTCAATTTTAGAAATATCTATAAGTTCGTTTATGATATTTAATAGTCTATTTCCACTCTGTTCAATTACTTTTGCATAATCTATCCTGTCTTTTTCTTCTATTAAAGGTTCTTGAAGTAATTGCGTAAATCCAAGAATGCCATTCATTGGTGTTCTTATTTCATGGCTCATATTGGCTAGAAAAGCATTTGTCAATTTTTCTGACGCCTCAGCTTTTTCTTTCTCGATTATTAGCTGCTTATTTATTTCTTCTAATTTTTTGTTGTTCTCAATAATATTTTCTTCCATCTGCAGCTTATTAATTGCATTGCTTATCTCTTCTCCAATTATTTCGAGAAGTCGCATGTCAGTTTTTGTAAGTTCAATATTATCATAACTTTGGATAACGTAGATTCCAATTGCTTTATCTTTTACAATCAAAGGAATACCTATCCATGTATTAGATTCTGTTCCTATAGTTTTTATTTTTCTTGAAGCTTGAAGCTTTTTCTTTGTTTCTTTGTCAGCAAACAAAGACTTTTTAGTTTCTAATACATACTTGCTTAAAGTGTTTTTTGCAGGGCAAGTATTAATCTTGTCAAAGCTGTCAGAATAATACGGACAATAAAGATTATCCTCCTCCTTATTATATAAACCAACAAAAAAGTTAGATGTATCTATTAATTGTCCTATTTCTTCTTTTATAGTTTTAATAAGCTCTCTTAATGAATTCGTTTTTGTACTTGCTTTGATTATATTATAAATGATGTTCTGTGTCAATTCATTGATTTTGTTTTTGTTTATATTGTCAATCATTAATACAGCTTTATTAACCTTCCCATTATCATCTTTGACAGGAAAAGCTTTTATCTTTAGATATATATATTCTTTATTATTTTTACGAGAATTATTGTTGTGGTAATATTTTATTACCGGTATTTCTACTATTTTATTATTAAAAACATCTTTTATGGAGTTAATAACATTATTATCTATTAATTGCCGGTCCGTAAATATATTATAGTCTTTATGTTTAAATATAAAATTATCTTTTTCTTTGCCTAGCATACTATAAAAGCTATCATTTATAACATCAATATATCCGGAAGTATTAATAACAACCATCGGAGTTATAGATTGAGATATTAGATTTTTAAATTTTTTCTCACTTTCTTTTAATGCAATTTCTTGTAGATATTCTTTTGTAAAGTTTTCTTTTATAGCTATATAATTAATAATATTATGCTCATTATCAAAAATTGGATTAATTGTAGCTCTTTCCCAAAATGTTACACCATCTTTTCTTTTATTATTAAAAACACCTTTCCAAACTTTACCATTGCTTATATTATACCATAAATCTGCATAAAATTCTTCACCTTGATATCCTGATTTAAGAATTCTGGGGTTTTGGCCAATAGCTTCATCAAAAGTATATCCTGTAGCTTCTGTGAATGCCGGATTTACATATTCTATTAAACCATTAGTGTCAGTAATAATAATATTATTAGCACTTTGTTCAATAGCTGTTTTATATAAATTTAATTTTCTATTTATTATTTCTTCATTTGTAATATCTTTTAAATAGAAAATTATAATTGTCCCGAAGTGCTCATTTATTATTTGCTTTGAATAACCACTTATTAAAATTTCATTCCCGTCTTTGTGTGTGGCTTTTATTGTAAAATTATTTTGTGTATTATTGTTAAGATAATATTCAATTATATTCTTATATTTTGGATTTAAATAATCTGAAATAGAAGTTCCAATTATTTCCTTACTATCTTTGTAACCAAATATATCTTTAGCTTTTTTGTTTATTTTAAATATTATTTTATTTTTAATATATATTATTCCTTCGAACTTAATATTTTCTATAATATTACTTTCAATATGTGTGTTTATACTATCACTTTCAGATAAATTAGATTCATTAATTTCGATGTACTTTACTATAATTTTGTCTTCATCAAGCTTGTAAATTTTATTTTCTCTTATTCCTTCTATTCTATTGTCTTTATATAATTTGGCTTCTAATATTTCTGATTTACCTGTTTTGTGAACTCTTTTCATTATATCAATAATGCCAAAATCCTTAGCCCCGGGAAATATGTCAAGAATATTTTTGTTTATTATATCTGCTTTATTTACTTTCTCAACTTTTTCCACATTTTTATTTAAGTACAGAATAATAAAATCCTCACCATTGTTTAAGGTTTGATATATAATAACACACTTATTACAATTGTCAAATACTTCATAAAGCCCGGAGTATTGTTTGTGGTTTAAATTATTTATCTTAACTTTTGTTATTAATGCCAGATAACCTTTATACTCATTATTTTCAAAATTTGGAACAAATATTACCAGATAAGAATAATTATTTTTTTGAAAACTTATCTTTTCGATATTTCCCTTTTTTAGATTTTCGAATATTTTAGTATTATTTTTTAATATTTTATTATCAAAAATAGAGTTAAAACTTTTTCCTAAAAAATTTTTTTCATTGTACCTGCTCCAATTTTTAATAGAGTTAATTTTAGAAACAATATTATTATTATTAAAATTCAGAGTTAACTCTTGAGCAGCATATTCATCTGTTTTTTTTTTCTTGTTTTGTTTATTCATAGAGGGTTTTGGATTTTAGAGTATTAATGAATAAACCTATAGATTCATTATAGATTATATTTATAATAAACAGGTTGTTAATATTATAAAATATATAAAAATAACTAGATGCTTAATCTATAATAGAACTATCAGGTATGTAAAATGAGCTAATTTTAATAAAAATAGAATGAGCGATAAAGTATATTATATAGTTGCAACAAAGATAATAAATAAAACACATAAATACAATTACAATTGTAATTAAAGTTAGAATAATAACAATAAACTTTAGAATAAAGTAATGTTAAGAAGTATTCAATTGTATAATACTTTTGATAACACTGCCTATATGACAGTAAAATTTTTAGTATGTCATACTAGTTTAAGTTATAAATGTATTTATGTCATAAATTTAGTTTATTTGAATAAAAATAATTTAATGGCACAAAGATTGAAAAGCCCACAGAAGTTAAACTGAATTATAAACGAAATTAATTATATAACTATGGGAAAAATTATTGGAATAGATTTAGGAACTACTAACTCATGCGTTGCTGTAATGGAAGGTAATGAGCCTGTAGTAATACCTAATAGCGAAGGAAAAAGAACAACTCCTTCAATCGTAGGATTTATTGATAAAGGTGAGCGTAAGATTGGTGACCCAGCAAAACGTCAAGCTATCACTAATCCTGAAAAAACAGTTTCTTCAATAAAACGTTTTATGGGAGAAACATTTGATGAGGTATCAAAAGAAGTAAGTAGGATGCCTTATAAAGTTGTAAAAGGTAATAACAATACTCCAAAGGTGAAAATTGATGATCGGGAGTATACTCCTCAGGAAATTTCAGCTATGGTTCTTCAAAAAATGAAGAAAACAGCAGAGGACTACTTAGGACAAGAAGTTACAGAGGCTGTTATTACTGTACCTGCTTACTTTAGTGACTCTCAACGTCAAGCTACAAAAGAAGCTGGTGTAATTGCCGGTTTGGAAGTAAAACGTATTATCAATGAGCCTACAGCTGCTAGTTTAGCTTATGGACTTGATAAAAGAGGAAAAGATGAGACCATTGCTGTATTTGACCTTGGTGGTGGTACTTTTGATATATCAATCCTTGAACTGGGAGACGGTGTTTTCGAAGTGAAATCTACTAATGGCGATACTCATTTAGGTGGTGATGACTTCGACCAAGTAATTATTGATTGGTTGGCTGATGAGTTTATGAAAGATGAGAATGTGGACTTGAAAAAAGATCCTATGGCTCTTCAAAGACTTAAAGAGGCCGCAGAGAAAGCTAAAATAGAATTATCTAGCTCTAACTCTACAGAGATTAATTTACCTTATATTATGCCGGTTGATGGTATCCCAAAACACTTGGTAAGAACTCTTAGCCGTGCTAAATTTGAAAGCTTGGCTGATAAATTGATTCAAGGAACAATTGCTCCTTGTAGAGCCGCTCTTAAGGACGCCGGTATGAGTACTTCTGATGTCGACGAAGTTATCTTAGTAGGAGGTTCAACACGTATTCCTGCTATTCAAAAAGTAGTGGAAGAGTTTTTCGGTAAAGCTCCTTCAAAAGGTGTTAACCCTGATGAGGTAGTTGCAATTGGTGCTGCTATCCAAGGTGGAGTTCTTGCCGGTGATGTGAAAGATGTTCTTTTACTTGATGTTACTCCTCTTTCATTAGGAATTGAAACTTTAGGTGGTGTGATGACTAAATTGATAGAATCAAATACTACCATTCCTACTAAGAAATCAGAAACTTTCTCTACTGCTGCTGATAATCAGCCAAGTGTTGAGATTCATGTTCTTCAAGGTGAACGTCCAATGGCTAGTCAAAACAAATCTATCGGTCGTTTCCACTTAGATGGCATTCCACCAGCACCAAGAGGTGTTCCTCAAATCGAAGTGACATTCGATATCGATTCAAACGGTATTCTTAATGTAAGCGCTAAAGATAAAGGAACAGGAAAAGAACAAAAAATTCGTATTGAAGCTTCTTCAGGACTTACTGATGCTGAAATTGAAAAGATGAAAGCTGAGGCTGAAGCTAATGCTGATGCTGATAAGAAAGAAAAAGAGCGTATTGATAAAATTAATGCTGCTGACAGTCTAATATTCCAAACTGAGAAACAGTTGAAAGAATATGGTGATAAACTTCCTGCTGATAAAAAAGCACCTATAGAGGAAGCCTTGAAAGCCTTGAAAGAGGTTCATAAAAATCAAGATTTGGAAGGAATAGACCGCGAAATGGCAAAACTAAATGAAATGTGGTCTGCTGCTAGTCAAGATATGTATAATGCGGGTCAAGCTCAAGGCGGTGGTGCCGCTCAACCGGGTGCTGAACAAGCAGGACCTCAAGATGACGGTGCTAATACTGATGAAGTTCAAGACGTAGATTTTGAAGAGGTTAAAGATAAATAATCTT
>Ga0256842_1000393_pt1 | contig 38331 bp, 50 predicted proteins | sample 4559240metaG_FD_185973 | JGI IMG/M metagenome (GOLD analysis project Ga0256842, IMG submission 185973) | Hydrothermal vent microbial communities from Guaymas Basin, Mexico - 4559-240 | ecosystem: Environmental > Aquatic > Marine > Hydrothermal vents | place: Mexico: Guaymas Basin | collected...
GATAATGTAGAGTTAGAGGTTGAGTTGATAAAGCCGGTGGCATTAGAGGAGGGATTGAGGTTTGCGATTAGAGAAGGTGGTAGAACAGTTGGAGCTGGTGTAGTTACAAAAATAATAGAATAAAGGGAGTGTGAGGTTTTGGAGATGATACCCGCACAGAAAATTAGAATAAAATTAAAAAGTTTTGATCACAGGATTTTGGATAAATCGGTAGCCAATATTGTGCATACTGCTAAAGAGACAGGAGCTAAGGTAGTAGGTCCTATACCTTTACCTACAAAAATTAGCAGATGGACAGTTTTAAGGTCTCCACATATTGATAAAAATTCAAGGGAACAATTTGAGATAAGGGTGCATAAAAGACTTATAGAGATATTAGAGCCTACCCAACAAACTATAGATGCATTGATGCAACTTGAATTGCCTGCTGGTGTAGAAGTTGAAATAAAGGTGTAGGGGAGTGATAAAAATGAAACTTGAAGGGTTAATAGGTAAAAAGTTAGGTATGACCCGTGTTTTTGATGAAGAGGGGAATGTTATTCCTGTAACAGTTTTGCAAGTAGGTCCTTGTGCAGTTGTGCAGGTGAAAACAGTAGATAAAGATGGGTATAATGCTGTGCAGTTAGGATTTGATCCTAAGAAATTAACAAAATGCACTTTTCCTATGATAGGGCATTTTTTGAAAGCAGGTCTTGATACAGGATTTTATATTTTAAGAGAGTTTAAAATTGAAGATCCCGCAGAATTTAAACCAGGACAATATATAACTTTAACAGATTTACCCATAGAAAAAGGTATAAAAATAGATGTTACAGGAACTTCTAAAGGGAGAGGTTTTACTGGGTGTATTAAAAGATGGAATTTTTCAAGACAACCTATGAGTCATGGTGCAAAAAAGGTGCATCGTAAAAGAGGTTCAAGTGGTGCTAATACTTTTCCTGGAAGAGTTATTAAGGGTAAAAAAATGGCAGGGCATTATGGAAATGAAACTGTAACTATAAAAAATTTAACAGTAGTAGATATAATTCCTGAAAAGAATTTATTGTTAGTAAAGGGAGCTGTTCCTGGCTGGACTAATGGATATGTAATGGTTTATTTTAAATAAAGGGGAGTATAAAGATGGATGTTATAAAAGCAAAATTAGTTGATAGTACTGCTAATATAATAGGAGAAATAGATTTACCTATTGATATTTATGGAGTTTATCCTAAGGAAGGGATTTTACATGAGATAATAAGATGGCAGATGGCAAGATGGAGAGCTGGTACAGCTTGTACTAAGACAAGAGGTGAGGTTAGAGGAGGAGGGAGAAAACCTTGGCCTCAAAAGCACACTGGTAGAGCAAGGCAGGGGTCTATTAGAGCTCCTCAATGGGTAGGTGGTGGAGTTGTTCATGGCCCTAAACCAAGAAGTTATGAATTCAAGCTTAATAAAAAAGTTAGAAGATTGGGATTAAAAATGGCTCTTTCTTCCCGTGCTTTGACTAATAAACTTTTTGTAGCAGAGGATTTTCCTGTTAAAGATCAACCTAAAACAAAAATCTTAAAAGGATTTTTAGATAATTTAGGTTTGAAAGAAGCTTTAATTATTGTTCCAGAGAGAAATTTAGTTTTGGAAAAAAGCGCCACCAATTTACCTAAGGTTAAAGTTTTAGCAGTTGAAGGTTTAAATGTTTATGATATTTTAAATCACGAAAATTTAATCTTGGCTAAGGATGCTTTAAGTAAAATAGAGGAACGTTTAAGGAGATAAAAGATGAGGGATCCAAAAACTATAATTTTAGCACCTATTATTACTGAAAAATCCATGTTGTTAAAAGAAAGAAATAATCAGGTTTCTTTTTGGGTAGATCCTTCAGCCAATAAAATAGAGATAAAAAAAGCTGTAGAAGCTTTATTTAATGTAAAGGTAGAAAAAGTTCAAACTATAAGGGTTAAAGGTAAGCCAAAAGGAGGATTTAGAAATCCTGGAAGAACTTCAATTAGAAAAAAGGCTATTGTAAGGTTAGCAGAAGGCCAAACTATAGAATTTTTTGAAACCATATAAGGGGTGAAAGAAGATGCCTATAAAGAAATGTAAACCCACCTCACCAGGTAGGAGATTTCAAAGCTATTTAGTTAATCCTGAACTTACTAAAAAAGAACCTGAAAAAAGTTTAGTAGAACCTTTAAAAAAGACAGGTGGAAGAAATAACTATGGAAGAATTACAGTAAGATTTAGAGGAGGTGGGCATAAAAGACTTTATCGTATTATTGATTTTAAGAGAGATAAAGATAATATACCTGCTAAAGTTATAGCTTTAGAATACGATCCTAATAGATCTGCTAATATTGCTTTACTTCAATATGCTGATGGAGAAAAGAGGTATATTTTAGCACCTCTTGGACTTAAGGTTGGCGATGTGGTAATGTCTGGTGAGAATGTAGAAATAAAGGTAGGCAATGCTTTACCTTTAAAAAATATTCCTGTAGGTACTATAGTTCATAATGTAGAACTAAAACCAAAAAAAGGTGGACAATTAGCTAGAGCTGCAGGAACTTTTGCCCAGATACTTGGTAAAGAAGATAAATATGTTATATTAAGACTTCCTTCAGGAGAGATTAGAAAGGTTCATGAAAATTGTAAGGCAACTATTGGACAGGTTGGTAATTTAGAATGGGAAAATGTTATGCTTGGTAAAGCTGGAAGAAGCAGATGGCTTGGAAGAAGACCTCATGTGCGTGGTGTTGCTATGAATCCTGTAGATCATCCTCTTGGTGGTGGAGAAGGAAAATCTCATGGAGGAAGACATCCCTGTTCTCCTTGGGGTTGGTTGTGTAAAGGATTAAAGACCCGTAAAAAGAAACCTTCAGATAAGTTTATTATTAGAAGAAGGAAGGGCTAATTGAGAGGGAGGTGTATTAGATGCCAAGGTCCAAAAAGAAAGGTCCTTTTGTAGATGAGCATTTATTGAAAAAGGTTTTAAAAGCAAGAGAAACAGGAGATAAAAAGCCTATAAAAACATGGAGTAGGCGTTCTACTATAATACCTGAGATGGTTGGTTTAACTTTTGCAGTGCATAATGGGCATAAATTTATTCCTGTTTATGTTACTGAAAATATGGTGGGGCATAAATTAGGGGAGTTTGCTCCTACCAGAACTTATAAAGGACATCCTGCTGATAAAGGAAAAGTAAAGGGAGTAAAGAAGAAATAAAGGAGATAGAATATGAAAGCCCGAGCTACAGCAAAATATGTACTAATTTCTCCTTACAAAGCAAGGTTAGTTATAGATTTAATAAGGGGTAAAAAAGTTGATGAAGCTTTAAATATTTTGCAATTTACTCCTAAGAAGGCTGCCAGAATAATAAAAAAGGTTTTAGAAAGTGCAATTGCAAATGCTGAGAATAATTATGGGATGGATGTAGACAAACTTTATGTTTCTGAGGCTTATGTAAATGAAGGTCCTCGTTTAAAAAGAATTTGGCCCAGAGGATGGGGAAGAGCCAGCAGAATTCTTAGAAGGATGAGTCATATTACTGTAGTGGTAGAAGAAAAAGAAGAAAAAAGAAAAGGGAGGTAAGCCTTGGGTCAGAAGGTTAATCCAATAGGTTTGAGAATTGGTATTACAAGGACTTGGGATTCTCGTTGGGTGGCTAAATCTTCAGAATTTCCTAAATATGTGCATGAGGATTATTTAATTAGAAAATATTTAAAAGATAATTATTATCATGCAGGAATTGCTCGTATAGAAATAGAAAGAGCAGCTAATAAAATTAGAATAATAATACATTCTGCTCGTCCTGGAATAGTTATAGGAAAAAAAGGAGCAGAAATTGAGAAAATAAAAAAAGAATTAAAAAATACCTTAAAAGATTATGAAATAGAGGTTTTGGTAAATGAAGTTAGAAGACCGGAGCTTGAAGCACAGTTAGTAGCTGAAAATATTGCTACACAGATAGAAAGAAGAGTATCTTTTAGACGTGCTATGAAGAGAGCAGTAGCTTTAGTTATGAGATTTGGAGCCCAGGGTGTAAAAGTTCAATGTTCTGGTAGATTAGGGGGAGCAGAGATTGCAAGAAGTGAATGGTATAGAGTTGGTAGAGTTCCTCTTTCTACTTTAAGAGCGGATATTGATTACGGTTTTGCTACTGCTATTACTAAATATGGAAGTATTGGGGTTAAGGTTTGGATTTTTAAAGGAGAGGTTTTACCTGAAAGAGAAGGACAAGAAAAAGTAGTTATATAAAAAATAAACAGAGGTGAGCAAAAATGTTGCTTCAACCAAGAAAGACAAAATATAGAAAGCAGCAGAAAGGTAGAGTTAGAGGAAAAGCTACTAGTGGTTATACTTTAGAATTTGGTGAATATGGTTTAAAGGTTTTAGAGGGTGGATGGTTAACTGCTCAACAAATTGAAGCAGGACGTGTAGCTATTGTAAGAACTGCTAAAAAAGGAGCTAAGATCTGGATTAGAGTTTTTCCTGACAAACCTATTACTAAAAAACCTGCAGAGACACGTATGGGAAAGGGAAAAGGTTCTGTGGAAGGTTGGGTAGCTGTAGTTAAACCTGGTAAAATAATTTATGAAATTTCTGGAGTTCCTGAAGAAGTTGCCAGAGAAGCTTTAAGGTTAGCTGCAAGCAAGATGCCCTTTAAATGTAAAATTGTTACCAGGGAGGAATTTTAATGAAAGCCCGTGAGCTTAGGGAATTATCAATCCCTGAATTAAAAGAAAAACTTTCCCAATTAAGAGAGGAATTATTTAATTTAAGATTTCAGAAGAGTATCCACAGATTAGAAAACCCTATGAGAATTAGACAGGTTAAAAGAGATATAGCCAGAGTTTTAACTATACTTAGAGAAAAAGAACTTAATATAAGATAATAGGTGGGAGAAAAAAATGGGAAGGAGAAAACAGTTTATAGGAACTGTAGTAAGTGATAAAATGAATAAAACAGTGGTTGTGATGGTAGAGACTTTGGTTAAACATCCTTTATATGGAAAATATATTAAAAGAAGAAAAAAATATATGGCTCATGATGAAAATAATGAGTGTAAAATAGGAGATAAAGTTTTAATTGAAGAGACCAGACCTCTTTCCCGCAGAAAAAGATGGAGAGTGAGAGAGATATTAGAAAGAGCTAAAAGATTGGAATTGGAAGAGCCTTCTGAAGGGGGTGAGTAAGCATGATTCAGCAACAGACTTATTTAAATGTAGCTGATAATTCAGGCGCTAAGAAAATAATGTGTATAAGAGTTTTAGGTGGTTCTGGAAGAAAGTATGGAACAGTGGGAGATATAATAGTTGCTTCTGTAAAAGAAGCTTTACCAAATTCTAAGGTCCAGGCAGGGGATGTGGTAAAGGCAGTTATTGTTAGGACCAAAAAAGAAATATCAAGATCAGATGGTACACATATCAGATTTGATGAGAATGCTGCAGTGCTTATAAATCAATATAAAGAGCCTGTTGGAACTCGTATATTTGGACCTGTAGCAAGAGAGCTTAGGGCTAAGGGTTTTATGAAAATTATATCCTTAGCTCCTGAAGTTTTATAAAAAGGGGTAAGTTATGATAAAGCGTGGAATTAATAAAAAACTTCCTAAACCTCATGAAGCAAAGGTGCATATTAGGAAAAATGATATGGTAGTAGTAATTGCAGGTAAGGATAAAGGTAAAATTGGTAAAGTATTAAAAGTTTTTCCAAGAAAAGGAAGAGCTATTGTAGAGGGAGTGAATATAGTTAAGAGGCATATGAAACCTACTCCTTATAGTAGTGGAGGTATTATAGAAAAGCCAGCACCTATTCATGTTTCTAATTTAATGATTTATTGTCCTAAATGTAAAAGAGGGGTTAGGATAGGGAAAAAAATTCTTGAGGATGGTACAAAAGTTAGAGTTTGTAAAAAATGTGGAGAAATAATTGAGGCAGAGGAGTAAAAAATGAGTTGGTTAAGAGATTATTATAAAAATGAGGTGATTCCTAAATTGAAAGAGAGATTTGGTTATAAAAATATTCATGAGATACCAAAATTAGAAAAAATATGTGTAAATATGGGATTAGGAGAAGCGGTTTCTAATCCTAAAATAATTGATCAGGCTTTAATAGAGCTTGCTCAAATTACAGGACAAAAACCCAAGATTTGCAAAGCAAGAAAATCTATTGCTGGATTTAAATTAAGAAAAGGAATGCCTATAGGTGTAATGGTAACTTTAAGAAAGAATAGAATGTATGATTTTTTGGCCAGACTTATACATGTAGCTTTACCAAGAGTAAAAGATTTTAAAGGTCTTCCTAAATCTGGATTTGATGGTAGAGGTAATTATACTCTTGGTATTACAGATCATACTATTTTCCCTGAGGTAGATTCAAGTAAAGTGGAAAGAATTAAAGGGATGAGTATTACTATTGTAACTACAGCAGAAACAGATGAAGAAGCTTACGAACTTCTTAAAGAATTAGGAATGCCATTTAGGAGGTAATTTTATATGCCAAGAAAAGCCCAAATAGAGAAAGCAAAAAGAGAACCTAAATTTGAAGTAAGAAAAAGAAATCGTTGTTCTATTTGTGGAAGGGCAAGAGGATATATAAGGAGATTTGGTCTTTGTAGGATGTGTTTTAGAAAATTAGCTTCAGAGGGAAAAATCCCTGGAGTAAGGAAAGCTAGTTGGTAAGGGGGATGGAAATATGATGACCGATCCAATTGCAGATATGTTAATTAGAATAAAAAATGCTTTAATGGCAAGACATAAAACTGTAGTAATTCCTGCTTCTAAGATAAAATTAGAAATTGCCAGAATTCTTAAAGAAGAAGGATATATAGAAGATTTTAAATATATAAATGAAAAACCTCAAGGTAAGATCGAAATAGTATTGAAATATGATGAAAACAAACGACCTGTTATTGCTGGAGTAAAAAGAGTTAGTAAACCCGGAAGAAGGATTTATATGGGGTATAAAGATTTACCAAAGGTTTTAGATGGTTTGGGAATTGCTATTGTTTCTACTTCTCAGGGAATTATGACAGATCATGAGGCAAGGCGCCGCAAAGTAGGCGGTGAAATACTTTGTGAAATTTGGTAAAGGGGTGATTTGATATGGGAGAAGTTTCACGTATAGGTAGAAAACCCATTAAAATACCAACTGGGGTTAAGGTTGAAATTAAAGATGATGGTATAGTTGTAGTAGAAGGACCGAAAGGAAAATTAGAGAAGAAATTACCACCCTTGGTTAAGGTTAATATTGATGGTGATACTGTTATTGTTTTACAAGAAGATGTAAGAAAAAAATTAAGGAATAAAGCTAAAGCTTTTCAGGGGTTAGCAAGATCTTTGATTAACAATATGGTTATTGGTGTAACTCAAGGTTTTAAAAAATCCTTAGATATCGTAGGATTAGGGTATAAAGCAGAGGTTAAAGGAAATGAGATAGTTTTTAGTTTAGGATATTCCCATCCTATCAATTTTAAATTACCTGAAGGAATTACTGCTAAGACTGAAAAAGGAAGTGGAGAGGTTCAGGTAAGGGTTATAGTAGAAGGTATAGATAAAGAATTAGTAGGACAGGTTGCTGCGAATATTAAAAGACTTAGACCTCCAGAGCCTTATAAAGGTAAGGGTATTAGATATACTGGTGAAATTATTCTTAGAAAAGCAGGAAAAGCTGGAAAAGGTGCTAAAAAGTAATTTAAGGGAGTGAAGTATATGGCTAAACTGAGCAAAAGAGAAAAAAAAGTAGAAGCAAGGCTTAGGAGAAAAAAGAGAGTTAGAAAAAAGATTTTTGGAACTCCAGAAAGACCAAGATTAAGTGTTTATAAGAGTTGTAAACATATTTATGCTCAAATTATAGATGATACTATAGGGCATACCTTAGTAGCAGCTTCTTCTCTTTCACCCGAAATTAGAGAAAAGGTGGAAGAGCTTAAGAAAAAAGGTGGAAAAACTGAAGTTGCCAAAGCAGTGGGAGAACTTTTAGCTAAGAAAGCTTTGGAAAAAGGTATTACAAAGGTTTGTTTTGACAGGGGTGGTTTTAAATACCATGGTAGGATTAAAGCTCTTGCTGATGCTGCAAGAGCTGTGGGATTACAATTTTAAAGGAGGTAGGGGCTTTGGCTAAGGTAGGAGAAGAATTTATTGAAAAAATCATACAGATAAATAGGGTTACTAAGGTTACTAAAGGTGGCAAAAGATTAAGATTTTCTGCATTAGTAATAGTAGGAGATGGAAAGGGTAAAGTTGGTTTTGGATTGGGTAAGGCTCCTGAAGTTCCTGATGCTATAAGAAAGGCTATAGAAAAAGCAAAAAAAAGCATGATAGAAGTTCCTATTTCTAAGGATACTATACCTCATACTATTATGACAAAGTTTGGAGCCACAAAAATATTATTAAAACCTGCTAAACCAGGAACAGGAGTTATTGCTGGAGGTACAGTTCGTGCTATTATGGATGCTGCGGGAATTAAAGATATTGTTACTAAATGTATAGGGAGTAGTAATCCTCATAATTTAGTAAAGGCTACTTTTAAGGCTTTATCTCAATTACAGAGTGTTGAATATGTAGCCAGAAAAAGAGGAAAGAGTATAGAAGAAATTATGAGGGAGATGAGAGTATGAAAAAGTTGAAAATAACTTTAATAAGAAGTAGATATGGAAGAAAGCCTAAACAAAGGGAATGTTTAAAAGGTTTAGGTCTTAAAAAAATTGGACAAAGTGTAATCAGAGATGATAATCCTATGATAAGAGGTATGATAAGAAAAGTAAGTCATTTAGTAAAGGTGGAGGAAATCCATGAATAAGGTAATAACCTTAGATGAATTAAAGCCGTTTTATGGTTCTAAGCATAAAAAGAAAAGAGTAGGCAGAGGACATGGTTCTGGGCATGGAAAAACTTCATGCAGAGGACATAAGGGGCAAAAAGCACGTAAATCTCCAGATATTTCTCCTTGGTTTGAGGGAGGTCAAACTCCTATAATTAGAAGACTACCCAAAAGAGGTTTTAAGAATATTTTTAAAATTGAATATACTGTGATTAACATAAAAGATTTGGCTGAAAGATTCAAGGAAAATGAGATAGTGGATTATGAAAGTTTACAGATGAAAGGATTGATAAAAGGTAAAAATAAGCTTATAAAAATTTTAGGAGATGGTGAGATAAATATTCCTTTAATTGTAAAGGTACATGCTATTTCTCGTAGTGCTAAAGAAAAAATTGAAAAAGCAGGTGGTAAAGTGGAATTAGTAAAGGTTTAATTTTTGGAGTTTTTATAGAGTGAATGGAAGAGACAACCTTTTAAATTTTGCTAATATTCCTGAATTAAAACGTAGATTATTATATTTATTTATCGGATTGGCTATTTATCGGTTTGGTGTTCATATTCCAACGCCTGGTATAAATGGAGAGGCTTTTCTTAGTTTATTTAAACAGGCAAGTGGAACATTATTTGGATTTTTAGATATTTTTTCAGGTGGGGCTTTGAGAAGATTTTCTATTTGTGCCTTAGGTGTGATGCCTTATATAAGTGCCTCTATCATCCTTGAATTAATGACAGTAGTATATCCTTCCATTAAAGAACTTTATAAAGAGGGACCAGAGGGTAAAAGAAAATTAGCTTATTATACACGTTATCTAACCATAGCTATTTGTCTTATTCAGGGATTTGGCATATCCTTAGGGTTAGAGAGGATGACGGCTCCTAATGGAGCTCCTATTGTAATTGAACCTGGATGGCTTTTTAGAATTACTACCACTTTAAGTCTTACAGCTGGAAGTATGTTTTTAGTTTGGTTAGGAGAACAGATGACAGAGCATAGTATTGGAAATGGTATTTCTATGATAATTTTTGCGGGAATTGTAGCAGGGATTTTTCCAGCTATAGCAAGAACTTTAAAATTTGTTCAGACAGGTGAATTTTCTTTATTTTTTCTTTTAATTGTTTTGCTTTTAATTTTTGGCATTTTGGTTTTTACCTGTTTTATGGAACTTGCTCAGAGAAGGATACCTATTCATTATGCTCGTAGGCAGGTAGGGCGTCAAATAATAGGAGGGCAGACAAGTTATTTGCCCTTAAAAGTAAATACGGCTGGTGTTATTCCACCTATTTTTGCTTTAGCAATTTTAATGTTTCCTACTACTTTGGCTAATTTTGTTCCTGTAGAAATATTTAAGCAGATAAATAGTTTTTTGAGACCAGGAAGTATTCTTTATGAAGCTATTTTTGCTGGTCTTATTATCTTTTTCTGTTATTTTTATACAGCAATTATTTTTAATCCAAAGGAAGTGGCTGATAATTTAAAAAAATGGGGTGGTTTTATTCCTGGGATAAGACCTGGTAAGGCTACAGAAGAGTTTTTAGATAGAGTGTTAACAAGGATTACTCTTATTGGAGCTTTATATGTTGCATTTATTTGTGTTCTTCCCAGTTTTTTAATTGCTAAGTTGAATTTACCTTTTTATTTTGGAGGAACTTCGCTTTTAATTGTAGTTGGAGTTGCTTTAGATATAATGGGACAGATAGAGGCGCATTTAATAACGCGCCAATATGAAAGTTTTGTTAAGCAAAGTAAACTTAAAATTAAATAAGGGGGTGGGGAAATGAATATAGTATTTTTAGGACCACCAGGAGCCGGTAAAGGAACACAAGCCAAAATTTTAGTAGAAAAGTATGGTATTCCCCAGATCTCTACAGGGGATATGTTAAGAGAACATGTTTCTAAGGGAACAGAATTAGGATTAAAGGCTAAGGAGTATATGGAAAAAGGACAGCTTGTTCCTGATGAGATTATTTTGAGTATGGTAAAAGAGAGACTTAGTCAGCCAGATGCTCAGAAGGGGTTTATTTTAGATGGATTTCCCAGAACTGTAGCTCAGGCAGAAGCTTTGGATAAGATGTTAGAAGAAATGGGTAAAAAGATAGAATTTGCTCTTGCTTTAGTTGTTCCTGATGAAGAATTGGTTATTAGACTTACTGGTAGAAGGACTTGTAAAAATTGTGGAATGATGTATCATATAAAATTTAAACCTCCTAAGGTAGAAGGAAAGTGTGATGTTTGTGGAGGAGAGCTTTATCAAAGACCTGATGATAATGAAGAAACTGTTAGAAATAGATTAAAGGTATATCATGAATCAACAGCACCTCTTATCGAATATTATAAGAAAAAAGGTGTTTTATATGAAATTGATGGAAGTAAAAGTATAGAAGAAATTACCCAACAAATAATAAATATTTTGGAAAAGAAGTAATTGTATAGCAGATTTTATAAACCAAAACCAAGATTAAAAACTCAGAAAGAGATAGAGTTACTAAGGAAGGCTAATGCTATAGTTATGGAGATCCTCCTCTATTTAAAAGAGGAGGTTAAACCTGGTAGAAATACATACGAATTTGAAGAAATGGCTATTAAGCTTTGTGAAAAAAAGGGTGTTAAACCTGCTTTTAAAGGGTATAGGGGTTATCCCTATGCCCTTTGTGTTTCTGTAAATGAAGAAATTGTGCATGGTATGCCAAGAAAAGAGAAGGTTTTAAAAGAAGGAGATATAGTAAGTTTTGATTTTGGTGTTATTTATGAAGGTTATTTTGGAGATGCAGCTTTAACTGTAGGGGTGGGGAAAATTTCTGAAGAGGCTGAGAAGTTATTAAAAGTCACGGAAGAGGCTTTATATAAAGGTATTGAAAAAGCGCATTTTGGTAATAAAATAGGAGATATTTCTTATGCTATTCAGGCTTATGTAGAGAAATATGGATTTAATGTGATAAGAGATTTTGTAGGACATGGAATAGGAAGAGATTTACATGAACCTCCAGAGGTTCCAAATTATGGTAAACCAGGAAGAGGACCAAAGATAGAAATAGGTATGACTATTGCGATTGAACCTATGGTTTCAGCTGGAACGTATGAAATAGAAATTTTAGAAGATGGATGGACAGCGGTTACTAAGGATAGGAGTTTAGCTGCTCATTTTGAACATACTATAGCTATCACACCCAAAGGACCAAAAATTTTATCAAGGATATAGGTTATGGCTAAGGAAGATGTTATTCTTTTAGAGGGTAAGGTTGTAGAGGCATTACCCAATGCTATGTTTAGAGTTGAACTTGAAACAGGGAATAAAATATTAGCACATATTTCAGGTAAAATGAGGATGCATTATATAAGAATATTGCCAGGAGATAGTGTTGTGGTAGAATTATCGCCTTATGATTTAACAAGAGGGCGTATAGTATATAGAGGTACCATGAAGGATTATAATAGAAGGGGAGGTTAAATATTATGAAAGTAAGTCCTTCTGTTAAAAAAAGATGTAGAAAATGCAAGATAATAAGAAGAAAAGGAGTGGTTAGAGTTATTTGTGAAAATCCTAAACATAAACAAAGGCAGGGTTAGGAGGATAGATTATGCCAAAAATTGCAGGAGTTGATATTCCTGAGAATAAACCTGTAGAAATAGCTTTGACTTATATTTTTGGGGTAGGAAGAACTTTAGCTCAAAAAGCCTGTACCAAGGCAGGGATAGACTGGTTTAAAAAGGTAAAAGATTTAACTGAGGAAGAAATAAATAAGTTGAGACAAATTGTAGAAAAAGAATATAAGGTGGAAGGAGATCTTAGAAAAGAAATTAGACAAAATATTCAAAGGCTTATGTCTATAGGATGTTATAGAGGTTTAAGGCATAGGATGGGACTTCCTGTAAGAGGACAAAGAACCAGATCTAACGCCAGAACCAGAAAAGGACCGAGACCTGGTTCATTGAGAAGAAAGAAGAAATAAGAGGAGGGATATAACGTGGCAAGACCAAGAACCAGAAAGAAAAAAAAGATTAAAAAGACAGTAACAGAAGGAATTATCCATATACATTCTACATTTAATAATACTATAGTTACTATTACTGATAGGCAGGGGAATACAATAGCTTGGGCAAGTGGAGGAACCGAAGGTTTTAAAGGAACAAGAAAAGGAACCCCCTTTGCAGCTCAGTTAGCCATGCAATCAGCTTTAAAAAAAGCTCAAGCTTATGGATTAAAAGAGGCTTGGGTATATGTAAAAGGCCCGGGACCAGGAAGAGAAGCAGCTTTACGTGCTTTGCAAGGTTCAGGTATAAAAATTACTTTAATTAAAGATGTAACCCCAATTCCTCATGATGGATGTCGTCCTCCTAAAAGAAGAAGAGTTTAAAATAAATTAGAAAAGGAGGTTAAAGAGCGTGGCCAGATATACAGGACCGAGATGCAGACTTTGTAGAAGAGAAGGAATGAAATTGTTTTTAAAAGGAGAAAGATGTTATACAGATAAATGTCCTTTTGAAAGAAGAAGTTATCCTCCAGGACAGCATGGACCGCAACAGATAAGGATTAAACTTTCAGACTATGGAGTGCGTTTAAGAGAAAAACAGAAAGTTAAAAGAATTTATGGAATTTCTGAGAAACAGATGAGAATGTATTATGAAAAAGCTACAAAAATGCCTGGGCAGGCAGGTCATAATCTTTTGCAGCTTTTAGAAAGAAGACTTGATAATGTAGTTTATAGATTAGGATTTGCAGTATCAAGAGCTCAGGCAAGACAATATATTACTCATGGTTTCTTTAAAGTGAATGGAAGAAATGTAGATATTCCTTCATATTTAGTAAAACCTGGAGATGTTATTGAATTAAAAGAGAAATATAGAAATAATCCTCAAATTATTGAAAGTTTGGAAACTGTTATAAGAAGAGGAATTCCTTCTTGGTTAGAGTTGGATAGTGACAATTTCAAAGGTGTAGTTAAAAGCTTACCTACAAGAGATGATATTACTATGCCTATTCAGGAAAGCTATATTATTGAGTTTTACGCAAGATAAACGTTGTTATATATAAAGAAAATATTTAAAATATTTTAAAACAGAGGGAAAAGAACCGATGAAAAAAGAGGTAGAATTAATTAAACCAGAAGAAATAAAGGTTCATAAAGATAGTCAGTTTCCTTATTATGGAAAATTTATTATTGAACCTTTGGAAAGAGGTTATGGAATAACTATAGGGAATGCTTTAAGGAGAGTTCTTTTGTCTTCTATTCCTGGTTATGCTATTACTGAAGTAAAAATAGAAGGAGCTCCTCATGAATTTAGTAGTTTACCTGGTGTGATAGAAGATGTTCCTGAAATTATTTTAAATCTAAAAGGAGTTAGGTTTAAACTTAATGAAGAAGGACCTGTATATTTAAAATTAGAAAAGATTGGAGAAGGTGAAGTAAAAGCAGGAGATATACAAATAGAAGATAAAGGAGAAATAGTAAATCCTGAACATCATATAGCAACTTTGACCAAGGATGGAAAATTGGTAATGGAAATAAAAGTAGAGAAGGGTAGAGGATATGCTCCTGCAGAATATTCTAAAAATAATGAAATAGGAGTAATTTTAGTAGATGGATTATTTTCACCTATTACCAAGGTTAATTTTAATGTTACTCAAGCTCGTGTAGGAAAAAGTAGTGATTATGATAGTCTTATTTTAGAAATTTATACTGATGGAACTATAGATCCAAAAACAGCTTTAATTAAAGCAACTAAAATATTAATAGAACAATTAATGGTATTTTTAGGAGAAGAAAAAATAGCTTTACAAGCTCAACCAGCTGAATCCGTATCAATAAATAATATTTTAAATTTACCTATAGAAGAGCTTGATCTTTCTGGAAGAGCTTACAATTGTTTAAAAGGGGCTGGCATTAATTATGTAGGACAACTGGTTCAAAAAACAGAACCTGAGCTTCTAAAATTAAGAAGTTTTGGTAAAAAGTCCTTAGATGAGATTATAGAAAAATTAAGTAAATTTAATTTAAAACTTGGTATGACAGATATTAAATGGAAACCTCCAAAAGATTAAGCTAAGGGAGAGGAAAAAATGAGACATAGAAAGGTTAGTAGAAGGTTAGGAAGAGACACAGAACATCATTGGGCTATTCTTAGAAATCAGGTTACTGATTTATTGAAATATGGTAGAATAACTACCACCTTAGCTAAAGCTAAGGAACTAAGAAGAGTAGCTGATAGAATGATAACCTTGGCTAAAAGAGGTGATCTTGCTTCCAGAAGAAAAGCATTGGCTTTTATTAGAGATAAAGCTATAGTTAGAAAGCTTTTTACTGAATTAAGAGAAAAATATATGGATAGACCTGGAGGATATACCAGAATTATTAAAATTGGTCCAAGAAGAGGCGATGCCTCTATGATGGTTATCATAGAATTAGTAGAAGAAAAATTATCTACTAAACCTTCTAAGTTAAAAAGAGAAAGATTAAAGAAAATTCATGATTTTATTGAAAGAAAGAAAAAGGAATATGGATTGATAAAAGAAAGTAAAGGTGTAGAAGCTAAAACTTCAAAAGTTGAAGTTTCTAATCAAGCTACTGAAACCCAGAAAGAAGAACCTCAAACAGAAACAAAGGAGGAAACTTCTCAGGAGAAACCTTCTTAAAAATAGGTCTTTTGGTCTTTTTTAGCCCCTTTGCTGGGGCTTTTTATAATTGTTTTGTAAATGGGAAGTTTAATTTTTGATAAACATTTTATAGAAAGATTTTTTAATCTTCTAAAGTTTCCCCCTAAGGAAAAAAAACTTTTTATTTCCTTTTTAAGAAAATTTAAAAATAGAAAAGATTTTTATATAGTAGGAGGAGCTGTTAGAGCTATTTTTACTTTAGAAAAAATATATGATGTAGATCTTACTTTAAAAGATGATGTGGAATCCTTAGTTTTTTTTGTCAAAGAATATCTTAAATATCATTTTGTTCCATTAGCTCCAGAATTAGGCATTTATCGTTTAGCTAAAGGAAAATGTAGTATTGATTTCACAGCTTTTAGAGGAGAAACCATAGAAGAGGATTTAAAGGAAAGAGATTTTACTTTTAATGCTATGGCTATTCCTGTAGAATTTTTATTTGAAGACCATCTTATTATTATAGATCCCTTTTCAGGCTATGAGGATTTACAAAAAGGGCTAATTAAAATAATTGATGGAAAAAATATTATAGAAGATCCTTTAAGGATTTTAAGAGGATATAGATTTTTTGCCTTGAGAGTAGGGGATTTAGAAGAAAAAACAAGGACTTTATTTAAAAAGTATAAAAAAAGGATAAATTTTTGTGCTAAAGAGAGAATTTTGCAAGAATTGGTTTATATTCTAACTTCATCTAAAACTTATGAAACATTTAAATTGATGGATGAAGACGATGTTTTAGAGGAGATTTTCCCTTATATAAAAGATTGTAAGGGAGTTCCTCAGCCTTCTTTTCATCATTTAGATGTTTGGGGACATCTTTTAGAGTCTCTTAAATGGGCTGAAGAAATTTTAAAAGATCCAAAAAAGTATTTAGATTTAGAAATTTTTCCTGAAAAAATAGATGAGGATTTTATAATTTCTGTTAAATTAGCAAGTTTTTTTCATGATCTTGGTAAAGCTCATACTTTTGAACTTAGGGATAGAATCACTTTTTATGGTCATGAAAAAATTTCAGCTGAACTTTTTAAAAAAATGGCTGAAAATTTAAAATTTAAAAAAGATCTTATTAATAGAATATATATTTTAATAAAAAATCATATGAGACCTTTTCATTTGTTAAATGAAAAGGAAAAAGGAAGACTTACTATAAGAGCTAAAAGAAATCTTATTAGAGATGTTCCCTATTTAATAGAACTTTTCATTATATCTATGGCTGATTCTTTGGCAAGTCAAGGTCCTGATAAGGAGCCTGACTATGAAGAAAGACTAAAAAATTTTTTTAAAGAACTTTTTAAATTTAAAGAGGAATTGCAAAAAGAGAGTACCAAAGAAAAGCTTATTACAGGTAAAGATTTAATAGCTCTTGGTTTAAAACCTGGTCCAATTTTTAGAAAAATTTTACAAGAGGTGGAGTTATTAGTTTTAGAGGGTAAAATAAAAAAGAAAGAGGAGGTTTTAGAATTTGTAAAAAATAAATATATTAATAATAACTTGTAAAAATCAAAAATTAAGTTAAGGTAAAATTAAAATCTTTATGAAAGGAGTAGAAGGATATGAGAGTAGAAATTCAAGATCGCAGTGATGTTGAGAAAATTTTAAAAATTGAAGTTCCAAGTGAAAGAGTAAATCAGATTATAGGAGAGGTTACCAATGAATTAAAAAGAAAGGCTAAAGTTAAAGGATTTAGAGAGGGTAGAGTTCCGGCATATTTAGTGAAAAAGCTTTTCAAAGAAGAAATTCAAGAAAAAAGTGTTGAAAGATTAATTGAAAGAACCTTAGTTGAGGCTATAAAAGAGAAAAATTTAGAACCTCTTTTAAGACCTAAAATAGAAGAAATGGGAGAATTAAAAGAGGGAGAAGATTTTACTTACTCTGTATTAGTTGAAGTTCGACCCAATATAGAATTAAAAAAAGAAGATTACATAGGAATTGAAGTAGAAAGAGAACCTGATGAGATAAGTGAAGAAGAAGTAGATAATATTTTAAATGAATTTAGATACTCTTTTTCAGAACTTAAAAAAGCTGAAGAAGGAGAAGAAATCAAAGAAAGGTATATAGCAGTTATTAAATTTGAGGCTTATGACGGAGATCAGCTTATTCCTGGGCATCAGGCAGATGCTTTATATATTGATGTAGGCACAGGAGAATTTAATGAAAAAGTAGAAAAGGAATTAATTGGCAAAAAAGTAGGGGATAAATTTACAGTAGTAGTAGATTATCCAAAAGAAGGGCTTAATCCACTTTTAGCGGGTAAGTCTGTAAGATATGAGATAGAAGTAAAAGAAATTTATAAAAGAGATTTAAAAGAACTTAGTGATGAATTTGTTAAAAGCTTAAATATGGGATTTGAAACTGTAGAAGCGCTTAGAGAAAGTATTAAAAATAGATTACTAAATGAAAAGAAAAGAAAGAATGAAAACGCTTTTAGAGAGAAACTTCTTTCTAAAATTTTAGAAAAAGTTGATATAAATGTGCCTCAACGCTATATAGAATTAAAGCTTTACCAGTTAATAGAACAGGTTAAAGAGAGTTTAGAAAGAGATGGATTTAGTTTTGATAGTTTAAATATTTCTATGGAGAAATTAAGAGAAAGGCTTTATCCTATAGCTGAAAAACAGGCTAAGGAAGAAATACTTTTGGAAAAAATTGCAGAGATGGAAAATATAGAAATATCTCAAGAAGAAATTGATAAAACTGTAGAGGGTATTTCTAAAAGTTTAAAAGTTTCTAAGGAACAGGCTATAAATATAGTTTATTTTAATATCTTACCTAAGAAATTAGCAGAAAAAACCATGCAATTTTTGGTAGAAAATGCTAAACTTATTGTGAAAGGAAAAAAAGAAAATGAGGAGGTTCAGGAAATTCAGGAGAAATCCAAGGAAGAAAATGAAGAAAGGGAGGTAAAGAAGGAGAGTTAAATATGGGACATTATATTCCTATAGTAATTGAACAGACTGGGAGAAGTGAAAGGGCTTATGATATATATTCTCGTTTATTAAAAGAAAGAATTATATTTTTAGGCACAGATATTGATGAGCATGTAGCTAATTTAGTTATAGCTCAGTTATTATTTTTGGAAGCAGAGGACCCTGATAAAGATATAATGCTTTATATTAATTCTCCAGGTGGACTTGTTACAGCGGGTTTAGCTATATATGATACTATGCAGTATATAAAACCTGATGTATGCACTATTTGTGTAGGGCAAGCAGCCAGTATGGCAGCTATTCTTTTGGCAGCAGGTGCTCCTGGAAAAAGATATGCGCTTGCTCATTCCAGAATAATGATACATCAGCCTATAGGAGCTTTTCAAGGACAGGCTACAGAAGTAGAGATTCAGGCTAAAGAGATATTGCGTTTAAGAGAAATTTTGAATAATATTTTATCAAAGCATACAGGACAGCCTAAGGATAAGATTGCTAAAGATACAGAAAGAGATTTTTATATGTCAGCAGAAGAAGCTCTTAATTATGGAGTTATAGATAAAATTTTAATAAAAAGATAAGGTGGTGATAGTATGAAAAATAGAAATGATGAGCCAAGGTGCTCCTTTTGTGGAAGAAGTCAGAGCGAGGTTAAAAGACTTATAGCAGGTGTTTCAGCTTATATTTGTAATGAATGTGTGGAATTATGTAATGAGATTTTGGAGGAAGAATATGAAAGAGTTAATCTTTCAGAAAAAGGAGAGTTACCTAAACCCTCTGAAATTAAGGCTTATTTAGATCAATATGTAATTGGACAAGAAAGAGCTAAAAAAATTCTTTCTGTAGCTGTTTATAACCATTATAAAAGAATAGAATATGAGAAATATAAAAAAGGCAAGTTAAAAGATGTAGAAATTCAAAAAACTAATATTTTACTTATAGGACCTACTGGGTGTGGTAAAACTTTACTTGCTCAGACTTTAGCCAAATTTTTAAGAGTTCCTTTTACTATAGCTGATGCGACACCTCTTACAGAAGCTGGATATGTAGGAGAGGATGTAGAAAATATTTTACTTTACTTATTACAAGCTGCTAATTATGATTTAGAACTTGCTCAAAAGGGAATAGTTTATATAGATGAAATTGATAAAATTGCTAAAAAAAGTGAAGGTCCATCTATTACAAGAGATGTTTCTGGAGAAGGTGTTCAGCAAGCACTTTTAAAAATTTTAGAGGGAACCATTGCTAATATACCTCCTAAGGGAGGAAGAAAACACCCACAACAAGAATATATCAAAATGGATACTACTAACATTTTATTTATTTGTGGAGGAGCTTTTGTAGGTTTGGAAGATATTATTAAAAGAAGACTTGGTAAGGGGTCTATTGGATTTGGAGCTGAGATAAAAAATGTAAAAGATTTAACCTTAGGTGAAGTTTTATCAAAGGTTCAGCCTGAAGATTTAATTAAATTTGGCTTTATCCCTGAATTTGTAGGAAGAATCCCAGTAGTTGCGACCTTAGATGAATTAACAGTAGATGATTTAGTAAAGATTTTGGTAGAGCCTAAGAATTCTATTGTAAAACAATATCAAAAACTTTTTGAAATAGAAGGAGTAGAACTTAAATTTACAGAGGGGGCTTTAAGACTTGTGGCAGAGGAAGCTGTAAAGAGAAAAACAGGAGCCCGTGGTTTAAGAGCTATTATTGAAGAAATAATGGTGGATGTTATGTATGAGCTTCCCTCCTTAAGAGATGTGAGAGAATGTGTGATTACTGAAGAGGTGGTCTTGAAAAAAGAAAGACCGATCTTAATTTTTAATAGAAAAAAAGTAAAGGAGGGGTAGATTTAGTTATGCAAAATAATGAATTAAAAGTTTTGCCTTTGTTACCACTTAGAGAAATTGTAATTTTTCCTAATACTGCTGTGCCTCTGTTCATTGGTAGAACAAAAAGTATTTTGGCTATTGAAAAGGCTTACAGCAGTGATAGAACTATATTTTTATCAGCTCAAAAAGATGCTAAATTAGATAATCCATCTGAAGATGATATATATAAAGTAGGAACTATTTGTAAAATCTTACAACTTTTAAAACTCCCTGATGGAACTTTAAAAATTTTAGTAGAGGGATTAAACAGAGGCAGGATTGTTAGATTTGTTCCTAATCTGGATTATTTTTTGGTTGAAATAGAACCAAAAACAGAAATTATAGAAACAGATATTGAAACTATAGCTTTATTAAAACTCTGTAAAGAATCCTTGGAGGAATATTCTCATTATAATAAAAAGATTAATCTTGAAGCAGTGAACAATCTTTTAGAAATAGAGGATCCTGCTGAATTTTCAGATAGATTAGCAGCTATTTTAAATTTTAAATTAGAACAAAAGCAAAGATTACTTGAAACTATTAGTGTAAGGAAACGTTTAGAAACACTTCTTAACTTTTTGAGAGGTGAGATAGAGATCATCAAGACAGAGGCTCGGATAAGAGAAAGAGTTAAAAAGCAGATGGAAAAAACTCAGAGAGATTATTATCTTCATGAGCAGATGAAGGCTATTCAAAAAGAACTTGGTGAGAGGGAAGATGGGAGAAGTGATTTAGCAGAGTTGGAAAAGAGAATCAAGAAAAAGAAGATGCCTAAGGAAGTAGCTGCTATTGTTAGAAAAGAGTTTAAAAAGCTTTCTATGATGTCTCCAATGTCTGCTGAGGCTACAGTAGTAAGAAATTATATAGAATGGCTTATCAGTCTTCCCTGGTATGAAAAAACTAAAGATAATATAGATTTAGAAAAAGTAGAGTATTTATTAAATAAAAATCATTATGGTTTAGAAAAACCCAAACAGAGAATTATAGAACATCTTGCTGTCCAAAAACTTACCAAAACTATTAAAGGACCTATTCTTTGTTTTGTAGGTCCTCCTGGAGTGGGAAAAACTTCCTTAGCTAAATCTATAGCTGAGGCTATAGGAAGGAGATTTGTAAGGGTTTCCTTAGGTGGGGTAAGAGATGAAGCAGAAATAAGAGGACATAGAAGAACTTATGTAGGAGCTTTACCAGGCAAGATTATTCAGGGAATGAAAAAGGCTGGAACTATAAATCCAGTTTTTTGTCTTGATGAAGTAGATAAAATAGGTATGGATTTCAGGGGAGATCCTGCAGCTGCACTTTTAGAAGTTCTTGATCCTGAACAGAATTATTCTTTCCAGGATCATTATTTAGAAGTTTCTTATGATTTATCTAAGGTATTATTTATTACTACAGCTAATGCTTTGCATACTATACCTGCACCATTACTTGATAGAATGGAGATTATTGAACTTCCAGGGTATACTGAAGAAGAAAAATTAGAGATTGCAAAGAATTATTTATTACCAAGACAATTAGAAGTCCATGGTTTAAAACCAGAAATGGTTCCAATAAGTGATAAAACTATTCTTGAGATTATTAGAAAATATACCAGAGAAGCTGGAGTGAGGAACTTAGAAAGAGAACTTGCAACGATTTGTAGAAAGATTGCTAAAGATGTAGCTAAGAATCCAGAGGCTTTTAAACCTTTTAAGATTACGGTATCTAAATTAGAGAAATTTTTAGGGGTACCAAAATACAGATATGGAATTGCAGAAGAACAGCCACAAATTGGAATCTCTACAGGTCTTGCATGGACGGAAACAGGTGGAGCTTTATTACAGATAGAGGCAGTTATTATGCCTGGTAAAGGGAATTTACAGATTACTGGTAAGCTTGGAGAGGTTATGCAAGAATCTGTCCAGGCTGCTATGAGTTATGTAAGGTCAAGAGCTTTACAACTGGGATTACCTTTAGATTTTTATAAAAAGATAGATATTCATGTCCATGTACCAGAGGGAGCTATACCAAAAGATGGGCCAAGTGCTGGTATTACTATTGCAACTGCTATAGTATCTGCATTGCTTAAAGTACCTGTTAAGAATACAGTTGCTATGACAGGAGAAATAACTCTTAGAGGAAGAGTTCTTCCAATAGGTGGATTAAAAGAAAAATTATTAGCTGCAATTAGAGGTGGAATTAAAACTGTAATAATACCTAAGGAAAATGAAAAAGAACTTAAAGAAATCAACCCTAAGATTTTAAAGAATTTAGAAATTGTTTTAGTAGAAAATATGGATGAGGTATTAAAAATAGCCTTAATGCTTGAAGATCCTTCTACTCTCTTTAGAGAGGCTCCTTCTTTAGATATCTGGGAGCTTGTAGAATTGCAGGAAAAATTAAAAGAAAAATCTTTAACATTAGAACATTAATTTTTAAAAGGGAGGTTTGTCAACCTCCCTATTTATTTACCTTCTATATTACCACTTCGTAAGTGGTAATATTTATGGTAAAAATGAAAAATTTTAAAATTCTTAAGATATTTATACTTCTCTTCCTCTGGATTTTATTTTTTGCAGAGTTAAAAGGCTTTTCTCAAAAATTATTCTTAAAAAAACCAGGTTTAATAAAAGTAAAAATAAAAAGAGTGATAGATGGAGATACTGTAATTTTAGAAAATGGTGAAAGATTAAGATATGCAGGTATAAATACTTTAGAACTTCATACTGAATCTGGTAAACCTCAGCCTTTTGCTAAAGAAGCCTATTTTTTTAATAAAAAGTTAGTTGAAGGTAAAATTTTATATTTAGAAATTAATAATCTAAGAAAAAGGGATAGATACAGAAGGCTTTTAGGAGAACTTTATTTTAAGAATGGAACCTCGGTTTCAGAGCTTTTAGTTAGAGAAGGTTTAGCTTTGGTTTGTTATTATCCTGGTAGTGTTAAATATTATAAAAAATATTTACCTTTACAAAGAATAGCTTTAAAACAAAGAAAGGGTATTTTTTCTCTTATTGATAAAGAGCCAAAGGGTATTATTTATATAGGTAATAGAAAATCAAGAAGATTTCATCATCCTGCTTGTCCAGAAGCTAAACGAATAAAAAGGAAGATATACTTTAAAAGTTTAGAAGAAGCTTTTTATAAAGGATATTGTCCTTCAAGGGAATGCTTTGACTTGATATTTCCTAATCATTAAGGTTTTATTTTCTCAAGCCCTCCCATATAAGGACGAAGGATTTTAGGAATAATAATAGAACCATCTTCTTGTTGATAATTTTCAAGAATAGCCATAACTGTTCTTCCTACAGCAAGACCTGACCCATTTAAAGTATGAACAAAGCGAGGCTTTCCTCCTTCTTTGGGTCTATATCTAATATTAACTCGTCTTGCTTGAAAGTCTTCAAAATTAGAGCAAGAGGATATTTCTACATAACGATTTTGTCCAGGAGCCCAGACTTCTATATCATAGGTTTTAGCAGCAGCGAATCCTAAATCACCTGTGCAAAGCACTACTACTCTGTAATGAAGACCAAGAAGCTGTAAAACCTCTTCTGCATCAAGAAGAAGACTTTCTAATTCATCATAAGAAGTTTCAGGTTTAACAAATTTGACTAATTCTACTTTATTAAATTGATGCTGTCTTACAATACCTCTGGTATCTTTTCCATGAGCTCCTGCTTCTGCTCTAAAACAGGGAGTATAAGCGGTATAATAAAGGGGTAATACCTCTTCTGGAAGAATTTCATCTCTATGGAGATTAGTAACAGGAACCTCAGCTGTAGGAACAAGATAATAATCCCACTCTTCTAATTTAAATAAATCCTCTTTAAATTTGGGTAATTGTCCTGTGCCAAAAAGAGAAGTTTCATTAACAATAAAAGGTGGTAAAATCTCTTTGTAACCATGTTTTTTAATATGAAGATCTAACATAAAATTAATTAAAGCTCTTTCTAAAAGAGCTCCTTCATTCCAATATACTACAAATCTGGACCCTGTGAGTTTAGCTGCTCTTTCAAAATCAAGAATACCAAGTTTTTTACCTATTTCCCAATGAGGTTTAGGTTCAAAATCAAATTGAGGAGGCTCTCCCCAGCGTTTAACTACTACATTTTCTGTTTCATCTTTACCTATAGGAACACTTTCATGAGGAATATTAGGAAGAACACTTAATAAATTTTTTAATTCAGTTTCTATTTCTCGTAGTTTATCTTCTAAAAATTTCAGCTCGTTTCCTAAATTTTTAACTTCTTGAGCTAAAATCTGAGCTTCTTCGTTTTTGCCTTCTTTTTTGAGTTTTCCTATAATTTCGGATTTTTCTCTTCTAAAATGTCTAAGATTTTCTACTTTTTGTATAAGCTCTCTTCTTGTTTTATCAAGTTCCAAAATTTTATTAATAGGATAATCTTCACCTCTTGTTTTAAGACGTTCTTTTACCCAATCCGGCTTTTCTCTAATAAGCCTTATGTCAAGCATGCCTAAAATTTAACATATTATTTTGTTTTGTCAAAAATAACCTTTATTGACCATAAGTTAAAAGGATTATATAATTATCAAAGATCAAAAATTGATTAATTTTAAAAATCTTATGAGATTAGAAACAGTTGTAAAAAAGAAAATTTTAATTATTGTCTCTCTCATTTTAATAGTTCTTAGTTTTGGAACTATAGGATATATGATCATAGAAAATATGAGCTTTTTAGACGCTTTTTACATGACAGTAATTACAGTTACTACTGTAGGTTTTGGAGAGGTAAAAAGACTAAGTTATGATGGTAAAATTTTTACTATTTTTCTTATTGTAAGCGGTTTTGGAGTTTTCACTTATGCTGCTACTGCAGGAGCTCAAATATTGGTAGAAGGAGAATTAAAAGAAATATTTAAAAAGAAAAGAATAAAAAAAGATATTAATAAACTAAAAGGACATTTTATTATATGTGGTTTTGGAAGAATGGGACAAATTATTTGTAAAGAATTAAAAGCTAATAAAGTGAATTTTGTAGTAATTGATAAAGAAGAAGATTTTTTAAAGGACAGAGAAGATATTTTATATTTAATAGGGGATGCAACAAAAGATGAAATTTTAAAAGAAGCTGGAATTGAGAGAGCTAAAGGATTAATCAGTGTATTAACTACTGATGCTGAAAATCTTTATGTAGTTTTAAGTGCAAGGTCTTTAAATCCTAATTTATTTATTGTAGCACGTGCAGCAGAAGAAGAAGCAGAAAGTAAATTAAAAATAGCAGGTGCAGATAGGGTAATTTGTCCCTATCATATAGGTGGTTTAAGAATGGCTCATACTGTTATTAGACCTAATGTAGTAGATTTTTTGGAATTCGTTACCCGTTCAGAATATATGGATATTCAGATTGAAGAAATAAGAGTTTCAGAAAATTCATCTTTAGTAGGGAAATCCTTAAGTGAAGCCAGAATTGGCAGTGAGATAGGGGCTATAGTTATAGGTATAAAAAGAGCAGATGGAAAAATTGAATTTAATCCCTCAGCTTATACTACGATTAATAAAAACGATATTTTAATTGTTTTGGGTCCTATGCAAAAATTGACAATTTTAGAAAAATTAGCTCAAAAAACTTGAAGATACAAAATGAAAATAAAAAAATATATTTATTTTTTGTTATTTTTGTTTTTGCTTGCTTCATGCTCTTTAAAAGATATTAATCTAAGTTTGCAGAATTTTAAAGACATAATTGTGGAAAGAACAAAGGTATTTTTAAATAATATACCTTTAATTAAAAACTATATATCTCTTCCTCCAGCTCCTAAAAAACTATATAAACAAACAGAAAACATAATAGAACAACTTAAAACTTATGGAACTCAAAAGGTATATAAAGATGAATACGAAGAAGTAATTATACTTTGGAAGAAGGCCAAGGATTTATATCAAAATAGATATTATTTGTCAGCTAAAAAAGAATTAAAAAAACTTTATCCTAAAGCAAAAGATCTGTTAGAAAAAATAAAGGCTTATAAAGAAAATGTTAGAAAAGAAGCTTTACAAAAATATAAAGCATTGGTAAAAAGAGCAAATTTAAAACTCTCTCGCTTAAAAGAAAAAGAAGAAAAGCTCAAAATAAAATTATATTTATGGAAATTAAAAATTTTATTAACCACGGAGAATTATAATGAATTTAATGAAGCAATTAAAAATCCTCCATTTTAATGAATTTGATAAGAATTTTTTTTGGATTTTCATTTCATCAGGAGCTTTGGTAGGTTTTTTACCTTTATGTCCAGGAACTTTTGGAGCTTTAGAAGGTTTAATATTTTTTTGGTTTATTAAAAATTTATCTATGGTTTACCAGATTTTATTAATCATAATTGTAACAATTTTAGGAATAATAAGTAGTGATTTTACAAGTAAAATTTTAAAGGAAAAAGATCCTGAAATAGTAGTTATAGATGAAATTGTAGGGATGTGGATAAGTGTTTTGTGGAAAACCACTATTTTAGAATTTATTTTGGCTTTTATACTTTTTAGGATAATAGATATTAATAAACCTTTTCCCTTGAAAAAGCTGGAGAAATTACATGGTGGATTTGGAATCATGGCTGATGATATTTTGGCAGGAGTATTTACTAATATTTTGGTTATCATTTTAATTTATCTTGCCAAAAATTTAGGTTTGATATAAACTAAATTCATAATGAAAGGTGCACTTTTATTTATAGGAAATGAACTTATTTCAGGAATTATGGAAAATGTTAATAGTAATGTAGCTACTAAGGAGCTTGTCTCTTATGGTTTTGAGGTAGAACAGATTATTACTATTCCAGATAAAATAAATCTTATTATAGAATCCTTAAAAAATCTTTTTGAAAAGTATGAGTTTTTAATAATTTCAGGAGGACTTGGCCCTACTGATGATGATATTACCAATTTAGCGGTAGCCAAAGCTTTTAAATTACAATTAAAAGAACACCCTGAGTTTGCACAGGCTATTAAAAATTCTTCAGAATATAAAAACTCTCAAGAATTAGCTATTAAAATGGCAATTCTTCCTGAAGGAGCAATTCCTCTTTCTAAGGATTTTTCTTCAGCTGGTTATCTTTTAAGAATTAAAGAAAAGTATCTTTTCTTTTTACCAGGAGTTCCTTCTCAGTTTTCTCAATTATTAAAAGAAGAAGTTATTCCTTATCTGTTAAAAAAATTTAAAGATGTGAAAAGATATTATATAAAAACTTTAAGATTTTTTGATGTAAATGAAACTGATTTGAACCAGATTATTAAAGAAGAGGGTTGGGATATTAAAATAGGGTATTATCCTGTTTTTCCTGAGGTAAAGCTTATTTTAAAAAGTGAAAGTCCTGAATTTTTAGAGGAAGCTATAAATAAACTAAGAAGAAATTTTAGTATCCAATTAATAAGTGAAGAAGATAAAGATATTCCACATGTTATAGGTCAACTTTTAACCAGAATAAATAAAACTATTGTAGTAGCTGAATCATGCACAGGTGGGCTTTTGTCATCTTTGATAACTTCTGTTTCAGGAAGTTCTGCTTATTTTGAAAGAGGTTTTGTAACTTATAGTCCCAAAAGCAAGATTGAGCTTCTTGGGGTAAAACCTGAAACTATAGAAAAATTTGATGTAGTTAGTTATGAAGTAGCTTTAGAAATGGCAGAAGGAGCAAGAATGAGGACAGGTGTAGATTATGCTTTGGGAATAACTGGTTTTGCAGGTCCTACAGGCGGGACTTCTGAAAATCCTGTAGGAACAGTTTATATAGGGTTTTGCTACCAAGATAAAGTAAAAGCTTTTAAGTTTATTTTTCCCGGTAATAGAAAAGAGGTGCAAACTTTGGCAAGTTATACAGCTCTTGATATTTTGAGGAGGCAGATTTTATATGGTGAGGGCTTTTTTAGCTATAGATTTGCCCAAGGAATTAAAGAAAAAACTTTATGAACTCAGTAAAATAGAACCACCTGAAGGTCTAAAAATAAAATGGGTAGAAAGACCCAATTTTCATATCACTTTGAAATTTTTTGGAAGTATATCTGAAAAATTATTAGAAAAGATTTTTAAAGCAAGTGAGAAGGCTTTAAAAGAAGAAAGTAGTTTTAAACTTGTTATAGATAAAATAGGATATTTTCCTGAAAAAGGTAATCCAAGAGTGGTATGGATAGGTTTAAAATTAGAGAACGATCAATTATTAAATATTCATAAAATCTTAGAAAAAATTTTTAAAAAGATGAAAATTTCTGATAGAAAAGAAAAATTTCACCCTCATATTACTTTATTTAGGGTTAAAAAACTTAGTGATAAAGAAGATTTTAATGCCTATTTAAAAAATCTTGCTAAAGAATCCCAAATTTTAGAAGGGTTTAATTTTATAGTTAAAGAACTAACCATTTTCAAAAGTAATTTAACACCACAAGGACCTATATACGAATCTTTATATAAAATAAAAATCGGCCATGGAATTTAAATGTGAAAAACTATAGAAGCTTTAAGTTCTGTATTTATGAGTTTAATAATTGTTTTAGAATTAATTAGAGCCTTTGTAGATTACTTTAAGTATGAAAGAGTTAGAAATAGAGATTCTTTTAGAAGTTTTATTAGCCTTTGTTATTAGAGAGTTTATAATTCATCTATTTTAAGCTAAAATTTACGGTATAGATGTATTTTGGTAGTGTATAGGTATTGTGTTTATTATTAAAAGAACTATAGCGATTTTGGATAAACCCGAGAAATAAAAATGAAAAAAATTTTATGGTTTATATTGTTTAGTATATTTTTTTGTATTTTTTGCAAATTTTCTTTTTCTAAAAAAGAAATAGATTATAAAAAAATTAAACCTGATTATGGAGATGCTCTGGTTATAGGAACTATTGCTGATGCCAGTGTTCTTGTCCCTATGATAGCAACTGATGCCATGAGTCATGAAGTAAGCAGTAATATCTTTTTAGGGGTAGTTAAATATAATCCAGAGCTTAAAATAGTGGGAGATTTAGCTGAAAAATACAAAATTTCTCCTGACCAAAAGACGATAACTTTTTATTTGAAAAAAGGGGTTAAATGGTCTGATGGAAAAGAAGTTACAGCAGAAGATGTATATTTCGGTTACAGACTTATTACCAATCCTGAAATCCCTTCTCCTTATGCCAGTGATTTTTTAGAGGTTAAAAAATTTGAAATTTTGGATAAATATACTTTTAGAGTAACTTATAAAAGACCTTTTGCTCCTGCTCTTTCTTCTTGGGGTAATTTAGTAGTTTTACCTAAGCATTTATTGGAAGGAAAAAGTCTAAACTATTTAACTAACGTTTTCGGAAGAAAACCTATAGGGAATGGACCTTTTAAATTGGAAAAATGGAAACCTCAAGAAGAAATTGTTTTAAAATATAATCCGCTTTTTTACAAAGGAAGACCCTATTTAAACTACCTTATTTATAAAATTATTCCAGATCCTTCTACGCTTTTTATGGAATTGAGGTCAGGAGGTATTGATTGGATTTCTTTGACACCTCTTCAATATTTAAAATTAGAAAGAGAAAAAAATTTAAGAAAGGAATTCAAAATTTACAAATATCCTTCTTTTAGTTTTACATATATAGGCTATAATCTTAAACATCCCCTTTTTAAAGATAAAAAAGTAAGAAAAGCTTTATGTTACGCGATAAATAGAAAAGAGATAGTAAAAGGTGCTTTATTAGGGCAGGGTATTCCTGCTTATGGACCTTATAAACCAGGCACATGGTTTTATAATAAAGCTGTAGAAAAATTCTGTCCTTATAATCCAAAAAAGGCTTTAAAGCTTTTATATGAAGCAGGTTTTAAAAAAAATAAAAAAGGAATTTTAGAAAAAAAGGGAAAACCTTTTGAGTTTACCTTGCTTGTTAATCAGGGCAATCTTTCCAGACTCCTTGCTGCTCAGATTATCCAAAGAGAGCTGTCTAAAATAGGAATAAAAGTAAAAATCAGAGTAGTAGAATGGACAACCCTTATACATCAATTTATAGATACAAGAAGATTTGAAGCAGTTATTTTAGGATGGGTTATAGGTCCTGATCCAGATCTTTACGATATTTTTCATTCTTCTAAAATAAAACCACCTGGTCTTAATTTTGTAGGATATTCTAATTCAAAAGTAGATAAATTATTAGATCAAGGAAGATATACACTTGATCAGAAAAAAAGAAAAAAAATCTATTATAAATTACAGGAAATTTTAGCTAAAGATCAACCTTATACTTTTTTATATATACCTATGAGTTTAGAAGCTATACATAAAAGGTTTCAGGGTATAAAACCTTCAGCTATAGGGATAGGTTATAATATAGAAGAATGGTGGGTGCCTAAAAATATGCAAAAATATTTAATACCCTAAGGAATTTTAGAAATGAAAAAGATTACAGTAATAGGGGGAGGAAGCTGGGGAACAGCTCTTGCCAAAATTTTAGCTGAAAAAGGATTAAATATTTATCTTTTAGTTAGAAGAGAAGTTGTTTGTGATAGCATAAATAAAGAAAAAGAAAATCCTTTTTATCTTCCTGGTATAAAACTTCCTAAAAAACTAAAAGCCACAACAGATCCATCAGAGGCCTTTAAAGATTGCGAGATTATTTTATGGGTAATTCCTTCTTTTGCTCTTAAAGAAAACTTAGAAAAGATGAAAAAATTTGTAGAAAAAATTCCTTATCATATTTCAGGTATAAAAGGTATAGATTTGGAAACAGAGAAAACACCTTTTACCATTTTAAAAGAGAACTTACCAAAAAAAGCCAAAATTTTTGTTCTTGGAGGACCTTCTTTTGCTAAAGAAGTGGTTAAGGGTCTTCCTACGGCTGTAGTTTTGGCAGGAGAAGATCCAGAAGCTACACAAAAAATGCAGGAGCTTCTGGCTGTGCCTTATTTCAGGGTTTATAGAAGTGATGATCCCTTAGGGGTGGAAATAGCAGGAGCTTTAAAAAATGTTATAGCTATTGCTTCTGGAATAAGTGATGGTTTAGAGTTAGGTCTCAATGCCAGAGCAAGTCTTATAACAAGAGGGCTTATAGAAATAATTCGTTTAGGAACAAAGTTAGGAGGAGAATTATATACTTTTTATGGACTGGCTGGCTTGGGAGATCTTGTTTTAACATGCACAGGAGCTCTTTCACGGAATTATCAGGTAGGATATAGATTGGGTAAAGGCGAAAAGCTTGAGAAAATTTTAAAAGATTTAAAACAGGTAGCAGAGGGAGTAAAAACTTCTAAGGTAGTAAAAAAACTTTCAGAAATGCATCAGGTAGAAATGCCCATCTGCGAAGAGGTATATAAAGTGATTTATGAAGACGAAACTCCTAAAACCTGCTTAAAAAGACTATTATCCAGAAGCTTAAAAAAAGAGTTTGAAGATTGATATAATTCTGAGTTTTCTATGAAAACTATTCACTCGTTTGAGTAAATTTTATTTATTCACTTTATTCATCATCTCCTCCAAAAAATTCCACCAAGTATTCCTCCGACTGTTGCTCCAAGAGCTCCTGTCTTTGCCACTCTTGCCGCAGGATTTTCGGTTGCCTCAAGCGAACCTGCAGACTGAAGTTGTCTTCTCAGTTTTGAAAGAGGCATAGTCTGAAGAATTACCGTCCCGGGTCCTGTAAGAGTATTGAGAAATAATCCCTCACCACCGAATAAAGTGCTTTTAATGCTTCCTATGTAGCTTATATCATAAGATACACTTTCATCCCAGGCAACAGAGCATCCGGTATCTACCTTTATAACCTCTCCGGGTGTAAGATTAAAACTTACCAAATCTCCCCCAGCATGGATAAAAACGATTCCCTTTCCTGTAATTTTCTCCACTATAAATCCCTCTCCACCAAAAAGGGCTCCACCAATCCTTTTTTGAAATGCAATGGAAATATCAATATCTCCAATTGCCGCTAAGAACGCATCCTTTTGAGCAAGTATGGACTCGTTTTCAAGTTGAATTGGGAGAATTCTTCCAGGAAAATCTCCAGCAAATCCTACCTCTCCCTGCCCTTCAAAATGGGTGAGAAACAAGCTCTCTCCTGCAAGCATCCTCTTTCCTGCATCAAGAAGTTTTCCGAATAATCCCTTTTCCCTTCTGGAACTCATTTTGGTTTCCATCCTTACATTACCTTTCATATAAACCATTTTTCCGGCTTCTGAAAAAACAGGAAGGTTCCCAATTTTTACTATAAGCATTTCCAGATTGTCTCCAACGATTTTGTAAGTGTCTGTCTCTCCTGGAAGAATTTTCATAGTACACCTCCTATATTATTTGTTGTCTTTTTTAATATAAATTCCAAAAAGTAACTTAGTCAATCCTAAAAAACAGATTGTGTGGTTACAATTTTAAAATAGCACAATTGATTACTATTTTAGAATGTCACATTTGGAGTAAATTTTTTCTTCTAAAAAATACTTCTAAACTCTTAGGCCTAAATTATAGACAAACCATTTGTCATTAATTCCGGCTTTGAGAGGATGGTAATAGAGTTTGGAGGATATTTTCCTTCACATCAGCAAATTTTCACCTTGACTTACGAAATGGAGGCTGTTATTATAATGAAAAACCTCTATAAATACTTACACAATTTTTACTATAGGCCTCTATGCTATAATAAATTTTACACAAATGGATGGACAGTCCTATTTGTTTAAATGAATCCTATAATTTTTTAACTAATTTTTTTCTCATTTCTTTTGCAACCTCCACCATATTTTTAAGAGCTGGCAATACCTCTTCCCATCTTCTGGTCTTAAGACCACAGTCTGGATTTATCCATAAAAATTCCTCAGGAAAAACTTTTAAAGCCCTTTCTATTACTCTTCTTATTTCCTCCTTTGTGGGAATTGCTGGAGAATGAATGTCATAAACTCCGATCCCTATCTGCCGATCCCAACCTTTATAATTTTCAAAAGCCTCAAGTATTTCTCCTTTACTTCTTGATGCTTCTATAGAAATCACATCAAAATCCATCTGATAAATATACTCTATTATTTCATTAAATTCAGAATAACACATATGAGTATGAATCTGGGTTTCAGGATTAGCTTTGGAACAAAGTTTAAAAGCTCTTACTGCCCATTCAAAATAGTTTTTCCAATCCCTTTTTTTTATCGGTGCTCCTTCTCTGAAAGCAGGTTCATCTATTTGTATGATTTTTATGCCTGCCTTTTCTAAATCTTTTATTTCTTCTAATAAGGCTATTGCTATTTGATAAGCTATCTCATTTTTGGGTATATCCTCTCTATAATAGCTCCAATTTAAAATAGTTACAGGACCTGTAAGCATTCCTTTTACAGGTTTTGATGTGAGACTTTGTGCATATATTATTTCCTCCAAAGTCATAGGAAAAGTTCTATATACATCTCCATAAATTATTGGGGGTCTATAAACTCTTGTTCCATAAGAAAGAACCCATCCTTGTTTTGTTGTAGCAATACCTTCAAGTTTTTGTGCAAAAAATTCAACCATATCTGTTCTCTCAAATTCTCCGTGAACCAATACATCAAGTCCAATCTCTTCTTGAAGTTTTATAACCTCCTTTATTTTTTTCTTTATAAAAGATTTGTATTCTTTTTCAGATATTTCCCCTTTATTAAATTTTGTTCTCATTTTTCTTACATCTTCAGTCTGTGGAAAGGATCCTATGGTTGTAGTTGGAAATAAGGGAAGATTGAGACGTTTTTGTTGTATTTTAAATCTCTCTTGATAAGGAAGATCCCTTTTAAAATCTCTTTCAGAAAGATTCAAAATTTTTCTTCGTATTTCATCATTTTTTCCAAATTCTTCTTTAAAAAGTTTCTCATTTTCCTTTACAACTTTTAGTGCTTCGTTTTTGCCTTCAAAAGCATCTTTAAGAATTTTTAGTTCTTTAAGTTTTTCTTCGGCAAAAGAAAGTTTTTCTAAAAGTAAGGAAGGTAAGTGTTCTTCACCTTCAAGTGAAATAGGTAGATGATAAAGTGGACAGGAATTGGAAATTATTAATTTTTCACTAACTTGTGAGAGTTTTTCTATTATATTTAATTTCTCTTGTAAATTTGCTTTCCATACTTGCCTTCCATTTATAATTCCAGCTATTAAATATTTATTCTCGGGAAAACCTAATTTTAATAAATTTTCCAGATTTTCTTTATTTGAAGTTAAGTCTAATCCCAGACCATTTACAGGAAGTTCAACAAAATTGTGATAATCAGATACGCTATCGTAATAGGTTAGAATCCATAATTCACCTAAATTTGTTAAATTTTTATAGCTCTCTTTTATTAATTCCCATTCCCAACCATTCAGTTCCATAACAAAAGCTGGTTCTTCTATTAATATCGATTTAGCTCCGGAGTTAAATAGTTCTTGAAGTATTTTTTGATATAATGGGATCAATTTTTCTAAAAATTTTTCAAACTTTTCTTTTTTTTCTATTTTACAGCGTCTTAATTTACCATTTACTTTAATTACAACTTTAGAAAGTTTCAAAAAAGTAAATGGTCCAATAATTTTTGGTAAAGTAGTAAATCCTGAATTTTTATGAAAAATAAAATCGTCTAAGGGAAAATTTTTTAAAAGAGAAAAATTATCATTTTCTATTTCAGGTACAAGATAATGATAATTAGTATTGAACCATTTTGTTAACTCCAGAGCATCTTTCCCCTTTGCCATTTCAAAGTAAGTAGAAAGTCCTTTATAAGGTTTAAATCTTTCAGGGATAATTCCTAACATTATTGAGGTGTCAAGCATAAAATCATAAAGTGAAAATTCATTACTGGGAAAAAGATCCACATTTTTGCTATATATTTCAGCTCTTTTTAACTTTAATTTTTCAATTTCTTTAAAAAAGTTCTTTTCTTCAATATTTCCTTTCCAGTAATTTTCAACCAATTTTTTGAATTCGCGATTTTTACCAAGTTTTGGGAAACCAAAAGCCATTGTTTGCATATACTCCCCCATTTATAAACTTAAAAATTAAAAGAAAAAATATAGAGAAGATAAAAATAAGTTTTAGAGAATTAAATAGTAAAAAGATCTTTTCATTAACTCACCCCCTCGGGTTTTTTTGAGGCTGAAGCGGTCTTCCGACTTCCGGATCATCCTACTCGCCGCGCCTTCCCAGTACCTTTCGGCACTAGTGACCTGTCGGCTAAGAGCTTGCTCTCCGTGAGCTTCAGCTCTTAGCCCAAGGAAGGAAACCTCCTTTCAGAAGTAAAAACTTCCTACTCGGGACCTCCTTCCCCAAAAGCTCTAAATTTTAGAGCTCCCAAGCGGCTTTCGTCCCCGGTCACGGCTGCGGGGCAGCGGGGGATTCTCACCCCTCTTCCACAACTCCAGCCTGTTAATTTTAAATATTAAATAACATAAAATTAAAATTTTGTCAACTTAATGAGCTTTGCTAATAAGCTTATTGATTATTTTTTAAAAAAAATTTTTATATTGGGTTGTTTAAAAAACAGATTAAAATTTGCCCTTGTTTTAAAGATTACTAAAAATTCTGTGCTTGCGATGTTTATATATTTTCTACAATATGTCAACCTTTGTAAAATAGTAAAGAAAAATCCTTAAAAAAAGCGTTTAAAAACTGTTATTAGCCAGAGTGAGGAGACAAAAAATGTTGATTTATCTTTTTTTGACTTGCTGAATTTAATTAGTTTTTTATACTAAATTTTTAAAAATTTTAAAAAGAAAGTGAATATTTGAAATATGTTAGCCAAATACTGGAGATTTATCGAATATACTGGATATATTTTGAGCAAATATTGGAGATTAAAGTAGTAAAGGGGTAAAGGGGACAAAAAGAAGAGCTATGAGCACTTTTATTACTAACAGTTCAAGGAATTTTAAAAATTTATAAGTTATAAGTAAAAGATGTCTTACAACGAGGCAGATACCAGAGCTAATTTAATTGAACCAAAGCTTAAAGCTGCTGGATGGACAGATAAACAAATCACACGCGAATATTTTTATCAACGAAATGTTGAATATACACTTGGAAAAATTTTTTTAGTAGGAGATCAAGTAAAACGAGGAAAACCCAAGCGAGTTGATTACCTCCTTCGGCTCACAGAAAGCTTCCCTATAGCTATAGTTGAAGCTAAAGCAGAAACTGAGCCAGCTCTATCTGGACTTGAGCAGGCTAAACGGTATGCTAAAGATTTAGGGCTTTACTTTGCTTATGCAACAAATGGGCATGAAATTATTGAATATGACTTTTTTACTAAAACCAGCCGAACTCAACCGTCTTGAGCAGACTATATTAGATAAAGTTTTTCGTGGAGAGTTATAATTGAAAAGTTTAGAGCAACAACAAAAAATATTTCGTTTTAAAAATCCTAAGCAACAAAAAATATATGATAACCTCCTTATAATCGGCCCTGGACCAGCAGCATTTTATCTGGATGCTTGTAAAATCATGGAAGATCCAAATCAATTTAAAAGCTCTATTCATATTGTAGGACATTTATTAAGAGAAATTGAAAGTGCTATAAGAGATGTTCTTTTATTAGTTTCTAGAAGAGAAAAATCTCTTCTGCATAAGAAAAAATCTAAAAAAAAGATTCTCATATTGAAGAAATTAAAAAAAATTCTTTCTGCTTTAGGGATTTCTGAAGAAGAACCAATTTATAAATTTTGGATAGATATTGCCAAAAAGCAAGAAGGTTCTAAAAAACTATATAAATTCGCTCATCGTTCCGGATTAAGATATCGCGTTTTACAAAAAGATTTTATAGATTTTTGGAATAAGATGCAAGATATTTTTTTATGAAGTTCTTCAAAAATTTAGACAAGAACATTATCTAAAAATTATTAAAATCTTAGATAAATTATTGGACAAAGAACACCCCACAAAAAGAGATTTTAATCTTTTCAAAAATATCCCACATAGTTTGCCAACTTTATTTTATTTTTTTGAGAGATGTAATAACCCTGCCTGGTTAGAATATCTTAAAAAGGTAACAAAAAGTCATCCACTTTTGTTTCCTGAAGCACACTATCTTGCTCGAATGGCAGAACATAGACCAGAGCTTGTGCGGGATATTATAATGCAAATGCCAGAAACTGATAATGTTCAAGTGCTTTCAGAACTTGCTGAAGCAGCTTTAAAAATGCCTCCTGAGATATCAGCTACATTGATTGAAAAGTTTAATAAATGGACAGATGTTCAATATTTAGATGTTGTTTTAGCTGAAAAATTGGGAGATCTAATTGAACATTTAGCTAAAGGAAATCAGCTCGAGCAAGCTTTATCTTTAGCTGAAAACCTATTAGATGTTAAAGAACCAGGAGAAGATGTCTTTAAAAAATTTGGTTTAGATACAAAAATACAAGATCCACAAACTAAAATAGGTGACATCTGGCATTATAAAGAAATTTTCTCGAAAAATGTACCAGTTTTAATAAAAGCAGGAAAATCAAAAGCTTTTAGTTTTCTCTGTAAACTTTTAAATAAAGCTATTAGAATTTCTATAGAATTAGAATCTGAAAATGAAGACTTCTCCTTTATCTGGCGACCAGCTATTGAGGAACATCCTCAAAATATTAAAGAAGATGTAAAAAATGTCTTAGTTGACGCAGTCCGTGATGCTGCAGAACTTTTTATAAAAGAAAATCTTGCCAGTTTAGAAGGAATTATAGCTCATTTTGAGTCTTACCCTTACCCCATCTTTCGACGAATTTTTCTTTATCTCTTGTGGCGATTTACAGAACAAGCCCAAGAGTTGATTTCTAAATATTTAACTGATTATCACTTTTTTAGTGATCCACATTTTAGGCATGAATATACACTTTTATTACGGAAAGCTTTTCATACTATTTCGGCTGAAGAACAAAAACAAATCTTTAAATGGATAGAGAATGGTCCGGAGCCTGAACTCTTAGAAGGAAAATCTTCTGAAGAGAGAGAAAGTTATAAAAAATGGTGGTTATATAGAGAACTTGCAAGATTTAATTTGGAAGACCTTCCTAAAGAGTGGCAAAAACAGTATAAAGAGCTGGTAAAAGAATTTGGAGAACCAGAGCATCCCGCGGCAGTTGTCAAGAGAATTGTGTCTGGAATTTTAAATGAAACATTTGTTTCAATTCATAAGAACAATGTCTTACCCCTGGTAAAGGCTTTCTCCAATTTCTATCCCTCATATTTTCATATACCAC
>Ga0256842_1000394_pt1 | contig 38261 bp, 38 predicted proteins | sample 4559240metaG_FD_185973 | JGI IMG/M metagenome (GOLD analysis project Ga0256842, IMG submission 185973) | Hydrothermal vent microbial communities from Guaymas Basin, Mexico - 4559-240 | ecosystem: Environmental > Aquatic > Marine > Hydrothermal vents | place: Mexico: Guaymas Basin | collected...
CAGAGCAAGTCATAGTCAATATTCGAAGAAGCACTGCTGGCGAGAAGTTCGGGGATTACGTAACAAAGAAACTTGGCATTAAGGTAAAATTACTCCCCTAGTTCCTCGTACCTAAACTCAACCTGCTCTCTGGATAGGACGTCACTTATGCTTAGTCCGTACTCCTCCATGAGTATTAATATGGCTGCTTGAGGTGGTATGATTCCCTTTTCCGTTATTATTGCGTCTACATACTCCGGTGGCGTAACATCGAAGACAGGATTATACACCTTTACCTGAGGGTTAGCCTTCAGCCATTCATCCTCCACTATCTCGCGAGGATCTCTCACTTCAATAGGCACTAATTCCCCTATGACTGTCTGCGGGCTAAACTTGTATGTCTCGGCCGCTACATAAAGCCTTACCCTGGCTTCCTTCGCAGCTAAGGCTACGAGGGACGTACCTATCTTATTTATCACCGCACCATTAGCGGCTATGGTGTCAGCCCCGACAACGACTTTATTCACGCGCTTCATAAAGTACCTCACTGACGAATCAGGTATTAGTATGACGTCAAGCCCTGCATCAGCTAGTGCCTTAGCTGTAATTAGGCCCTGCATCTTTGGCCTAGTCTCCTTAACATATACCTTACTCACCTTACCCTGATTATGGGCCTCCACGATGACTGACACAGCTGCTGTACTATGGCAGTGAGTCATGATGATGTCTCCGTTCTCTACGCGCTTCGCACCGAGTTCCGCGATCACCTTAACGGCGTTCTTGGAATACTCTATGAACTCCTCCGCAGCCAATACCACTATTTGCTTAGCGTCCTCAACGCTCTCGGGAGACGCTCTAAGTAGCCTAGTCATTACGTATGATATTGCATTCGGCAATGACACCGCTGTGGGTCTTGCGGATTTGACGTATTCGGCAACTTTTTTCATGTAACTTATGAAGTCTTCAACATTATCTCCCCTGTATTCTTCAGCGGCAATAGCTAGTGCCTTAGCTCCTGCCCTAGCAATCCTACCTGCTCCTCGAATTATCATCGTTCGTATATCTTCTCTTATTTTCCTAACTTCCTTAGGGAGTGCGTCAATATTGAATTCCATCATAAGCTCCTCACCTCCGAAATAAGTGACTCTATACTAGGAACTTTCGGAGGCCAACCGTATACTTCTTTGATTAGCAGTGGGACGGCCTGAGGAGCTATGAGCCCAACCTCCGTTATTATTGCGTCTATGTACTCCGGCGGCGTAACGTCGAAGAGTGGGGCACGAACTAATACCTTACCAGCTAATTCACTTATTTTGTCCTTAGGAATTATTAGATTAGCATCGCTCAGTACGACTCCCTCTATTAGTTCACCAAAGACTGTTTCCAACCCCATCTTATAGGTGCCGGCAGTAACATAGAGCCTTACTCTAGCCTCCTTAGCCGCGAGCGCTATCGCTGAGGTCCCAACTTTATTGACGACGGCCCCGTTAGCAGCTACGGCGTCCGCGCTTACGAAGACCTTACTTATGCGTTTCATCACGAACCTGACAGCGGAATCTACGATGAGTGTAGTGTCTATACCTAGCTTGCTGATCTTAGTAGCCGCTATCTTCCCTTCTCCTATGGGTCGTGACTCAGTGATGTACACGGAGAACTTTATTCCTCTATCATACGCCTTCTTGAATAGCTCTAATATTGTGCTGCTATATGAATGAGTTAGAACGACGTCGCCGTCCGTTATCCTGCGGGAGCCTAACGTTGTGACGCATTCCTTCACCATCTCAACACGTTCGATTATTCCGCTAATGATCTTAGGGACATTGCCTACCGCTTCATCAACTCCCCTCTCTTTAGCTAATTGTATGAATTCCTCAAGGAAGTTACGTGTTAAGTTAACCATCACTATGGATGTGGGGCGTGCTTGAATCATTAACGGAATTGCTATTTGAATGAAGTGTGGGAATCCTTTACTGCATTTTTCGGCAGCTTCCTTCAGTATATTAAGTACATGATACGCTGCTTCTGTAGAGCCCATTATTCTTCCTTCTCTTAAGTTCCTTGCAATTTTTTCTGCTTCCTTAAGGAACTTATTGCACCTGAGCTTGCCTTCTTTCAGAAATCACCACCTATACAAAAATATGACACGGAATGTTAATTAAACTATCCAACAATGAATTGTTCTTCTGATTAGCTTGAAAGCTGTATTCCATTTGAGTATTACTGTACTTTCTCTTCTTTTACCTGAATTAGCACTTTACACGCTTCAAACCACTTAAGTAGTGCTTGTTTAGGCGGAACACCTCTGGGACCTTCGTAGGCAGCGTTCAATGTTGCGGCGCAGGTAGCTAATTTCATAGCGTCTACCTCACTATACCCCAGTATTAGAAAAGCTGTAAAGACACCTACGTAAGCGTCGCCGCATCCTACAGTTGATGTTGTTTTATATCCTAATGCTTCAGGCGGGACAGCATTTATGTATACTGTAGTGTTCGATAGGGGATCCATGAGTAGGGAGCCTTTTTCACCTCTCTTTATCAGAACTTTCAAATGCTGGTTGACTTCCTGAACATGTTTAATTGCCTCAAGTAGGTTCTTTGCTCTTGTCATAGTTAGTAATTCACCTTCGTTTGGAGCTAGGTAATCTACTTTCTCTAAGACCGGCTTCAATACATCTAATCCATATTTTGATTGTGCACCCGGGTCCCAAATAATAGTCTTTCCTAGGTCTCTTGCTTTACTGACGAGCTCTAATGCTGTAGGTAGTGGTGGATTAGTTATCAGTACATACTGGACAGCTTCTAAATGGGTGAGCACTTTCTCATCTATTTCTTCTGGGGTGAGTTTAGTGTTTGCGCCGTAGTAACTATATATTGCTGTGTTTCCGTTCCTGTCCACAGCCACGAAAGCTTGACCTGATTCTATGCCGTCTATAATTCTTATTATGTCTGTTATAATCCCCTCTCTCCTTAATGCGTCTATGTGTTTCTTCCCTATACTATCATTTCCTACTGCCCCAAAGAAAACCACGGCTTTATCACCCAAGATCCTTGCTGCAGCGACAGCTGAGTTACCTCCTGAACCTCCGAGGTACCTGGTTAGCCTCCGTACCACTGTTTTCGGCGGTGCGAACCTATCCACGTATAACGTTATGTCGTAGTTCAGTGATCCCACTACCATTAGCTTAGGATTCATGGCTATCCTCTCTGATGAAATGGTAAGTATTTACTTCTGTTAAACTTAACCTGTGGGTATTGATTAAAATGGCCCGCTGGGAGAGGCCCTGATCATTCTGAGCCGTAAGAGGCTCCGTCCCGGGCCGAATCTACTCTACTTTACTGACAGTAAAAAGAATTTTGTGGTTTAGCCTCATCAGAGACCTGCTTAGGATAGATTAATGAAGCGTTCTAGCTGGGTAGCTACGTCGCTTAGCCCGTACTTAATTAAGGTTTCCTTCTTCGGTATTCCGCGGTTGTCCCATCCTCTGACTTCGTAGTACTTCATGAGTAGTGCGTCATATCCTTCTTTGCTTAGCTTGGCTCCAGCCAATGGTCCCTTAGTTAGGGGGTCCTTGAACCAGCGCTCTGGCGGATAGTCCTTGAACTTACTCCAGCCCATGCCCATGACTGTGTGTTCTCGGACCCAGAATGCCCTTATCAGTGAGTATACTCTATGAGCGAATTCGTGTAGTTCATCCCAGGTGAAGTCAATGCCTGTTGATGCCCTGATGAAGTTGAGGTAGTAGTCTAGGTCTAGTCCTAACTCAACCCATGGGAGGCGGCACATGACGAAGGACTCAAATAATGCGCCTCTAATGTTCTGCATCCATACAAGCTTCTCTGCCTTCTCTGGCGAGTAATTATCGCGCCCCATCTTCAGCTCGAGGGATATGAACCACGCATCCTTATGGTGTGCGCCAATACTGCATGTACCGTACGCTAGGGCCATACCAGGGGCTGCATGACAGTCGTATGCGGAGATCTCGAGCCCCCTAACGTGCATTGCGTACCTCTCTGAATCTCCACCGAGCTTTCTTGCTGCTCGCATGGTTCCGTCTGCTAGTAAGTTACCTACCCCCTCTCTGTATGCTATCTTGCGTATGAGATCGGCGGCAGTCTTGTAATCGCCCCACTCTATCTTGTCGTCTTTGCTGAGCAGGTTATTTTCTGAGGCTTCCATAGCAAACCCTATTACCGAGCCCGTGCTTATGGTGTCGATACCCATATCATCCACGATGTCGTTAAGGTGTGAAACCCTATCGATGCCTGTTATGCCTAGGTTCGAGCCAAGCATCGCGACGTTCTCATAGTCAGGCTCAGCTACCTTCTCCTCTCCATCCACAGTGTATTTTACGTAGTTGCGGCAGGGCATGTTACAGAATGGGCAGGCTTCTGTAGAGACCTTTATCTTCTCCATGGCGTCACCTGAGATGCTCTCAAACCCGTCGAACACGCCTTCGCGGAAGTTGTATGATGGTAGGACGGAGTTCTTTTGCGACCATACGATAGTCATCATGGTGCCTTGCCTAGTCCAGAAGTCGTAGTTTGGTGCCTCCTTAAGCTTCTTGTATGCCTCTGCACCGAGTTTGCTGAGTGCTTGCTTGTCGGCTGGCTCGGGAGGGGATTCACCTTCAAATACTATTGCCTTAATTTTCTTTGACCCAAGCACTGCACCCATTCCTGGACGTCCTCCGGAGCGTCCGTGCTCGCTAATCACGGTCGCGTAAAGTACCTTGTTCTCGCCTGCCGGACCTATGAAGAGCGCTGCAAGACTCTTGCCGAATTGTTTCTGAAGCCTACGCTCTGTTTCATGAGTCCCTAATCCCCATAAGTCATCGGCAGGTAAGAACTCCACACCCTTTGGTGTGATCTTCAGTGTCGTTGGTTTTTCTGAAGCACCCTTAAGCACTATTGCATCGAACCTACATTTTCTCATTTCAACGGCTGCTCGTGTCCCTATGTTACCGTCGCCATACCCTAGCGTTAATGGCGACTTTGACGCTATAACCATCTTACCGGAGGAAGGTAACGGAAGCCCCGTTAGCGGACCTACAGCGAGTACTACGTGGTTTTGCGGTGAGAACGGGTCTACCCCTGGCTCGTTTAGATCCCAAAGGAGCCTAACGGCTAACCCTCTCCCGCCAATGTACTTACGCAGGAAGTCGCTGCTTAATTCCTTCACACTTGATTCCTTCTTAGTCAAATCTACGTAAAGCAGTCTTCCACTCCAACCGTGCGAGGTTAGACACCCATAGACTTAACTCTACGCCTGGATTAATGAATGTTATTACTCCGAAATCCTTATGAGGATCGCAGTAGTGATATTGGGGGAACTGAAAACATGGCTAAGCTTAAGACCAAGCTCGTCTCCTGGGATGATGTAGTTGCTTGGTCCCGTGGTCTCGCCAAGAAGGTTTACGAGTCGGGATATAAACCCGACATTGTGGTGGCTGTGGCTCGAGGGGGATTCGTTCCTGCTAGGTTGATATGCGATTTCCTGTTAATAGATAACTTACTCTCAATACAGTCCCAACATTGGACGGAAGCTGCTAAGGCGGAGGACAGGGCAGTAATAAAGTTCCCGTATAAGATTAACTTAAGTGATCGCAAAGTCCTCTTAGTGGACGATATAGTTGATACAGGGGAGTCCTTGGCCTTAGCAAGGAATTACATCTACAATAACTGGAACGCGAAGGAAGTGAGGATAGCCGTCTTGCAATGGATATCATCGGTTGCTAAATTCAAGCCGGACTATTATTTTATGGAGGTAAAGGAGTGGGTCTGGTTCCAGTACCCGTGGACAAGGCTTGAGGACACATTCCAGCTCTTCAAAAGAATTCTGAAGGAGGAGGGTAAGTATAAGAAGGAATGGACTTATGAGGAACTCGTTGCAAAATTCATGGAATGGTATGAATTAGACGTAGGGAGCGAGTACTTCAAAGAAGCAATAGAGCTTCTAACGAGACATGGTTTCCTTAGGAAAGTTGGTGATAAGTATCTAATACCATGAGTAATAGGGTTAGTGAAGAGGATTAGCCTTAAGCAGTGTGTTGATTCTAGGCTGTCATATTTAGTGCTCTAAGCCTTTCCTCAGCAACGCGTCCTGCGTCCGCTAACACCTGACTCGCTTCCTCATTAATGTGGACAGTGTACGTTCCAGTTTCAGGGAGGTACGTAAGTAGATCTCCTGCTCGCTCAATTATGTCTTCAACTATCAATGAGATGTCAGGTATTCCCTCACTCATTCCTTTAACGTTACTGAGCACCTCCTTGATAAGGGCTATTTCTTTCACGGTGACATTAAGTAGACCTAAAGTGTCAAGCTTAACGATTATTATTTCGAATATTGCCTCAATTCTTGTTATTACTTCTAAGGCTTTCTTGTACATTTCTATGTTCCTTGAAATCTCCTCCCTTAATGCAGGATCTTCCACGTACTTTAAGCGTTCCGTGTAATTCAGTATCTTGTGCTCAAGTCTGCTCCTGTAATAATATGCTCGTCTGTGTAGTTGCTTTAAGTCAATTATTAACTTAGCAACTTCCCTACGTATCGTCGACTTATCTATTTTTCTTCTCCGGAAGAACACCCTCATCCCTAGGAAACAACTTCGACAGTAACCACATAAAAACCCTATGCCTAATGCCGCCTAACCCCTATAGCTTGTTACCGTATCGAATATAGAGGCGCGGCAATCCTTATAACCCCTAACAATTAACCTAAACATGGTCCCCCGGTAGCTCAGCGGTAGAGCGCCCGGCTGTAGTCAGCCCCGGAGGGTACATACTCGATAATCCCTGGGTGGGGCCCTCCGGCAGAAACCGGGCGGTCGGGGGTTCGAATCCCTCCCGGGGGACCACACCATTTTAGGTCATTTTAGGTGTTTCTAAATAGATTCCTGGTGAGTTCAAGAGCATCAAGCAATTCCTTCCGGAATCTTAAGTCGGTTAACAGGGATCTCAAGGTTTCTACAACGGCTCTTGCAATGTCGGTTTTCCTTCGTACTCCAGGGAGTAGAGCTTCGGGGTAATCCAGAGGTCTTATTGCCTCATAAATACCTTCAGCTATCTTGAAGTAATTTGTTGCCGTGTTAAAGTCATTTTTACTTACTGATTCCAGGGTGAGTCTCTTAAGCTCACCAACGACATCAAGCAACCCCTGAAGGTAGGATACCGGATCGATGCCTAGTTCCGCTATTGAGGGTACCCTGTTGTGTACTGCAATATCGTAAAGTACTCGCGCCTCAACATACTCGGCCTCAGCATTGAACACCAGTCCCGTAAACCTAAGTTCTGGGAAGTTCCTGAGGATTGAGGAAAACTCCTTGAATAATTCATTCATTTTTCCTAAGTGTTGTGTTGCATCACTGATTTCTCCACTATGCAATGACGTTATAACGTAGCCTGACTCTCTGATAATATCCCTGCTGATCTTTATGATGTGCTCGCGTACTTCATCTCGCTTTCTAAGTACCTTATCGGCCTCCTGTACATTACTCCAAATAGCTTCGATTATACTCTGTGGGGATTTAACTGACATGCTTTACCCGTGCTAATATTTCCGCAAGGAGAAATTAACTGCAATGCCGATGCATGCTACTAACTTAACCGAGGATAGTTAAGTGTAGGAATTGCTAGGAGTAATGCAGAAAAAGGCTTTTCCTCTTTTATGGGGGAAGGAGAACCTTCGCCTGCTTAGCCCTCCGGGTAGTCGTCGGGCACCTTGGCGCGGAAGTACTTGCCTGTCTCAGGGCTCTTAAATAGCCCTATCTTGACGCCCTTCCTGCCGCGAGGGGCTAATGTCCATACCTTCTCGGGTACGAGCTCAACTTCCTTCCCGGTGGTTGGGTCCTTAACCTTAACGGCTTTCTTCTTGGCCATGATGTCTCACCATTACTATTATGGTATATTGAGGTAGTTAAGAATTACTTGAAACCTTCACGTTTTTAACGGGCTAATAATGAATAATTCCTTCAAATATCCTGAAGTAATACTTCCCGGTATTAAGGAGTCCCTCTTTAATTAACACTGCCCTAATAATCACGTCTATGAGATTTCGAGAGATAATTTACCACGTATATACAGATTTTATAGCTTAACGATTTCTTAGGGATCTAGTGAGTAATCAGGTTTGGACGTTAAGTGTCTTCAATTAAAAATTTAAATCAATAGGTTTTAAACCTCGTGAGTAAGCAAGGTAGGGTTGACCTTAATGATAAAGGGAGTGATCTTCCTAGACGTCGATGGCACTCTTACTGAAAGCAGACATACTAGTGATCTTGACCCCACAGTGATTCCTTACCTTCGAGCACTCAAGTCCTACGGCTACAAGGTAGTGTTAATTTCAGGGAATTCCCTCCCGGTGCTTAGGGGACTCTCCATATACATGGGAATTGGCGGAGAAGTCATCGCGGAGAATGGTTGTGTAATGTATACCGACAAGATAGTACAGGTTTGTGGCGAATGCAAGGAGTCCGAGGACGCTAAGGAGTACCTAATCAGGAATTCCGGTGGAATCTTCAAAGACACTTGGCAGAACATGTTTAGATTGTGTGATAGGGCAGTTAAGTGGCATGGTATAAATGGACGTAAGGCTCTGGAGCTCGCTAAGGAGATATTACTTAAGGGTGGGTTTGACCTGAACAGACTTCATGTATCATCAAGCGGGTACGCTATACATATTCACCCTAGGGGGTGCGGGAAGGACGCAGGCATTAAAAGGTACTTGAAGTACTACGGAATAAGCCGGGACCTAACGTACTGTGTGGGCGACTCCGCTACAGACTTACCAATGAGAAGTGAGTGTAATGTACTTGTAGCTGTGGGTAACGCAGACGATGAACTAAAGGCTGTTGCTGACATAGTAACAAGAAGAGGCTCCTCAAAAGGATTCATCGAGTTCGCCAAGTACCTAATCCGTTCTCAAAAGATGAAAGTAAGTAAAGCTTAAATTCAATCACACAAATCCACGACCCGGGGCCGGGGTAGCTCAGCCGGTAGAGCGCCGGGCTGTTAACCCGGTGGTCGGGGGTTCGAGTCCCCTCCCCGGCGCCACCCGCTTAAACTCTTCATCCCGTTGTTTACCTTTCAATATTTTTCGATCTTTTTAGAGAGCTCTTTACAAGCAGTAAGAGATAGGTAGACAGTGCTTTTTCAACTTAACCCTAAAGTTTACCTGGTAATGTGATAAATGCAATAGCATATGAGCTTGAGGCACCAACACGCTTTGACTTTACCGTTTAGTAGTGAATTTTTAAGCAAGAAATCACTATGGTTTTTCTGGGTGTTGATGTCATTAATTGTCGCTTTAGACCCGCCTGAAGGTGTTGATGGAGTTAAGTGGTGTATTAACTTAATTAACGAGCTTGATGGGGTGCCAAAGGGCTTTAAGGTAGGTCTTCCGCTAGTTGTTAAGGAAGGTGTTAAGGGTCTTAGGGAAGTAGCGAGCGTTATGGATACTGAACTAGTGATTGCAGACCTAAAGCTCGCTGACATTGGATATGTTATGTCTTTAATAACTAAAGCAGTTGCTAATGCTGGAGTAAACACTGTGATAGCTCACGCATTTATAGGTACTGAGGGAGCATTAAGTGAACTGACCAGCATATGTAACGAGTTAGGAATTAAGTTGGTTTTAGTGGCATTCATGAGTCACCCTGGGGCAGTCAGGGTAATGAAGAAGGTATTTAGCGACTTACTCGGCATAGTTAGGGAGATTAATGCCTGGGGTGTAGTACTGCCTGCAACGATGCCAGACGTAGTTAAGGCTGGTAGGAAGTACTTAGGTCCTTCATTTAAGATCCTAGCGCCAGGTGTAGGAGCTCAAGGAGCAGCACCCGGAGACGCGTTATGTGCCGGTGCTGACTACGAGATCGTTGGGAGATTAATAACCAAGGCGGAAAACCCATCAAAGGTAGCCCTAGAGTTAATTAAGAAGCAGGAGGAGCGGGTGAGGGCATGTCGTGGTTTGTGAAGGAATTCTATAAGGTAGGAATAATTAAGTTTGGTAAGTTCAAGCTCTCCTCAGGCATGACGAGTCCCTATTACATAGATCTAAGGAGGCTCTACAGCTTTCCAGACTTGGCTTTCAAGGTAATTAACGAGCTAATCAGAATTATCGACGCACCCTATGATGCCGTAGTAGGTGTCGCTACGGCAGGCATACCGCTAGCTACCTACATAGCCTTCATTAAGAAAATACCTATGGGATACGCAAGGATAAAGCGTAAATCCCACGGACTAGAAAGTAAGGTCGAGGGCGTTGTTGAGGGGAAGAAGGTACTTGTCGTTGATGATGTAGCAACTACAGGGCAGAGTTTGCTCTCATCAGCTAAGACACTCAAGGCCCTAGGTGCTGAGGTAATTGCTGCTGCAGCTATAGTTGACCGTGAACAAGGTGCTGAAGAAACCCTTGCTTCTGCAGGGATTAAGCTATACTCGATAATTAAAGTTACCGAAATGTTCAGGGTACTGCTTGAGGAAGGACTGATAAGTAAGGAAAGGTATGAGGAAGTTATTGAATACGCTAAGAAGTCTAAGTACGGAAGTTTTAAATAGCCAGAAGTGATGGTTTGGTTGGGCTTTTGGCTGGAGCGCTGAGTACGAATGCAGGCAAGAAGGTAACGTATAAGCTACATAGGTCATACGGGTTATCCAAGACTTCCTTGTATGAAGAAGCCCACTTTGGCACCCTAAAGCATGCTAGGGTAGCTAAGATAAAGAGGTTATCTAGGAAATACCTACTAGCTGAGTTAGAGCTTATTGAGCCACTAGAAACATCTCCTGGTCCAGCTCAGTTCGTTATGATCTGGATACCGGGAATAGACTACATACCAATGAGTATTGCGGACTATAACGGCTCGAAAATAACGTTATTCTTCTCAATCAGAGGCGAGGGTACTGAAGCACTAGCTAGTTCTACGGGTAAGGTAGTAGGTATCATAGGACCCTTAGGTAAGGTACTGGCTATTAACACTAAATCAAGTCACCTGCTGGTTGCTGGAGGAACGGGGCTTGCGCCGATAATAAGGTTAGCTAAGGAGCTTAATGAGTTAGGGCTACTCACAGCCGTGATATGGGGGACTAGAGGATCTAAGGACGTAGGCGAGGTACCTATGTACTTCAAGGAAGTTACTGGCTTTGAGCTAAGTGTCTGTACCGAAGACTGTAGCGCAGGGTACTGCGGTAAAGCAACAGATCTAATTAGTGAAATACTCCCGAAATTCAAGGGTAACGAGTTAGTCATTGCAGGCCCTAATGACATGTTAGCTACAGCAGCTGACCTAGGTATTAAGGCTGGCACTGACCCGATACTAATTCTTGAATCAACGGTTGAGTGCGGACTAGGAGTATGCGGTAGCTGCATCTTAGGGAAGACAGGACTTAGGCTATGCAGGGACGGGCCAGCCTTTAGGGCTTCAGAGGTAATGGATTACCTAGTAGAGCACTTCGTAGCAAAGGCAAGTAAGATAACCAATAATCCATGAAGAAAGAAGTCAATGGGGGTCAACACCGTGTCACTTGAGGTTACGGTTGCTTCACTAAGGCTTAAGCATCCCGTGATGAATGCTAGCGGTATACTAGGGAACACTCCCAAAGGAATCATTAAGCTAGTTAAGCTAGGGTTCTCAGCAGTAGTTACTAAGACAATCACTCCAGAGCCCCGGGAGGGATTTAAGCCACCAATAATAGTTAGGCTACCTACCGGAGGCTTAATCAATGCTGTAGGACTTGCTAACTCAGGCAAGAGCGTGATTAAGGAACTTGTTATCACTGCTAGGGGGCTGGGGATACCCATAGTAGTGAGCATTGCCGGAAGGTCTGAGGCAGAGTTCGTTGACGTAGCTAGTGAGGCACAGCGCGTAGGCGCTGATGCGCTAGAGCTGAACCTCAGTTGCCCACATACTGAGGGTTACGGGATGGAGTTAGGTGCTGACCCAAAGAAAGTTAGGGACGTAGTTGAGGCGGTAGCATCTACTACTTCGTTGCCAGTGCTTGCTAAGCTAGGCCTCAGTGATAAGGTAGTTGAGGCGGCTGGTAAAGCCTTAGAAGTAGGGGCTGAAGGGTTAGTACTAATAAATACTGTTAAGGCCATGTACATAGACGTATATGCGCTGAGGCCCGTGCTAACGGCCATCTATGGCGGCCTTTCAGGCCCACCGATACACCCGATAGCTGTTAAGGTGATATATGACGTGTACAAGGAATACGAAGCAGACATCATAGGTGTTGGCGGGGTATTTGACTGGATAACGGCTGCGGAATTCATAGTAGCGGGTGCTAAGGCTATTCAAGTAGGTACGGCACTAGTCAACAATGAGAGGGTAGTTGAGGTAATATTAAATGGGTTAAGAAAGTGGCTTCAGCATCACAACGCAAGAAGCATTAGTGAGATGGTTGGAGCCGCACACAAGAAGTAATTAATCCCAAACTACTTCTTCATGTTAATGTATTAACTTCTGAAGATATACACAATAATTGCGTCAAACCTTAGGATGCGACATTACCACGATGAAGTGCTGAGCCCTAAGGTTAAATGATATATAATAACTTCTAAGGAGGAAATTAAATGTCCCTTGGTGTGCTACCTTATTGATTCAGTCAGTTGTTACCACATGATTATGTCATGCTCGGGTATAAGGTACTTACTTCTTTTCTTCACTCATTCATTTTGAATGACTTCAGTGCCTTCATGACATACGCCTCAGACAGCTTACTGTATAGTGTAGGTGTCTTAAGCATCTGCTTAGGTATCTTTGAGCGCCTTGACTATGAGGTTCGAAAGCGACACCCCTCTTAGGGTTAGGGGAGTTTTTCTTGCGTTCCCATACCTTAGTATATGTAAGATGTTGTTGGAATAGCTACTAAGGAGTTAAATCTATTTTAGTGTCTAGCACCTTATACACCGCGTGATGGATGCTCAGATGTTAGCGGGTGTTAGGTATGGGTAGGGTTGGAGTGCTGAAGGGACAATATAATCCGCATGAGGTGGAGTCCGAGATAATGAAGTTCTGGGATTCTGAGAGGATTTACGAGATCATTAAGAGTCTTGATTCAAGGCGTACTAAGTACTTCAGATTTATTGATGGTCCTCCGTATCCTTCGAGTGGTTTACCCCATGTGGGTACTAGCTGGAATAAGGTGTTGAAGGATTCTATATTAAGGTACCGTAGGTTGAGGGGTTATCGGGTAAAGGATCAACCAGGTTATGACTGCCACGGACTACCCATAGAGGTTGCTGTGGAGAAAAGCGTAGGCACTAGGAGTAAGAAAGACATAGAGGAAAAGGTAGGTGTCGATAAATTCATAAAGTTATGTAAGGCAACAGTCCTCGAGAATATTAAGTCCATGACTCACTGGTTTAAGAGTTTAGGAGTGTTCATGGACTGGGATAACCCTTACCTTACGTTGCGTGATGAGTACATAGAGGCTGGCTGGTGGCTAATAAGGAAGGCCGATGAGGAAGGCCTACTCGTTAATGAGAAGAGAGTTGTTTACTGGTGTCCCAGATGCTCAACAACGCTTGCCGAGTATGAGGTGGAGTACAAGGAACTCACGGATCCCTCAATATACGTGAAGTTCCGAGTGGTTGGTTCCAAGAACGAGTACTTACTAATATGGACAACCACTCCATGGACCTTACCTGCAAACACCTTCGTCATGGCACATCCCGACGCAACGTACGTTAAGGTCAAGGTAGGTAATGAGGTGTTGATCCTAGCTAAGGACAGGCTGGAAGCGGTAATGGGTGATGCTGGAATAAGCGAGTACGAAGTGCTGAGCGAGTTAAAAGGGAAGGAATTGGAGGGGGTGAAGTATGAACATCCTCTCCGGAACGTGGTCCCTGTTCAGGAGATCCTCAGCAAGTATCATGAGGTAGTGCTTGCACCCGAATTCGTGACCATGACTGAGGGTACGGGTTTAGTTCACGCAGCCCCAGGTCATGGATTCGAGGACTTCACGGTTGCGCAACGCATAGGGATGGGTGACATAGTATCGCCAATAGATGATGAGGGCCGCTTCACTAAGGAAGCAGGTAAGTACGCTGGTAAGTACGTGAAGGACGCTAACCCAGAGATAATAGAGGATCTCAAGCAGGTGGGTGCCCTGCTTCATGAGGGAGTCATTAAGCACAGGTACCCGATATGCTGGCGCTGTAAGTCGCCCGTGGTGCTGAGGACTAAGGAACAGTGGGTGCTCAAGATAACCAGGATGAGGGAAAAATTAATTGAGGAGGTCCGCAAGGCACGCTGGGTTCCTGAATGGGCCCTTAACAGGATAATGAACATGTTGGAGAACCTGCAGGACTGGGTTCTAAGCAGGCAAAGGTACTGGGGGACCCCACTCCCGATATGGATTTGCCCTAATGGACACAGGCTAGTGATCGGGAGCGTTGATGAGCTACTGAAGTATGGAGGGAAGAAACCTAAGGAACTACACAGGCCCTGGATCGATGAGGTCGTCCTTAAGTGCCCGGTCTGCGGCAAGGAGATGAAGCGCGTTCCTGACGTTATAGACGTCTGGTTTGATAGCGGCATAGCCTTCTATGCTAGTGAAGCTCACCCAAGCAGGATTGAGAACCCTGAGGACGTAGTGGCTGACTTCATAACGGAGGGTCACGACCAAACAAGGGGCTGGTTCTTCAGCTTACTACGTGCCGGCGTACTAGGGTTTGGGCGCGTACCCTACAGAACAGTGCTAGTGCATGGATTCGCTCTGGATGAGAGCGGCAGGGAGATGCATAAGAGCCTAGGCAACTACATAGGGACAGACGAGGTCCTAGCGAAGGTAGGTAGCGATGTATTCAGGTTCGGTGTGCTCCAGAACACCGTGTGGGAGGATCTGAGGTTCTCGTGGAAACTACTGGAGGAAGCTAAGAGAGACTTATCAGTAGCATGGAATGTGTTCGTCTTCGCATCAACATACATGAACCTAGACGGCTATGATCCAACCAAGCATGGAATTGACCAATACCTTAACCACCTAAGAATAGAGGACCGCTGGTTACTCTCCAGACTCAACACTCTAATAGGTGAAGTCACTGAGGCCATGGAGGAATACAGGGTACACGATGCTGTCAGAGCACTTAAGCACTTCATAGTTGAGGACGTAAGTCACTGGTACGTGAGGCTCATTAGGCCTAGAGTCTGGATTGAGGAGAACACCCCAGATAAGATGGCGGCCTACGCAACCCTATACCACGCTCTAAAGTCATGGTTAATAATGGCGGCGCCCGTAATACCGTTCTTCACAGAGAAAATATACCAGGAGTTCATAAGGCCAGCAACGCCTGACGCCCCGCCCTCAATACATATGCTTGAATGGCCAGCACTAAGGGAAGAACTCGCTGATAAGGAATTAGAGCAGGAAATGAATGTGATAAGAGAGATAGCTGAGGTAGCAGCAGCAGCGAGAATGAAAGCAAAACTAAAGCTCAGACAACCAGTTAAGCGCGTAATAATATACACGAGCAACAACGACATAGTGGGCATTGTGAGAAAGCATGAAGAACTCCTCCGCAACCTCCTCAACACGCGTGAGGTCCTAATCAAGGAACCCAGCGAGGTTAAGGAAGTCATTCAATACAAGGTAGAGCCAAAATACTCCATACTAGGACCCAAGTACAGGAAACTAACAAAGCAGATAGTGGATTACGTACTAAAGAATCAAGCAGAGGTGGCTAAGGACATAATAATGAAAGGCAAACACGAAGTAACAATAGGCAACATCGCGATAACGCTGACACCAGAGGAACTAAACATAATACCAGTACAAGCCACAGGCTACACAGTACAGGAAGCAAACTGGGGAAGCCTCGCAATAGACACGCAACTCACAGAAAAAGAAATAGCGGACGGGCTAGCTAGGGACATCATACGTAGAATACAAACAATGCGAAAAGAACTAAACCTACCAATGAACGCCTACATAAAAGTAACGATGACGCCCCCAGAACAACACGTAAAATACATAGAAAAGAAGCTAGATTACATAGCCAACGAAGTAAGAGCCAAAGAAATAAAACTCGCAAAACAACATCCCGCAAGTATACCTAGAGAGAAAACACTAACAAAGAAGTGGGAGATAAACGGAGAAATCTACACAATAACAATAACGGAAGTGTAAAACCACTCACGAAATAACGAAAAATATCGTACCAAAAATACCTAAAAGGGGCCCGTGGCCTAGCCAGGATAGGGCGCCGGCCTCCGGAGCCGGAGATCCCGGGTTCAAATCCCGGCGGGCCCGCCACACAAATACCATTTATATAGAGTTTTCTTTTGGAGATGAATGTTACAACTACAAGTTTAGTCGCTGAAATAGTGTTTGTCCTCCTTCACTAAGGATAATCATGGCTGATAACTTTAGTGTGCTAGGGAATTACTTTGAGCCACGGTATACGCTTAAAGTCTTCATCGAATGCGAGAATGGTGTCAATACCGTAGTGCTTGCATGTTAGAGCTATAATGGCGTCTCCTGGTAGTAGATTGTATTCTATCATTGTGTCGTGTATTTCGCTTGCTTCTGCTTTGTCTTGCAGAACTATTATGTTGTACTCGGATAACAGACCCCGCATTGCTTTAAGTTCGTCTTTGATAAAGCCTAGGCCTTGCCGGTTTATTATTTCTCGGATTTTGTGTATACCCTTAGCTCCATAATGTCTACCTAAAGTATATCCTAAATTAGAATATATGAGGTCTCTTCTATTGTCCTGAGACTGGTGTAGGCCTGGTCGCTTCGAGATAGAATGTCGATTACTAGGTCTGACTTTGGTCTTACATCGCGAAGCAGGTAGACTATGGCGTCGGCATCGACGTATATCAAAGGTACTCGGCCTCCTCGATAGCCTCCTCTACCAGCTCCAGTTTCACGTGGCCTAGAATGCCCCGATACTTCTCCAATATTCTCCTTTTCTCCTCCACGTCAATTATTTTAACAAGAAGCTCTCTACCCTCCTCTAGGTCAAGCAGCTTCTCAGGTACTAACACGCCACCCCTGTACCTAACCCTAATTACTTTGGACAAGCTCCTGTCACCACTATACACCCTGTGTGTCTCAGAGCAATTAGCCCTTCCCGACAGAGAGTTTAGTTTCCAGATTATCTGGATATCGGTTAAACTAAGTGATACAATGCAGTTATTCCATGGTGGTGTTAGTATCAGTCATAAACCTCTATATGATTTGTGTTCTATAATTACTAGTAGCCTAGGCTTGGGTTCTAGCTGGCGGACTATAGATACTATTCTCTTGGCTAGTCTCGGTGTTTCATCCCTTGAGGGATGACAGGAGATTATAGATTACTCCGTTTCTCACTAAAGATAATAGGCTTGGTGTTGTGAAGTCTAGTCTCTCGTCGATATTGTTCTCTTAAGCTCGTTTGCTATATTGACTAATTCCTTGTCACTAATGCCTCGGATACCTAGATCTTGTAAACGAACGATATCCATACCGTATTACTTTAGGAAAGTCATTAGTCCTCTAGGTATGTTTTCATCTACTAGGAGTCTCAGCAACAACTACAACCCTCCTTAACGCTTTAGACGCGAACTTCAGGGCCTCATATGCTGCTTCTAAAGGTATCTCAAACTCCTCAGCAACCTCCTCGGGTTTCCAGCCAGCAGCAAGCATTTCCAATATATCATCAACAGTTATCCTCGCACCTTTAACAGTAGGCCTACCGCCACGTCGGCCAGGAACAATCTCGAGCCACTTATAGCCAGGCAATACAACCATTTCAACTACCGTCAAGTAGCGTCATCGCCTTTCCTTGCCTAGTGTTTCTGAAAGCATGACTAAAATAACTCACACCTTAGACATAATCTATACTTACATGTCCTAGTGCTAGCTCCTTATATATCTCTTTACATTAGAGTATCCTTTAAGGACTCTATGCCTTTCATAACCATATGTTCAGAACAACTTTTTAGAAACATAACGCCTCCAAGGAAGAAACTATGATACATGAAGCATTCCCTAAGGTGTTGAGCAACTTTAACCTGGTTAGCTGTCCCTTGTGAAGAAACCGGATCTAAGAGGGCTAGCATTTATTAATTCACTAATGGAAGGTGTTTGGGCCCCATGGTTAATATTAACAACTTTGTTTTAAATACAGGTTATTATGTCTATTAGATTTTTCACGAAAGTTTCCTCGGGTATGTCTTTAGGTCTTCTGAGTATATAGCACATTAATCCTCCGAAGAAGGCTCTTAGAGCTACTTTTCCCTTAATCGAGGACTTACCAAATACTCTTTCTGCTACCTCACTGGTTTTTTCTTCGCATAAACTGTTCATTTTTTCTGCTATCTCTTTGTATAGTGACTCCAAAGACATAGTATGTAAAAGAAGGCTACGTTGAACTGGATTCTTGTATTTTTTCATGTAGCCTTTTCCGATGCACTCAAGTATTTTCTTACCATTCAAGCCTGATTCTAGGCATGAATCAATAATTTCCAGTGGGAGACTTCGTTTAGCAACCTCTATAATCAGTTCTTGTTTGCTCCTAAAGTACCAGAATATTAGGCCCTTAGAAACTCCGGCTTCCTTAGCTATGAGGTGTACTGGTGCCTTGAAAAAACCGTATCTTGAAAAAACCCTCATTGCAGCTAGTATAATTCTCTCTTTTACAAGCTCCTTTTCCTTATATCCAATCATGGCTCTCTACCTGTTTCCCCGAGTATTCTTTTTATAATATGTGCTACTGAAATATATAGCGTCGCTACTAGGGGTTGTATAGCCGGAATTAACGCTGCCGGGAGGGCAGCGGTTGGGCCTATAGCCAGAACAGCCATAGTTGCTGCAACGCTTTCATTCTTTGTCAGAGATATAAATGCCATAGCCATGTGGTCTCTATACTTTATGCCTAATATCTTACTGGCGGCTATGATAGTCAATATAATTACCGTGTAGACTGTTAACTGTGCTGAGATGATATATAGTGCTAGACTCGGGTTTGATATGAGTAGTTTGGCTTTATTAGCTATTAGAACACCTATTAGTGCCAACATGAAGGTTATCGTCCATATGGATAAGTAGGGCTTTATTCTCTTCATTATCTTATTCTCCACGTATTCTTTAGCATTTTTATCATTAATTTCAGATACCTGTACTAGCTTCTTAGCCCTTCTCGTTATGAAACAGTACCTTATTATTTGCCCGAGAATCAGCGGGAAAAGCAGAGCTACCATGACTGATTTTGCTAGAACAGTTACTGGCAAACTAATGTGAACGCTCTGTGCATATATTGCTACATATGAGGGCGCGGCAAACAGTGCTATAAGTATACTCAAAATAACCAGGACTGTCGCGAGTTCTATATTGCCCCCAGCAAGCATAACGTAGGCTACCGAAGCGCTTGATGCAGGCACAGAATTGGCGGCAATATATCCTATACCAATGACCTTATGACCAATATGGCTTGCAAACACCATCGCGAGTAGTGGCGTAATAACGAATATTATAATTATCGCGACTATTACCTCCTTTAGCTTTGATCGTAGCTCTTTTCCCATCCTCTCAGATCGCAACTGTATCATCGATGGAAGAAGCGTTCCTATAGCGAGGGAGAGTATCATATTTTTAATCATTTCTTTATGAGCCTTGAAATAACTTGCATTATAATATCCGATGGGAAGAGCGATTAGAATTATTAGTATCACGTAGACTATTAGATATTTCTTTAGGTGAGTAGCTACTCTTGTTGCATTCACCATACACGACCACCGAGTCAGTAGTAGTTGGAGGTACCTTATAAACTTACCGGTCAGTCAATCCAGTTAGTCAATCAAGCTTTCTCAAGGAAGATAACAGGAATTAACGATTAATTGGTGTTATTAATCCAGTAAAGCAAATAATCGGTACACATTTGATTTAAAAATACGATGAAAATGTGCAACTATAAAGTATTGCTCCAGAAACTTTGCTTCTTGGCAGCATGTCCATTACAAGTATTTTACCTACTCTTCCTGAGATTTATAGAGATTTATAAACTCAAAAGTATATAGGGTTACCAATATTAAGGTTTCCTCTCTGGGTATTGACTGAATGGTACTGTTCTTAAAAATCTCGGACAGGAACAGGAATATTTTAAGTGTCGTCAGGAGCTGGCAATTCGAGCTTTAAGTTCGACGGTTTGTTTCAAGTAACTAATTCTTAACGTGAATTCATTTTGATATGTAATTAGTAATACGTTATTGTTTTTGTGCCCTAAGAGGGCATCCTGGGAATTTAGTTACAAAACTTGTGTACGACCTTCTATCATTTTTGATTAAACTGGCTGAATGAGGAAGTTATGACCAGGTTATACTCTCCCGGCTCTAGCTTTAGTATGAGTACTATTATTGCGTAGTCTCCGGGATCAAGCATTATTGGCGGTGAGGTAGTTCTTGGTGGCAGGATTAATCCCCTTATAGCGTTCCAGAGGGTTGTGGGTAAATGAGTTATTGGACCATAATATACTCTTTTGTAAATGGACCATATGCCGCCAGAGGGATTCTGGTCGTAAATACTCACGCCTTGAAGGGTTACTGGTATTGTGCCGTAGTTCTTAACCAGTATTCCTATCAAGACGTAGTGGTTTCTACTACCGTGGCAGTTACGGCAAGAACCACCATCATGGTAGTGATGGTTATCACATAGGCTTATGTCAAGGATCAAGGAGCTGCCGTCAGCACTTAAGTAGAGCTCGTCAGGAGGAAGCCGTGTTACGTTACTTGCGCAACATCCATGACACACGCAGTGTGTTTCTATAAGGTATCCCTTAAAGAACCGTATCCCGGGATCGAATGAGCCAGTATTTACTGACACGTTAATTCCTAAGTGTGTACTCCACATAGCTGACACGGGAATAACTATGAAGAAGAGGAGAAGAGCTGAAGTAAGTATTGCCCGGCTTCCTCTACTATCTCTTATATTTATATTCAACAGTTTAACACCTCATGCAAATCAACCGTATCTTTAAGAGTTAAAACATTTGTGTACTAGAGATTCTCTTCTGGAGCCTTAAGTTTGAAGCGCATCTTTCTGCGGTGATCTAATTAAGGTTTGCTAATACTCACAACCTATGGGTGTGATGCTTTGAGAGTGCTGATAATATCGGACACGCACGATAATTTAGGTAATGTAGACTACCTAATCAGGAACGTTATACCAAAGGAGAAACCTCAGCTTATAGTGCATTTAGGGGATTTCACCTCGCCCTTCACGTTGCTGAGGCTAAAGAAATCGGGAATACCGATAATTGGTGTCCTCGGTAATAATGACGGTGACGTCAGTATGCTTAGAGAAATAGAACATAGAGTAGCTCCGCAACCTGTAGAAACAAACCTGGGAGGGTTCTCTACATTCTTGATGCATGGATTCAAAGATGCGGCACTCACCGAGAAAATAGCTACTGCTATTGCTTTATCAGGTTATTACCAGCTAGTTCTTTTTGGTCACACACACAGGTATAAAATTGAGCAAAAAGGCAGAACACTGTTAGTAAATCCTGGGGCATTAAGTGGATATCTAGCTGAAGATGCAACTTACGCCGTACTTGATACAACGTCAAGGAATGTTAAGGTAAAAAAGTTGCGTGCAATGAATATCCTTGTCGAAGGAAAGGTACTGTGAAGCTACGACTTAAATGAAACTGCCCTTGGCCTAGGGTCAGGCGATATTCTGACGATCCCTTCACCTCTACCAAGCAATGTTGTGAATCGCTGTATCTCACGTAAAGGAAAGTGCATGAAACCAGTCAGTGATTCCCAATAACCGGGGTCTGGTGAGGCCATAGCAACAAGCAAACCTAAATTATTGGTTACACCGGAACCCAATACACGAAGATCGTCAATACTTTGCGTAGCTATGCATACCATTACACCATAACTTCTTCCAAGGCGCATAAGCGAAGAGACCTCCTCAGTTAGTTTTTGAATGTACAACCATCCCTCATCAAGCACTAATGCGGTCTTGAAGTGAAAGGGCCTGGCAGAGGGTCTGGATGCTTGTATAGATGCCTTGACCGCTGACGACATATAACATATTGCTAGGTTCACTAGGTTACGGCTACTTGACGCGATCTTACTTTCATCAAGCACTACAACCTCTCTTAAGCCTCCATGTAGAGCTTCGAGCATAAGAGATGAAAGGCTTGCCCCAGAACCAGTGCTTACGGATTTGACTTCTGACACTATGCGAGAAACTGCGTAGGTTATGTATGGTTCTTCGTAGGACTCAACGTACTGTCTTAAGCAGTCTAGCAAATCCTGGCACCCAATATTCAGCGAGTACTCAATCCCCCTATAGATAGCAGATACCATTTCTTTTTTGTTTAAGAGTTCATAGGACTTAACGATAACATCTGTCAGGACTCCCGAACAAAGGCGTTTCGGGTAAAGCTTGCTTAAGCCATTTAAATTGAGTTCCAAGTCCTCGCCTAGAACATAGTGCTTGAAGGGTACTCCATGACGTTCAAGCCTGAGAGGGTATTCTCCTTTTATATCAAGTATTATTGACCCTTTACCAAAGAATGAAAGTAACCTACTCACCAATACTGCTAGGAACTCCGTCTTACCGGATCCTGTGGGACCGACTACTAACACATGTGGCGATAATGACTTAGATATATCCCAAAATACTCTTTCACCAGAATCGGGATCCTTGCCTAAGTAAATACCCTTAGAAGAGGTGGTAGTGAGAGCTGTACTAGATATTATGAAAGGATACAATAAGGTTGTCGCCGCGCTAGCAAATGTTCTTAGGCCAGCGAACTTTAGAGAAAGTCCTGCAATACCATTACCTCTTGGCCAAGGGCTACATCGAAAAAATAGCCTACGAATGAAATGTTTCCTTATTCCTTTCACAGGGCTCACCCTTATGCCAAGGGATGAGAAAGTGTTCCTAACTATACGGCACCTTCTCTCCAATTCCTCTGTAGCTTGTTTGATATCTTCGCCGCAAGCCTCCACAACCAGTAATGCTATCATGCTAATTGGTGGTATTCCGTCCTTAACTATGGTATCCCGTACCTTCCTAAGGTGCTGTAGCTTCTTACGAACATTAACTGCTGATGGATTACTTTCAAGCATGATTTCCAGTGTGGAAATGCGTTTTTCAAGTACCTTTAGATACTCATCCTTATCTATAGGTACAACATATGTTCTAATCTCTAGTGGGAAGCCTAGGTTTAATGTTTTGAAGTAGCCTCTAAGGTAGTGAAGTAGGTCAGCTACCCCCATATCAGCAAGGGTTTCAGAGATGTTTTCCACTAGCAGTAACTTACGGCAACAAATGTTATTCCTGTGCCTCATGATTACATAATCCCCCTGAATTTCAAAGTCGCGATGTTCATCACTAGTATGCGGTTTCCTAGAAAGTTTTCTACTTAGGGACGGCACATTAACCCTAAGTGATTTAAGCATGTTTTTGAGCATGCCTTCTCACCTAGGAAATTTTAATCCCGGAGTAATGCGAAGAATTGTTTCGGCTGTTTTTACAGCATTCTGTAGTAGCAGTTGTAGGACTTCCTTAGGTTTTACTTTACACTGGGAAATCCTGTCCATGCCAACGGGAATTACTACTATGTTCAGACCATTTAAGATATCGTGAACTGAGCATCTCATAGAGAAACTTATTTCATTTTCTACGAGTGTTCGTACAAGTGTGTCCCCGCACTTAATACTAATCAGAGAAGGTATGTTTGTTTTAAGCTTCAGAGTAGTCTCTATCGTATCTCTGCTGCGCATCTCGAGCTTCGCAAGGCGTACACTCACATGGAGATCTTTGGGTAAGGTGATAGATGTGCCTCTACAAATTATGCCTCCTTCCCTGCTTTTGCCATTGACTACATTAAAAGCAGGGCCATTAGTAATTACATATTTAGTAGTGCATTCTACTACGTGTTCCTTATGCCATACATAGTCATCATTCACAAGTTCCTCGGTCACCAACAGCGGTTCCAGACACTCTGAAACCACCACGTTGCCTATACCTTCAAAAACCCGGCCGTTACTGCAAGATACCTGAAGCTTAGCTCCCTTTATACTTCTTATGATTGTTTTACTATTATCTAAGTGATCAATAATTAGTTTGCTTGAGTCTAAGGGATTATTTAGGACGTACTTACTTAGGTCTATTATTGATCTGCCAACTTTATACATGTCGCCTCTATTATATTTGAGAATAACTTCTAGGGGGATTTTGGAACTATCTTTACTGTAGCCGGTTATTTCCAGGACAAACTTACGGGAATTGCTTAACGTGCATTCTTTCTTAAGTAACCTTACATGATAATTGCTTAGTGAGCTACAGCTTAGTTCAAGGGAAGGTTCTTCAGGTACAGGGGATAAGATCATTGCTTCCAATATTGCTTTGAAGTTACAATTCGACTCCTTTATGTATCCTCCCTTAAGGAATACACAGTGCGTTAGTGATAGCCTACCTAAACTTGGTTCCTTCGACGCTATATGGAAGCTTGATGATATATGATATATAGGTAACTTCGCACTAAGTATGGCACTACCACTCCAGCCAAGTCTTCGGGGTCTTAAAGCTACTATCGCCTTAGAGCCCGTAGCTACTGTGTTAACTGTGATAATTGGTCCTTTCACCCTGTAGTTACTTCCTGGAGACCAGGGTTCTATCTCCACGATTGCATATCCGTCGTAATCCACAAAATCTCTTAGAACTTTGATTTTGGGATTGAAGAATTCGAAGGGACTTAGGATAGCTATTCCTTCATTGACGATGCATAGCACAGGACCCTCAGCAGTCGGCACGCATGATTTAGCATGTACTTCACCTGAGACTCTTCTGGAGGCATTGATTATGATGTATCTATCGGCTTTTGCCCTTATAGCAATAATAGGTTTACTTGATGCTATTTCTTTAGATGGAAGGTCTGTGAGTTTAAAAAGAGTATTCCCATGAAGTAAGTATGTCCCCGTACTGTCTGAGAGTACAGCATCTGCAGCATCATAGCATACAATGCATTGCGGTTTAATGTCTACTAAGGGTTCTAGGACACCACCTAAGTATTTTGTTAGTAAATTGTTTTCAACATCAAAGTAGTATTCGCTATTCCCGCAGCTAGCGAGCGGGAGAAGGTCAGCAGGAATTGCGTGAATGCCGTCATATGTTATTGCATAGTACTCCTCATTATTACATTTAATAACACAGAGGGAGTCCCCGCATACTGCGCTGTTTGGTATGCAGTTCGTTATTCTATATTCTCGAAAAAGCCCTCTCAATGGGTCAATTATTAGAGCTAGAGCTTCTCCTCGAATATTACCTGCTATTAGCTGGGTCCAGGGACCTCTAGCCATGACTACGTTTCTAATTTCTACAATGTCATTACTCGTAGGAGATAGTACTCTAGCGCGGTTCTTATTCGTGCATAGGAGTAATACTTTATCATGTACCCGGAATGCCCTTGATAGATCTTTCTTGCATCTTAACTTCTTGCTACGACCGATAGTAATGAAGAATTCATCTTCGGTCATCCTTATCAGAGAGTTTGCAACACCACGGAACTTTCCTTTTCGTGAGTTATCTTGTGCGCTTATCTTTCTTAGGTACAGGTCAGCCCCCCTAAGAAATACTTCGTAAAATACTTCATCTAGTGGGAGTTCACTTATGTGTTTCTTCACTAAATATATGTGACCGTGCCGTAGAATCAATAGATGCTCTACCTTTTCAGGGAAGGGCTCCTGAAAGAGGGCATCCCAATGAACTAAATTAAGCGGTCGGGGGATCATGCCGGATCACCTTAGCAGGAATGCTAGTTCTATGCATACAGCTCCAGGGAGTAAAGTGTTAGTTACTTTACTGAAGACAACGTATGATGCGTAACTTGAGTAAATAAGTGACGACATAACTATGTATAACGTTGATAGCGGTGTTGTTGCAGTACTTCCTAGTGCACCAACATAGTTGAGTATCAAAGGTAGTGTAAGTGCTAGTACAACTATTACCGCATTTGTTGACAGGGATAGCTTAAAGCCTCTGAGCATTTCATTTACGAGATTCCGTAACTTCATTAGATTTTCTCTATTAAGAGTTCCGTATGCTAGTCCTTTCATCATGGTGTAAACCGTAAACTTTGTTATCCATAATCTGGCATTACTAAGGGCAGTAGGATATGATGATAGCAAATTGATCTTACTACTTAGCTCCTTGAAGAAATTGTGGTTAGTTCTATTGAGAGCTTCTTTGACTATAGTTAACGTGTTGCCAACACTTAAGGGAGCCTCTATTATTGTTAACAGAACGTTTGAAAGCTGGCGTGCCTCACGAACAGCGAGAAATATGCTTGAAACTTGGAATAGTCCTAGGGCTGTTAGGATGCTCCCTATTATGAGAAGATAGGGAAGGTATGCATGGATTCCGCGGTACTGACCTGAAGATAGGATAATGCACCTAAGTGCAAGGATTATAACTACGGCTGTAGCGGTTAAGAGGTACCTACGCGGTACTTCTCTATAATGTATCTCGAAATGTCTAGGCACTCGTGGGGTAACTAGGAAAAATACAGGGCAAAGTACTAGCGTCATAGTTAATGCCTTAGTAACCACTAAACTTCCCATTAGTGCGCTTAATGCAAGAATTATCGGGGGTACGTAACCTAAGAGCACAGCAAATAATATGGATATGATAGCTCTAAACTTCACTTTGTTTAAACTATCTATTCTTAATTCCTCAAGAAGTTCTCCGCCCTTCTCCTTTAACCAAGCTTTAACTATTCCTAGGTTCTGGGCAAAGACAAAGTCACTTAGTAAGTTCTCAACGAACTTTGATTTAACCCATTTACTATACAGATGCACTACCTCCGATGTAGTCATTAATCTTCGTAATCTCCTTAGTAGCGCGGATTCCTTTGATAACTGGCTAAAGATTTCATGTAGCTTCTCTAGTGAGGTTAAGTCATCAATTATGTTAGGTGTCGCTGAGGCTATGACGGACTCTGAGATTATGAAATACTTTATTTCTTCCTCTATTTTCTTTGCACGTATACGGGCCCTAACTATTAAGTATAAGATGTAAAGCAATGGAGTCAACAGCAATAAAGAAGCTACTAGAGCGATGATAATGTCAAACTTCGGTAGGGGTGCATTAATTAATTCAGTTCTGCTTAGAATGAGCTCATCTGCAATAGCTATGAGACTACCTGCTAACATGGGAAGTAGGACTTTCAATATCAAGCTCTTGTCCTCGTTATCTGTTGCCGATAGCTTCATACCGGCTTGAACTTTAAGGTTATAGATTATTGATAGGTAATTACTCATGATTTTTATTGAGTATTTCCTTAGGGAATCTATAAGCACCGCTAGCCTACCTCTGTAGCTTTGTTGATCCTGGTGTAGAGGTTAATCGATGACTTACCATGGTTAATCTTGCTAACTCTACGTAATCTCGACACTAGAACGTCGTAAGCTACATCCTCGCCATATTCATATATTCTATTTAACATAACGGAATTCTCACTTTTGTCATAAACTGGCTCATCTATAGCTATCACTGCCCTCTTAAGTCCGCAGTCCACTACGTAGTTCAGCGTAACTATTAAGTTAAACATAGCGACCTGCTGTGCTGTCAGATTTATGGGGGGTGACGTTAGCCTCATTATTGCTTCTTCGGCAGAGCCACCATGAAACGTCGTTAGTCCTCCCATTCCCATGTTCATTGCTTGGACTAATACCCTGGCTTCAGCCCCACGTGTTTCCCCTATGACAATGAATCTATTTACGGAGGAGCGGAGGGCAGCTTTAGTTAGGGCCATTTGGTCAAATTCGATAGAACCGCCATTAGTTACGCGATACATTGGTGTGACGTACCTAACCCAGCAACTTCCCTGCGGAGGATCTATTTCTGGAGTATCTTCTATAATAGCTACTTTCCAGTCATGTGGGATTAGATCGTAGAGTATCGCGCGTAGCAAGGTTGTTTTGCCTGAACCAGGAGGACCCACTATCAGTATAGAGCCACGCTTTGTTATTACGTTCTGCAAAAGCAATACTATGTCCCGTGTTAGCATACCGTTACTTACTAGTTCCTTCACCCTAACTAGGGTACTTGATTTCTTCTTCCTTATTACGATCTCGCCCTTACCGTCCGCTATGTCAGGGTGCACTAAGTGAATTCTATGTCCGCCATCACTTTCAGGGAGGTTAGCGTCGACTATCGGGGTAGCTCTGCTTATGAGCTTACCCGCTTTCTCAGCAAGTAAGTTCATATACTCTAAGAACTCAAACATATCCTTCAAGACTATGTTAGTCCTGATGTAATCAGCATGGGGATCGCGTGAGACTATATATGAATGTCTAACCCAAACATTGCCGGGACCAACTATTGAGATATCCTCAACATAGGGGTCGTCTATTAGCACTTGAAGTTTCTTGTACTTAAGTTCCTTCCGGAACGCATACGCAATATTGGCCTCAGGCAGTTTTCCCTTTCTTCGCGTTTTAAAGAACCTTATTGCAGTCTTCACAAGAGAATACATGTTATCGTTACTGTCTTCACTACCCATTATTATAACTTCAATATTCCTCCTGATTTCCTCCCTAGCGTCCTCAATTTCTTGTTCCTTAACAATATACTGAAAAGACCCCTCAGCATCTCTGACTATGGTTACTTTAGCTGTCCCGACACGATATTCAATAACAATTTCCGTCACTGTCCAACACCTCTGTTAAATAAATTATATAAGCTTATTTGATAAAAACGATTATAGTTTCAAAGTATTATGCGACATTTACATTTAATGTTTCTTCTTTATCAGTGTTCAAGTTCTCTAATGTCAGTACTATTGTCTTCACGTCAGCTTTTGTGGGCACCACAATACTCAGTGTAACAGCGGCGCCGGGTTGTAGCTTATTAAGGTTTGATGCTACATGAGTTGTAGCCTGAACTATTGTACCATTGGCAAGTATAGCCTTGGCTGTTATTGATGTCAGTGAGTAGTTGTAACTACCAGTGTTCTTTAGGCGCACAATGAATACTTGGCTTGCAGATGATACGGACTTTGATACTAGTATTCCGTTTACTTGGGGTGTTGCTGTGTATGAGCTCATCCTGGATGCTTGAGAGCTTAACCACCCTTGTAATGCTAGGGCGACGGGTATTGCGATAGCCACTAGCGCTAATATTACCACTAGATCACTTACACCCTTCCTCAAGACTTTACGGGATTTGTTTCGCATAGGTATATCCCCAACAAACTCACTCGTTTAAAAAGAGTTCTGAAGGGGTTCCGCCCTTAAATATTGACTAAAGTCCAGTTCACCATCGGTGTTGTGAATGAGGGAGTTTCGCAGGAGACTCAAAGCAATAATTGAGGCAATGGTTGGTCGAGTTGTTACGCCGGGTGACGTAGTTGCTGCAACCGGTTTACCTCGGTACGAGGTTCTAGCGACATTCCATGTTCTTGAAACTTTAGGCCTCATAGAATTAATTCTAGAGAAAGGTAATTACAGAGTATATAAACTGACGAAATTAGGGCTTAAGCTACTGCGTGCATTAGAAAGCGCGGACTCCGTGATGATCGACGTGGTTACCGGTGAACCAGCTGAGGCGCCTGCCGCAATTCCTGAAAAAAAGGAGGAAGCTGTTGAGGCTTGATCAGCGAGGTAACTCCTCACTCATCACTCAGCTAAAGCCGGTCTCATCACGCATCAAAATACCATGTTCAGGGGAAATAAAGTTGCGGGAGCCCCAAAGAAGAAAGGCTAGATATAATTCAGTGGGAATGGACCTCAGAATATTAGCCCAACAGTATAGGGAGGAGAGTGGAACATTAAGGAAGTGTGTTAGGCGCTTCGCAGAAGTGCGAAGGGAGTTTATTGGTATACGAGGACGAGAAACGGATAACAGTGTTAGTGAAAGCGTTCAGGGAATTGGCTTAACGTTCCTTTGCTTCCCCGCCGACCCGACAGGCGTAACTTATGCGATCGGTGCTACAACTTATGGCGTCGGGTATTTACTGAAGTCCCTAGAGAGGCGGCGTATGGGTGTAAAAGACGTTATGAGAACATACAGGAAGTTAGGTCTCGAGTTAAGATATGTGTTGGAGATGTAAGTGCAGATAACGTGAAACGTAAACACTAATGAACCCGAATCATTTGTTGGAGAGTAAGGCGCGATGCAGACTCACGCAGGTTATGTGTTACTAATTATATGTCCTAGCGACGTTGTGCTACAAGTCAGTAGCTTTGGGGAAATTAAGCTAGAGAAGGGAGCGTATATGTATGTTGGATCAGCGAACTTGAAGAACCCTATTACGCGTGTTCTGAGGCACTTCAACAGATATAAGAAAAAAGTACATTGGCACATAGACCATTTGACTGAGAAATGCGACCCTCTTCTCGCCCTGCTTTGTTTTGGGATTGGGGAGGATAACCTCTACGACATGCTGGAATCCTTCGATAAGGTTGAGCCTGTTATTTCAGGGTTTGGATCGACGGACAAGGTTCTCCATAAGACACACTTGTTTAAATTACTTACACAGGAATTGACTGTAGTGAATTCCTTAATTAGCGTGTTAGTTAAAATTTGCAGTTGTATTGAGGTCATTAGCATTTCTAATAAGTACTGCTTTAGTCAAGCTTTATTAAGCCGACTTTAGCTAACTCGCTCAGTATTAAGGTTATTGGGGGTTTCAATTCGTCCTCACTCATCGCGGTTTCGGGATCTGCGCTTAGTTCCTTGCTTAAGTCCTTAACGATGTCCTCCACGGTTTTTTCACCAGAACACTGCATCCACACGTAATACGCTCCTGCTGTTAGTGTATATGCTCGGTTCTCGTCAAGGGCCACTATGAAGTTGTCGTCTTCCATGCCTAAGCTAATTCCCTGTCTTTTTGGCTTTAGATTTTTTATTTCGTCATAATTTCGGTCTTCTTCACTCATTTATAGTCACCTACCCCAGTATTGCCTCCTAATACCATAGCCCCTTCGGAAACCGCGTCTTGGTGGTCTGTAGCCCTCCGGTGCTTTAGGCATGTCCTCTGGTATATCCTCTGCTTCCGGCACATTATGTTCCGTTACGACCTTCACGTTATTCACGCCGCCTATGTTTAGTTGGACATCACCGCGGTACGTCGTTGTCCATGCTCCCTTTATCTCTATTACCTGGCCTTCCTGCACGGTTCCTGCTGCTTTACCCCAAAGCGTTAGCTTAACGCGCCCTGTCTCGTCACCGACTATTGCTTCGCTAATGGTTCTTTGTCCTGACCTAGTGTTTATGGTTTTAGGCTCGTCAGAACTTATGACCCTGACAGTCATGTTAATGTTACGCATCTCAGGCTTTAGTTCCATCACTTTGGTTTGAGGTTTACCTGCTTCATTTCCTACGTATTCGGACATAGGGTTCCAACTCCTACGACTTGACAAATAGAGTGACATTACTGGGCTATTAAGTTAATATGGTCTTAAGATAAGCATGGTACACGATCACCGACACTAGGGAAGCACTAGGGATGAGAACCTGAAAGAATGGTTCAGGAGGCGGAGGACCGTATGCCGGGCGCTCTACCTGGCTGAGCTACGGGCCCGTAGAAACCTAGCTAATTGGATTATATAAGTCTTATCGTAGTCAACCGCAATTTATTATGAACAACTGAGTTGTTCGCAGGACACAATATCGTTACTAATGATTATGGGATGGAAGGGTAAGTAAAAGTGGTGGGCCCGCGGGGATTTGAACCCCGGACCACCCGGTTATGAGTCCCGTACGGTCCTCCGCCATAAGGAAAAGGGAGTAAGTGGGTTTTATACTTTACTGCATTTAGTGCTACTCAATCTCAATAGCTCCTACAGGACACCCGTTCTTTGCATCTTCCACACAACTTTTTAGAGTATCGGGTACTTCACCCTCGGTCTTCGAGGTTGTTCTGTATTTCTCTATGAGCCTGCTCTTACCATTGTCATCCGCCTCAAAGACATCGGGGCACATACCGTAACATAAGCCACAGGCTATGCATTTTTCCTGGTCTATTCTAACTTTTATAACCATGTTATCCCTCATCATACAATGTGTAAGCTGAATAAATATTATTATCCTTAACTCACCTTACTTAAGAACAAAGTTATATAGCTTTAACCTTCTTATATCTTTCTTTCCTAATTTTGGTTATTATCTTCGAACCACATGCAGGGCATCGTATGAAAGTATATCCCTCTGCTGCCTCACGTGCTTCAAACGCCTCTATCTCCCGCATACTAAATACGCGTCCACATTTCCAACATTTGTAAAAGATTTCGTCCTCGGTAGCCATCGACTACACCAGAGCATACTTTTTATGTTCCCCTTTATATCTTATAACTTCTGTGTTTTGTGCTGGTGATATCTATGGTGCTTAAAACGAACGAGTTTAACGAAGGTATTTCTTAGAAAATTTTGCTGAGTATGTGCCCTAGAATCCTTAATGGGTTTCCAGGATCCTAATCTGAGTTATCTCCTAAGCCTAGTAAGCAAACCTTTTTAGGGTCTTCACGGTTCTGAAAGTGTAGCAGGGTGAGTCATGTCGGGGAAGGATATAGTCGATATTGAAAGCCTATGCGGAGGACTACCTGAGGAACTCTGTGTGCAATTAGGAGCTGAGCAGCAATTCATCAAAATAAAGATAGAAAAAAGGAAGTTCGGTCGGGAAGTAACTATAATAGAGGGCTTAGATCCAACAGTCTTTAACTTAAAGAAGGTGGCTTCAACCCTTAAGGCAAAGTTAGCAACTGGAGGTACGGTAAAGAATAACCATATAGAGTTACAAGGAGATCATAGGGGCAGGGTGAAGCAGATATTAGTTAAGGAGTTCGGGATTCCGCCAGAGAACATAATCTTCATAGAAGCTGAATAAAAGGGCTATTATTTTTCCTCTCTAACTAAATCAAGTCAATCCTGAAGAATAGACTTAAATAATTAAAAACTGAGAAACGAACTCTTATTGTTCTGGTACCCTTATCCTCAAGTACTGTATTAATTCCTTATACCGGTTCCTCACAGTTACCTCGGTCACGCCAGCAACCCTTGCTACATCTTTCTGTGTTCTTCTCTCATCATATAGCTGAGCGGCCGTATAGACAGCTGCAGCAGCCAACCCGGCAGGGTCCTTACCGGCAGTTAAACCCCTCTTCTTCGCTTCCTCAAGAATTTCCATTGCCTTCTTTATCACCTTACCAGATAGACCGAGAGCGGAAGCGATCCTCGGCACGAAGTCAATGGGATCGGCGATAGGTATTCTCACATTGAGTTCTCTGACTAATAGCCTATAGCATCTTGCTACTTCCTTCTTACTGGTCTTGGTGTACTGTGCTATTTCATCTAATGTACGCGGTATTCTAAAGATCCTGCATGCTGCATATAGTGCTGCAGCAACAACAGACTCGACTGCCCGCCCTCTAACAACACCCTTTTCTACGGCTTGCCTGTAAATCGTAGCCGCCCGCTCTTTCACCGCTCGTGGCAGGCCTAATTGATCGGCTATACGCTCCAGCTCTCCTGCGGCTTGTGTAATGTTTCTGTCTATGCTATTCTGTATCCTAGTTCTTATCTGCCACTTACGCCAACGCATTACTTCAAGGCGACGCTTCATCTCAAGCTTCTTGCCTGAAGCATCACGGTCTCTCCAGTCAATCATCGTTGAGAGTCCGCCGTCATGAATTGTGGGAGACAGGGGTGAACCTGTGCGTGAGCGCTTTTCGCGTTCTTCTGGAGTAAAGGCTCTCCACTCAGGGCCTTGGTCTATGACTTTGTCCTCAACAACCTCTCCCGTCTCCGTGCATATGTACTCACCACGAAACTCATCATAAATTATCTTGTCGGGAGGACACTTAATACTGCCCTCCCCACGCAATTCTTCCTTTTCTGGCACAGGCGAACACCTCGTAATTTGTGCATCATATTTACGCGAAATCTTTATAAGGTTTCCTTAGGGAGTTTATAAATCTTTACCTGAGAAAGAAGCCCCTAGCTTTTAAGTTTAAGACAGTTGATGATTGCTTCATACATGAAGTCCTAATATTTGAAAGAAAGTTATTCGATAGACGCATCGATATAATAGTACATAATAAACAGCAGTTTAATGATGATACTACGGCCAGAAGTAGATATTTGAAAGTTTTTGCTCAAGTATTGAGAGGACATGAACTGTGGGCTCTGTCAAACTCGAGAACGTGACTAAGATCTTTCCTTCTAAGATAGTTGCAGTAAATAATATTAACCTGTATCTTCCCGACTTTGGAATTAATGACAGTGTGTCCTTCATACTCCTAGATCCCTCGGGTTGCGGTAAACAACTACTACAACACCTAGGATAAGGGCAGAACTAGAGAAGTCAACGAAGGGGTAGAGCATACATTGTCAACTTAAGATGTAATGAACTTATTTACCGCCCTGTATGACTATTTCGCCTATTAGCCTTAAATAATATTGCTGTCAGCAGTCACCATAACCATACTAATACCGTGATCTTAGCCTACGCGTTTGCGAGATATGTATTCAAAAAGACAGGGTGTAATGCCAACCACATTCGTTACACTGAAGCTGGTTTCTCCAATAGTGATAGCTCTGCTCATAATGATGCTATACAGCTGGTGGGCCCTATCAACACGTATCTAGGCGCGATACTGATCATAGCAGCACCAATCACGTCATTCACTTACTCACAGCCGAGAGCTTCTTCAAATTCCTACCAGCGGACCACGAGAAGGCAGCAATGGTTGACGGATGCAGCAGGTTAGAGGTCTTTGCGAGTAATGCCTCATCCAGCCCTCCTAGGAATAACGACGATATGACTACTATCATTCGTAACTGCTTGAAGTCAGTTCGTCATACCCTTTGATATTAAAGAATCTCGCCCCAATGCGCTGGCGTCCATGGGAAAGCTACCTCTTCGTCGAACATGATAGAGTAGACTACAGAAGGCTCTTAGAGTTCTCACTATTCGTCATGGTAATATTCCTCTATCCAGATGTACTTGAGGAAGAAAATAGTAGGGTTAGTTTCAAGGTAAAATACGGTGCTGTTTTCTTCCTGTCCTTAAAACAAGTAAGTAAACAATTTCAATAGCTTGGCATTCCCAGAAGACTTATACTTATACTTGCTTTTACATGATGAAGTAGTGCCTTTCCTTAGTATTTTATAACTGCAGGGCACTTTAGAAGCTTAGAAGGAGGTGTCCGTAATTTTGGGAAGAACTCTCATAATAGGGCTGGATGGCGTGTCATGGGGCGTACTCCACTATCTCTTTGAGAACTCGGCAATGCCTTTCTTGCAATCTAAGATCTCCGAGGAATGCACAAGAAAAGCAATTATGAGGTCAACTATACCTCCATGGACGCCACTTGCTTGGAACTCCATAGCGAGCGGCGTGAACCCCGGTAAGCATGGCGTGTTTAGCTTCCATAGAGTTCGAAAGCTCGAGGACAAGTTCGTAACGAGGCTCGTTACGGGGTACGATATGAAGTACCCCCGGATCCATGAAATGGCTGCTATGCTCGGGCTCAACGCTATAGCGGTGAATATTCCTGCCTCCTACCCTCCTGAAAGCTCCATCTGTCATCCAGGCAAGTGTATAGTTGTTAATGATTGGGCAGCACCCAATATTAGAATATATCCCCAGGAGCTGGAGAGGAGGTACATGCATTACTTCGCATCAAGCCTGGAAGGACTGAAGCTAAAAGGATCCTCATCGAGCGCCATAGAGAGCATAGCGAGGAGAGCGAGGCTATTCAGTGAAGGAGTACTTAAACTTCTAACAAACTATGACTGGGACGTTGCCTTCTTGATATTCAGCGAAACAGACTGGGTAATGCATGATAACCCAGCATTCGTTGCTGGCGAGAAACTCATGCCTACAGCCAAGGTATTCAACATAGCCGATGAATTCATAAGGAAATCTAGCAACTTAGCAGACAACGTAGTGATAGTTTCCGACCACGGATTCAGTGTCTGCCCCTACATGATCAACATCCCCTATTTCCTTAAAAAAGAAGGAATTATAGACATAACATTTGACGAAGGAATAGAACTAAAGATTATGGGTATACGCGTACCCCCCAAACTCATTAAGTTCGTCAAAAGACATAAGAAACTAGCCGCGCTAGCCCATAAAGCTTTAGGCGCGGTGCGGAAGGACTTCATGCACGACAGATATGTTCCCTACTCTAGGGCCAAGGCTATAATGCCTGACGCAGGGATAATTTACTGTGCCCCCGGGCATGAGGAGGTGGTCCTCAACGCTCTAAAGAAAATACCGGAAATAAAGGAAGTGATCAGAAGTAACGACGTATACTGGGGCCCATATCTTAGTGAAGCACCTGACTACATAATCATACCCTGCAGAGACTACTGCGTAAGCGTCGGTAAAGATAAGCCCAGAACAAACCGCAACACTGCCCACCACCGAGACGGGATAATGATCGCGTGGGGCAAAGACGTAAGTAAACTTGCATGGAAAGAAATACTCGATCCATGGGACGTTGGAACCTACACAATCGCACTAGCTGGAATGCCCTTACCCAAAAACGCCGATGGCTTCATACCAACAAAAGAGCGCAAAATCCACAACTACCTAATCAAATGGCGCGTAGCAAGAAAAGCAAGAAAAATCAAGAAAACGCCACAAAACACTAACCACAATAAGTAAAAGAAGACGAACAATCAACGAGACCTTAAGACGAGACCCATTAGCTAGGCACTAAGGGATTGCCAATAAAGAGTAGGTAAATGGAGAAGGCGTTCGACGTTAATGCGAGTACCCGTGAATAGTGCATTGAGAGTGGTGGAGACGCTGGATGAGGTTCCGCCTACTTACAGCTCAGCACCGAAGCCTTCGCTGGACCGTAAGTGCACATCATGAACGTGCCGAAGTAATCCCGGTCGGCCCAGAAATGGAATCCTACGTCTTCCCACGGTAGGTTTCGAGAGATAAGTTAAGTTATTCCGGGAGCGAAGCTATAGTCGTATCACCCTCATGGAGCCACGGAACTACATCACTGACAATATAACGGTCTCTTCATAAACGCCACGCAACCGATTCTCTCAACAATTTCGTTAAACGTGGATAGCTTAACTAACTTCAATGAAATTAACGCCTAAAACACCTCATACCCGCTTAAGTAAATATCAAGGTTACCGGAACCGCCAACACGGAAATGGGGCCAATAACCTCCTTAATCGCGACCAAAAGTATACTTAACATGTCAGCTCACCGTCAGTCAATACGTTATCCATAATAGCAACGCCGTTGGCATCTAAGCGACCGAAGGTTATGCTCTCACTAACAATTCGTTACGTAGATAAATACCTAGAATGTTTGTGCGATTCCATGACGTTGTATATATAATCAAGGGGACCTGCAATGTTATGGAACGTGTTAGGGTGAATGTGTTCGAAAGTGCTAATGTATTAACGACGAGTAGCAAACAGAGTTTAAGAATTGGCAAAATGGAGCCGCCGGCGGGATTTGAACCCGCGACCACCGGCTTACAAGGCCGGCGCTCTACCCGCTGAGCTACGGCGGCCCATTATTTTCTATGATTTATGGGGTTTTTAGGCGTTAAGCTCGCGTTATTGTTTTCTTGCCTGTATGAACGATATTAGCTCTATGAGTGTTTTCGCTGCTAGGAACGATGTTATGTCTGACGTGTCGACGAGGGGGTTCACCTCAACCACGTCCGCGCCTAGGGTTCTCTCATCTGTTAGGCGCCATAGTACGTCGAGTAGCTGGGTCGGCGTTATGCCTTCCGGTTCGGGAGTAGCTACGCCTGGTGCGTATGCTGGGTCTATGACGTCCATGTCTATGGAGAAGTAAATTTTTGGGCAGTGGCTTGTGAGGTCCTTTACCTTATTAGTGATTTCCCTTATGCTTTTCCGCATAATGTCGAAGCTCGTAACGTATTTAACACCTAGTTTCCGTGCGTCCTCAACTTCGCTCTTTGACGCCGCCCTCACACCTATGATTACTATGTTGTTGCTTCCGACAACCTCGGTCAACCTGCGTGTCGTGCACGCGTGGCTCCACCTATACCCTAAGTACTCAGGCCTCAAGTCTAGGTGGGCGTCGAACACAACCACGCAGGGGGCGTGACCTAAGTGCTGCGTTGCACCATCAATAACTCCGCACGTAATTATGTGGTCACCCCCAATGAACACGGGTATTCTTCCCCTTCCCAGCATGTCGCTCGTCACTACTGCAACATTCTTCAGTGTAGCGACGGTATCCCCATGAGAGACTGCCACGTCTCCCTCATCATGGGGGGGCTGAAGCTCTAGATCCACACCGCATCTGAAGGAGTAGGTTTCTAGGCTTTGTGACAC
>Ga0256842_1000395_pt1 | contig 38159 bp, 34 predicted proteins | sample 4559240metaG_FD_185973 | JGI IMG/M metagenome (GOLD analysis project Ga0256842, IMG submission 185973) | Hydrothermal vent microbial communities from Guaymas Basin, Mexico - 4559-240 | ecosystem: Environmental > Aquatic > Marine > Hydrothermal vents | place: Mexico: Guaymas Basin | collected...
TATATCTTTGCGATAAATATATTTAATCTCTTCTAATTTTTTTATAAAATCCAATTCTATTTGATGCTCTTTTGTTTTCATTATTGACCTTGTTTTTGTTGCTGTTATTATATCATTTTAGGCTTTTTCCTAGAACATAATAGTTAATAGGTCATTTTAGTTTAAATTGTTTTAAAGGTTACTTATTGTTTATGATATATTAACAAACTTTTATCTTATTTATGTTATAATCTATAATTAGTTTATTATATAGACTTTTACTACTTCGTAAGATACAAAAACTACAATTTATAAAATTACATAAATATACTTACTATTTTTTATTTAAAGGATATTCTAATGGGTGATATTGATAATGATAACCTAATTAATGATGTTGAAAGTGATTATCAAAAACTATACAACAAGAGAGAAGAGCTTATATGGAGAGGAACGCATAGACATACAAGAATGATTTTTTACCATTTTATTGATTTGTTATCTATTATTTTTTTGATATACTTATCAATCAATCTTACACCATACTTTTTGGTACTATTAATTATTCCTATGACTATATCAACAATTAAATTTTTGGAAATTGAAAAAAATATTTATGAGATTACTACAAAAAGATTAAAAATAAGAAAAGGTAAATTTACAAGCACTCTATATGAGATAGAGCTTTATGATGTAAAGCATACTGTCTTAGAAGAGAAGCGAAACCGTCAAGGATATATTACTTTTCTTACAAGTAGTAGCAAGTTTGGCACTATTAGATTTCCTAGAATGAACGAACCTGCTGTAATTCATGATAAGGTGCGTGATATATACGAAGAGATAAAGCTAGAACGAAATAAAATTACTCATAAAGGCAAAAGATAATTATCTTTTATTACCTAATTTTTTCCACTCTTTTTCAAACTTTTTTCTCTTTGTAAATGATAAATTCTCAATAAATAGATGACCCTCTAAATGCTCTATTTCATGTTGAAGTGCTATTGCTAAAAACTCATCATCTTCAATAATATGTTTTTCACCAAATCTATCTTGATACTCTAGTTTTATATGTTTAGCTCGTTTAACATCTTCAAAAATAGTAGGTACACTTAGACAACCCTCTTGATAAATAGTTGAGCCATTTTTTTCTAAAAATATAGGATTAATAACCTCTAGTGTGTTATCTTTTGGCTGAATAGCATCTTCATCATCTCCAATAGGGATATTAATAATTAATACTCTCTTATCAATGCCTATTTGAATACCTGCTAACCCTACCCCATTTTTGGCAACCATTGTATCATACATATCATCAAGTAGAGTATGTAACTCCGTATCAAAAGATATTATCTCTTTTGATACTAACTTTAATCTCTTATCTGGATATATTAAAATTTCTCTTACCATTAATCATATTTCCATTTAGATATTTTTTGTAAGAACTTTATCTATTAACCCATACTCCAAAGCCTCTTGTGAAGACATAAAGTAATCTCTCTCTGTATCTTTTTCTAATCTCTTGGTAGTTTTACCTGTTTGAGATGCCAAAATTTGATTTAGAGTATCTTTGAGTCTCTGTATCTCTTTGGCTTGAATTTGAATATCTGTTGATTGACCTTGTGCGCCACCTGATGGTTGATGTATCATAATTCTAGCATTAGGTAGGGCATATCTTTTGCCTTTTGTCCCTGATGATAATAAAAATGCACCCATTGATGCAGCTTGTCCGATACAGATTGTTACAATATCAGGCTTAATATAGTTCATTGTATCAAACATAGCCATTCCACTTGTAATTACTCCACCTGGAGAGTTGATATAAAAATATATATCTTTATCAGGGTCTTGTGCTTCAAGAAATAGAAGTTGTGCTACAATAGTAGCTGAAACAGCATCATTTACTTCACCTGTAAGCATAATAATTCTATCTTTTAGAAGACGAGAGTATATATCATAACTTCTCTCACCTTTGTTTGTCTGTTCTATAACATAAGGTATATAGCTCATTAAATAGACCTATTTACCTAGAAGTTTAGAGAATAGTTTATCTTCAATCATTCCCATTTTAATAGCAGGGATTAGATTATTATCTTGATAATGTTTGATAACCTCTTGTGGGTTTTGTCCTGACATCATCGCTTCATAATATAGTGTTTGACTCACTTCATCATCAGTTACTACTATCTCTTCTGCTTTTGCTAAAGCATCTACAATAAATGTAGCTTTTACACTATCAGTAGCATCAGTTCTTAAAGACTCTCTAAACTCATTTAGTTTATCACTATCATTTTGAAGCTCTTCAATTTTCTCTTTATCCATAGTTTGTGCTTCTTGATTTACTTTTGCATCAAGTTCTTGTTCTACGATATTTTTTGGTAAATCAAAGTTAAATTTCTCTACTAATGCTTCTAAGATTTTTGGCTTTAACTCATCATTATATAATTTACCAAATTTCTCTTGTTCTAATTGCTCTTTGATTTTCTCTTTTACAGTTTCAATTGAACCATTCTCTTTGTCATTTAGAAGCTCTTTTGCCAAATCTTCAGTAAGTTCAACTTTCTCTTTTGCTTGAATTTCATGAAGTTTTACTTTAAATACTGCCTCTTTACCTGCTAAATCTTTTACTTGATACTCTTCTGGGAATGTTACTTTTACATCTTTTTCATCTCCACTATTCATACCAATGATTTGTTCTTCAAATCCAGGGATAAATTGATTTGAACCAATTTGAAGATTAAATCCATCAGATGCTCCACCCTCAAACAGCTCACCATCAACACTACCCTCAAAATCAATTAGAGTCATATCACCATCTTCAACAGCTCTATCATCTTCTAGTTTCACAAATTTAGCTCTTGAATCCATCAAAGAGTTTACTCTCTCATTAATCTCATCTTCACTAATTTCTGCCTCTTCATACTCTGGTGCTATATCTTTGTAACCATCTAAATCAAATGTTGGTTTGATAGATACTTCTACTTCAATATCAATCCCATCATCTGTTTTATCATATTTTTGAATTGATGGTTCACCAATTACTACATCTTGTGTTATCTCTAACTCTTTGTAACCATCAGCTAATGCTTTTCTTACTAACTCTGATTCACCATCTTGTGTTAATCTCTCTCCATGCATTTTCATAACAATTGCTACTGGAACTTTACCTGCTCTAAAACCATCAACTTTAATCTGCTTTGATGTCTCTTTTGCCAATCTTTTTACTACTGCTTCAATCTCACTATTTTCTATTGTTGTAGAAATTTTAAAATTTGCGTTATCAATTTTTGTTGTTGTAATACTCAATACAAACCCTTTTTTTAATATATAATTTCGTGATTTTATCTAAATTTTAATAAGAAACTAATTTAACTTACTAGATAAGAACTATCTATTTGCCAATTTGAACATCAATAGAGAGTGCTTCAAGCTCTCCATCTTGCTCTTTTTTAATATCTACATCTCTAACTGTAATATATTTTTTGACAACAGCGATAATATCTGCTTTAAGATCTTCCATAAATGGATACTTGTTATGCTCTTTATCAGTCATAATTGCAATTCTAAGCCTATCTTTGGCTATATTTGCACTACTCTTTTTTTTATTCCATGGAAATATCATGAAAACATCCCTCTAAATTTACCCATTATTCCTTTTGATGAGGCTGATGGTTCTTCTATTGCTATATTATTTCCACATAGTCTTGAAGATATTCGTACATAAGCCCTTCCTGCAACAGATTTTGGGTTTAAGATAATTGGTTTTCCTTGGTTAGAGGCATCTATTACACCTTTATCTTCTGCTACTTTACCTAAAAGCTTGATATTTAAAATCTCTAAAATATCTTCACTACTTAACATCTCTCCACTACTTACCATCTCTGGTATAATTCTATTTATTATTAGATATTTTGCCACTTCTTCGCCATCTTTGACTTTTTGGCTTTTTGAATCTAATATTCCAATAGCACGGTCAGAATCTCTAATAGATGAAACCTCAGGATTGACCACAACAATTGCACTATTAGCAAACTCAATAGTATGTTCGTAGCCACTCTCTATTCCAGCAGGAGAATCTAATATTACATACTCAAACTGCTCACTAAGTTCATCTATTAGCTTTTTGATTTTATCTGAATCTAATACACTCTTATCTTTGGTTTGAGATGCTGCTAGAAAATATAGATTTGGACTTGATTTACTTTTGATAATAGCTTGTGAAACTGTAGCTTCACCATCCATCACTTGAACCATATCATAAACAACTCTATTTTCAAGTCCTAATATCATATCAAGGTTTCTTTGACCTATATCAAAATCAACCAATACACATTTTTTACCATTTAAGGCAATTCCTAGTCCTATATTAGCAGATGCTGTAGTTTTTCCTACTCCACCTTTACCACTAATTACTGCTATAATCATACCCATTGTAACTCCTTTTTGGATATTGATGTTACACTTACTATATCATCTATGATTTCTATTTTATTTAATTTATGTTGTAAAAGTAAATTATTGATTTTATGCCCTTGAATTAATATATTAGACCTACTTGATTGGGGCATAATAATATAATTACCATTACAAATTATATCTCCATTGATAATATTCAATGCGATAATATTCCCTCCTGAAACTAATTTAGCTCCACTATTAACTCTATCTGTTATTAAAATATCACCCTCATACTCTATCACTTGCCCACTTCTTAATGCTTCATTAATAATTTTTAATCTATAATCATTGATTTTTAGTTTATCTTTTATAATTATAAAATTATCTTGAATTTTTTTGGCTTTTGGAAGAGATATATTATTTATATATTTTAGATTTAATTTATCTAAAAATTCTGATATATTAGAGGATATATTACCCTGTATTAATATAAGATGATTTTTAAATAGTTCATAATTTGTCTCTATAAATGATATAAACTTATCATCATCCTCTATCTGAGTTTCAAATACTTTAATTGAATATTGACTGCTTTGCAAGGGTATCTCCACAAATTTTAGAATTTATAGATTTTATCCTATTTTACTTAATATAGAGATATAATAGAGAGATTTTATTATATATTGGGGGATAGAACCCCCCAATGATAAAAAATTAATACCCACTAGCACTTACCATATATGTAATATATTGTAGTAGAGGTTGAATATAAAGAATTGATGTAACTGTAACAAATACTGCTATTCCAATAATTGTCATTAATGGTTTATTAATATTATAATAAATTGTACCATCGTTATCTGCTGGTTCTTTTAAGAACATATATACTATTAGTTTCAAATAGTAATATGCTGAAATTGCTGAGTTTAATCCCATAACAATTGCTAACCATACATATCCTGCATCAACTGCTGAACTCATAATATAGATTTTACCCCAAAATACAGAAAATGGTGGCACACCTGCAAGAGAGAGCATAAATAGTGCCATTACAACAGCACCAAGAGGCATAACTTTGATAAGCCCTGCAAACTTCTCATAAGGGTGGTCAAATCTATTATGAAATTTATTATTTTTATGACGACTAATCCATAGCATACTAAATGCTCCAAGATTTGTAAATAAGAATAACATATAGTACAAGAATACACCACTATTTGCTTTTGTTGTATCAAGCGCGATTGCTGCCATTACAAAACCTGCATGTGATATTGAACTATATGCCAACATTCTTTTTACATCAAGTTGAACTAATGCCATCATATTTGCTAAAGTCATAGTAAGCACTGATAATAGTAAAATAGCTGTTCTTATCTCTTCTATACCAATATCTATATATAATCCAAATATTCTCATAGCCACTACCATAGCAGCAACTTTTGGAACAATTGACATATATCCTGCTAATGGTGCAGAAGCACCCTCATAAGCATCTGGTCCCCAAGTATGAAATGGAAACAGTGACATCTTAAATGCAAATGCAATTAAAAGCATTATACCACTTGATATCAATAGAACCATTACACCTGCTTCATCCATTCTACTCTGCATTACTTCAGCTATTTTATAAAGCTCTAACGAACCAGTAGCTGCATATACCATAGCAGAACCCATTACAAAGAACCCAGCTGCTAATGCACCCATTGTAAAGTACTTAACAGCAGCCTCATAAGAGTTTGAACGGTTATGCATAGCTATCAATGTATATAGTGATAGTGATGCTGTTTCAAGTCCTACAAATATTAGAATTAGATTATCACTTGATACCATAAATTGGTAACCTGCAATCATAAATAAAAATAGTGCAAAATATTCAGGATATGAATATTCGTGAAATCTCTTTGATGTCAAAGCAAGAGGAATAAATAGCATTGAAGCTAGCAAAATCAAAGCTTGTGAAATAATAGAGATACCATCAATTAATATTAAATCAAAGAAACCTCTTTGATTTACACCTAATCCCAAAGTAGCACCTAAATCAATTAATAAAACTAAAAGAGTTAGCATAACATACAGTGATTTATGCAGACCATCTTTAAACAAATCAATAATTAATATAATTAAAGCACCACAAATAGCAATTAGCATCGGTGCTAGTGTTGCCATATTTAGAGATTCTAAACTTACGCTAATAGGTTCTAACATTATTTACCCTCCTCTTTTTTTGGACTAACAATTATATCTTTAGCCTCTTGTGTTTGTGCCTTTTTATCCATAAAAGATACCAAAGATTTAACACTATTATCAATTGGTTCTAAAATAGGTTTTGGATATACACCTAACCAAACTACAATTAATACAAGAGGAACAAGAGAATACATCTCTCTACTATTTAAATCTTTAAGACCCTTATTCTCATCATTTGTAACTTCACCAAAGAATGTCTTTTTATAAAGAGACAACATATAAACGGCACCCAAAATAATTGTAGAACCTGCAATTATTGTCATAATTGGTGATATATTATAGAATCCTAAAAGAACCAAAAACTCTCCAACAAATCCAATAGTCAAAGGAAGCCCAACAGAAGCCATCAACATAATACCAAATATAACTGCATATTTTGGCATAATAGATGCTAATCCACCAAACTCACTCATCATCTTAGTATGTCTTCTATCATAGATTACTCCAACAAGCATAAACAATGCCCCTGAAACAACACCATGAGAAAGCATTAAGAATATAGAACCACTAATTCCCTCACTATTCATAGCAAACACACCTAGCATAATAATACCCATATGTGATACTGATGAATATGCAATAACTTGCTTCATATCTTTTTGAGCATAAGCTATCATAGCTGTATAAACAACCATAATCAATGCAAGAATTGCAACTGGAGTAATCATATATACAGATGCATCTGGTAAGATTGGAAGTGAAAATCTTATAAATCCATAAGTACCCATTTTAAGAAGTACTGCTGCAAGTATCACTGAACCAATTGTTGGTGCTTGACCATGGGCATAAGGCAACCAAGTATGAAATGGGAACATTGGAACTTTAATAGCAAATCCAAAGAAGAATGCTATAAAGAGCCAAATTTGTGTCTCAATAGGAAGCACAAGTGCATACCAATCTGTAATTGCAAAACTCCAAGTTCCTGTAACATCATGATATAGATAAGCTAAAAATAGCATACCTACTAACATAATTAATGAACCAATAAATGTATATAAGAAAAATTTGATTGATGCATATACTCTTTTAGGTCCACCCCATGCACCAATGATATATAACATTGGTACAAGAGAAAGCTCCCAAAATAGATAAAATATTACAGCATCAAGAGCCAAAAATACACCCACCATTGTCATCTCTAAAAAGAGAAGAGAGATAATCATATTTTTAATATCTTTTTCTATACTCATACCTATCATTCCAAGAAGAATCATTAGTGTTGCCATTACAACAATAAATAGACTAATCCCATCAACACCAAGGTAGTAACTAATTCCAAAATCAGGAACTAAAGGTAGCATCTCTACAAACTGCATACTACCATTACTACCATCAAAACTCATCCACAACCAAACAGCTAATAAAAACTCAATAGATGCTACACTTATACCATAAGCCCTAGCACTATTTTTATCAACTATAAAACCCAACACTCCTGCAAATGCTGGGAAAAATATCAATATACTTAAAATATTATCCATCTATATTCTCCTTAACCTATCATCGATGCTATTACTGCAAATAACATTAAAGCTACTGCTCCAAAACCCATCCAATTTAGATAATGTGAAAGGTTACCACTTTGCATTCTTCTAGTTCTATCACCATTATTAAAAAAGAAGTGAGCAATACCATCAACTGTGGTATCTACTATTTTCATATCAACTTTATTCCATAACATATCTGAAATTTCTTTGTATGGTTTGGCAATAACATTATTATATAATGCTGGTATATAGTATTGATTTGTTAATAATCTATATACAAAACTACTCTCCAACTCTTTATCTCTAATAAGTCCCGAAGCATATTTTTTATATGCGTAGAAAATACCAGAAAGAGCAATAAGTGTTGTAATAATAATAAAGAACCATGCTATATGATGTGTCTCATGACTCATCTCATAAGATGGTAAAATTGTTGTTACAAACTCATTAAATGGTTCCATAAAGAATCCAAATATAACTGCTAGAATAGCTAATGGTGCCATTGCTACAAGAACAAATGTTGGCATCTCATGAGGATGCGCACCTATCTCTTTATATCTCTCATTTCCACTAAATGTCAAGAATACTTGTCTAAAGCTATAAAATGCTGTAAGTCCCGCTGTTACCCATAAAGTAAACCAAATGATATAAGTATCTTCATTAATAGCTACCTCTAAGATAGTATCTTTTGAGAAGAACCCTGCTAGTGGGAAAATACCTGCTAAAGCCAATGATGCTAGACCCATATATAAATATGTTCCACCCATAACTTTTTTCAATCCACCCATCTTAAAGATGTCAAGTTCATCATGCATAGCATGCATAACATTACCAGCACCAAGGAATAAGAGAGCTTTAAAGAATGCATGAGCAGCAAGATGGAAAAGTGCTACCCAATAAGCACCAAGTCCAGCAGCAGCAAACATATAACCAAGTTGAGATAGAGTTGAATAAGCGATAATTCTTTTTAAATCTCTATTAACCAGTGCCATTGAAGCTGCAAAAATAGCTACAAATGTACCAAGATATGCAATAAATATAGCTACATTTGGAATAGCATCATATAGTGGGTTTGCTCTAATTACCAAATAAACCCCTGCTGTTACCATTGTAGCTGCATGAATAAGAGCCGAAACTGGTGTAGGACCCTCCATCGCATCTGCCAACCAAGTATGTAGAGGAAATTGTGCTGATTTACCCATAGCCCCAATAAATAGTGCTATACCAATAGATGTCAATAATCCATTATCAAGTGAAGGAATTGCATCAAAGAAAACATTATAGTTTAATGACCCAACATTCCAATATATTAAAAAGATACCAACAAGCATTCCAAGGTCAGCTATACGGTTCATAATAAATGCTTCATTTGCCGCCCATGATGGAGAGATTGATGGATTAACATCTGTACCAACATCTGCTTTGTGATACCAAAAACCAATTAGTAACCACGAACAAACACCAACACCTTCCCAACCAATAAATAGTCCTGCAAAGTTATCACTCATAACTAAAATCATCATTGAAAATACAAATGCTGAAAGATATGAGAAAAATCTATTAAAACCTTTGTCATGGTCCATATATCCTATAGAGTATATATGAACAACAGTTGAAACAGTTGTAACAACTACCATCATAACAGCAGTGATTGCATCAACTGCAAATCCAAAGTCAATAGTTAAATCACCTGCTCCAATCCACTCCATCATATTGGCACTTACTGTACCATGAGATAAAACATGAATTAGAAGTAAAACAGAAGCTAACCATGAAATAAATAGTAGCCCTGATGTAACAAAACCTGTAATTAGGTTCTTTGGAGTCATTCCAAAGAGTGCTGCAAAGAGAGACCCAACTAATGGTGCAAAAAGTGCTATATATAGTAAATTTTCCATTATTATCCTTTCATTACTGCAAGATTATCAAGGTCAAGAGTTCCTTGCTTTTTATAAAGTACAATTAACAAACCAAGACCAACAGCAACTTCACTAGCTGCTACTGCTATGATAAAAAATGCAAACATTTGACCTGATAAATCACCATAATGTCCAGATATTGCCGCAAAAGCAATATTAGCAGAATTTAACATAATTTCAGTTGCAAAGAAAAGCATCAAAAGATTTTTTCTTCGTAGTACACCTACTAAACCTATTGAAAACAATATACCCGAAAGTATAAGGTACTCATTCAATCCTATCATTTCTCATCCTTTAAGCCAAAAGTAGTATCCTCTTCGTGATTTTCATCTCTAGTAGTAAGACTATCATCCATCTTTTTACCAGCTAAGATAATACCAGCTATCATAGCTACTAATAACATTATAGCTGCTACTTCAAATGGTATAAGATACTTTGTAAATAAAATTAAACCAACTGCTTGTGGATTTGTTGCTCCTGTAACAAAGTATGTAGCTTGAATATTTTCACCTATAACTGGCGCTGAGAATATTACAACAAACATAACAGCAATCATTCCACCAAGTGCAAATACTAAATAACTATTTGTATTTTTCTCTTTAATATCTTTTGTTGCATCAAAAAACATCATACCAAAAGAGTATAATGCCATTATAGCCCCAACATATACTACAAGTTGTACTACACCTAAAAAATCTGCTCCAACAAGGAAGAAAAGTCCTGAAATAATAACCATTCCAGCAGCTAGTGAAGTCATCGCATACAACACATTACTACTAAGAACCGTTACTAAAAAAAGTCCAATTGTAAGGACTGAAAATATATAAAAGGCAATCTGTTCCATATTTAACTCTCCTTTTAATACGCTAAAGGCGTTTTTTTAATATTATCATCAGCATTTGGACTAACTGCCCCAAATCCTGGATACTCTTTTTGAGAAGAGAGTGCATCTATTGGTGTAAGCATATCTTCAAATATAGAGAAACTTGCTCTTTGTTGAGAACTTGTCTCATATCTTCCACCATGAACAATTGCAAGTTCTGGACAAACTTCTGCACAATATCCACAGAAGATACATCTACCAAAGTTAATAGTATATTCAGTTACCTCTTTTCTTTGGTTCTCATCATACTTTGTATCTATTTTAATACAATCAGAGATACATATCTTTTCACAAAGCCCACAACCAATACATCTATAATGACCACTCTCAAGAAGTCTAAGCATCTCATGGATTGCTCTATATCTAGGACTTATTGGTAACTTTTCAAATGGATACTTAACTGTATGCATATCATCTTGAAATAGAGCTTGATACATAGTTCTCAAAGTTACCCATAATCCTACAAAAAGCTCACCTTTAACCATTCGCTTCATAACTCTAGCAAATTTTTGAGCATTACTCTTTGGAAAAGCTTCGTGTTCTACCACTTTATATTGTTGAATTCCAACATTTCTATCTTTAAATTTTTCTAAACCCATTATCCCCTCCTATACCATCATCACTAAACCAGTGATTAATACATTTAATAGTGCTATTGGCATAAGTACTTTCCAACATAACCACATCAACTGGTCTGGTCTTACATGAGGCCATGAAGCTCTTACCCATAGCATCAAGAAGAAGAAGAATGATACTTTTAAAATAATTGCTAAAAAGCCTGGAATGAAACCTAAATCATTAAATCCACCAAAAAAAATCAATGATGCCATAAATCCAATAGTAATCATATTGGCATACTCACCAATAAAAAACATACCCCATCTCATACCACTATACTCAGTCGCATAACCAGAAACTACCTCTGCTTCATGCTCTAAAAGGTCAAATGGTGTTCTATTTGTCTCTGCAAAACCAGCTATTAAAAATAGTATAAATGCTAATGGTTGTTGCCATACCATCCACTCACCAATACCACCAGATTGAGCATTATTAAAATCAATCAATGATAATGAACCTACTAACATAATAGGTGCTAATAGTGAAAGTCCTGTAACTACCTCATAACTCATAAACAGTATAGCTGTTCTAGCAGAACCTATAATACCCCATTTATTTGCTTGTGCCATACCAGCTAAAAGTGGTCCATATAATCCTGATGCCATAGCACCAAGAATAAATAAGATACCAACATTAAGGTCTGCTACAATTGGATGAACTGTATATCCAAAAAGAGTAAACTCTGGTAGCAAAGGCACAGCAGCTAGAGCTATAAATGCTGTAGCTGCTGTAATAATAGGAGCTATCATAAATATAAGTCTGTTTGCGTGTTGAGGAATAATATCCTCTTTTGTAAATAATTTTATACCATCTGCTGCTAGTTGAAGTAGTCCAAAAGGACCAACATGCATAGGTCCAAGCCGTCTTTGCATAAAAGCAAGGACTTTTCTCTCTATAAATGTTCCAAAACCAGCTAAAGCAGCGATAACACTAAGTACGATTATCGCTTTAATAATGGTTTCTATAATAATTGCATCCATATATTACCCCTTTTTAATTGTTACTGTTTTATATCTATCTTTACCAAAAATAGAGTAGATATTTTGATGACTTTTAAAATCAGGAACTAAAACTATATCTCCATCTATTCTATCATCAACCACAACTTTTAATTTTAGAGTTGTATCTTTATCAAATTCAACTTCAACCTCTTCTTCAAGTGTTTGAGCTTTTGATGGACTTACATAAAGAGCAAACTCTTCATTGATTTGATGAGATTTATCTGTAAAATCATTAAATTGTCGTTGAGGATTACATCTATAAGCAATCTCTCCTTCTAATACAATACTATCATTAAACTCTACTACACTAACAGCTTGTTTTTCAACAGAGATATTATCTATAATATAACCTCTATTCTCTTTACCTGTATTTGTATAACCATTTGGTAAATCATCAAATTCAATATCTTTAAATCCATCAAAACGAGCTAACTTAGGAGTGAAATCAATCGTCTCATCTAATCCTATATCAAACTCATTTAAAATATCATTAAGCTCGTAACCTTTATACTCCAAAGCAGGATTTGTTGGTACTACAACTTTATTCATAGTTACAAATGTACCCTCTTGTTGGTTAAGTGCAGGAATATCTAATTTACTAAATCCTCTAGCACCTAATCTAAAGTGTCCATGTTCGTTATATCCTACAATATATCCACTCTCTTCTTCATCAAGGTTACATATCATAGCCACACCTAATGAGTTTGTTCTTGGTGGTATCATTACTAGATTCATATCACAAACATCTTCAATCAAGGCTACAAGTCTTGAAAGGTTTCTAGCACGAGGGTGGAAGTATAAATCTTCACCAATGATAAGGCTAAAGTTCTCTTTTTTCTTCATCATTTTTTCAAAAGTTTCAGCAAAATTATCACTACCACCTAAGATAGATACAAGTCCATTCTCATCAACCTCTACCTCTTTATCTACCATCTTAGGTACTTTTTTAGTAACCTCTTTTGATTCACCAGTCTCTTTATCTACCACTGTTGAAGTTACACTCTCCATAACTTTTTCTTTGATAGTTTTTTTAACTGTTTTATGAAATGATGCTAAATAATCTTTAGTTTGAACTGGTAATTTATCTTTATCTCCAAATAGGTCAAGAATTAGATATAAAACTGCCTCTTCTTGCCCTACTTTATGATTAAACACTTCTACACTTTTACCAAATGTTGGCACTAGCATATCACCTACTGGGTGGAAATATAATCCTGCACCTTTGTTCATTTTTTGAACATTATTAAAAGCATATCTAGCATTTGGATTATCATTTCTTAGTGATGCCCCAACAGATATTACAAAATCACTCTTCATAACTTCTCTAAAATCACTTCCATATAGAGATGACCCACTAGCTTTTGAGTAACTATCTAAGAAATCTTTAAATGCTTTTGCATCGTGATTGATTAATTTAACTCCTAGTTTCTCTTTTAGAAGTTGAAGCATAAATGCCTCTTCATTTGTAATAGCAGAGTTAAATTTAATAGTATCAGCTTTTTTAAATGCGTTTATAGCTTGTTCAAATGCCTCTACATCTTTGCCCTCTACATCATTTTGGAAATCATAACCAAATCTACCTGCACCACATAGTGATACAAAGTTCCACTCATTTGTTACTCTATAAATCTTCTCATCAGGATTTGCAATACTTGTATGCTTTTTCTCATAATAGATTTGACAACCACTACTACAATGTGCACAAGTAGCAGGGACTCTCTCTAACTCCCAAGCATTAGATGAATATACAAAATCTCTACTTACTAACGCACCAACAGGACAAACTGCTGTACATTCACCACAATCACTACAATTTGTATGTTCTGTCCCATTACTAGGAACAATTATAGATTTTTGTAGCTTATTCCACATAGCATAAGCATCTTTTGGCATACTATCTTTTGCCTCTTTAGATAGTTTTTCACCACCTCTAGCACCTGTTTTGATAGCCGCATCACCTATCATATCTTTACAAACTGTTGTACATCTCTCACATACAATACATAAACCTGCATCATAGTGAAGTACGCTACTCCAGTTAGTATTTTCTCTTTTGGTATCAGGGATTGAGTAGCTTTGAGAATCTACACCAATTTCAAGTGTATAATTTTGCAATTCACACTCTCCACTCTTATCACAAACACCACATTGAAGAGGATGATTTACATCATACACTTCCATAATAGCTCGTCTCTCTTTGAGAATATTAGGAGTACTTACTGTTACTTCCATACCCTCTTTTACTTTGGCATTACAAGCATAAACTTGCTTTCCATCAGCCTCAACAAGACATATACGACAAGCTAATGTCGGAGAACATCTTGTAAGATAACAGATAGCAGGGATAAATACATCATTTGCACGAGCAGCATTTAATATATATTCACCCTCTTGAGTCTTATACTCTCTACCATCAATTTTTATTGTAATTTCGCTCATATTTTAATCACCTACACTTTTTCTATTTCTAAACGAATATATCTATAAGAGGATAGCAAAGCTTCACTTAAGCCTCTATCATAGGTTGGGTTAAGTGCTATAATTCCTTTGAGAGATGTATCAATCTTAAACACTCTTTGGAACTTCACATCACCTATAGTGAAATTAACCATATCACCATCATTAAGCTTAGATACCTGCCCAAACTGCTTTGAACCTACTAAATAAGCATCTGATTTTAATAATTTACTCTTATTTGTAAATTGAGATGTATGTTCTGCTGGATTACAGTTATAGATAACTGCACCATCAATCCCATCACTCTCAAATGGCTCTTCTATATTTTCATCAATCTCAACATCTACACTATCTAATAGATAACCTCTAAACTCATTACCACTATTATCAAAATAATCTTCTAAATCATCAAATTCTATCTCTTTAAATCCATTAGAAACTGGTAATATTTGAGTATAATCAATAGTATATTTTACATTTAAACCCAACTCATTAGATATATCATTAAGAGTATATCCACCATAAGGAAGTACAACATTTAAAGGCACTACTCGTTTATTAAATCCAACTAAAGTTCCCTCTTGTTGATTTAGTGATGGCAAATCTAAATCACCCTCACCCATAGCAGAGAGAGTAAAATCACCTTTGGCATTAATTCCAATACTCTTACCCTCTATCTTATCATCAAGCTCACATATCTGTGCAATTCCCATCGCATTACCCGTTGGAGGCACAACTACTACACTAAAATCACTATATTTATCAATTAATCCTACCATCTTAGCTATATTTTTAGCTCGTGGGTGAGAGTATAAATCAGCACCAACTACAAGTGATAATCCATTTTTATTGATGAGTGATTTTGACAGAGCTTCAAGTTCTTCTTCTGATACATTTGATTCTGCACTAAGATTACCTATATCAAAACTTTTGATTAAAGCTGTGATATTATCAGGTAACTTTTTATCTCTAAGTAGTGTATCTACAAGAAGTGCTAATACCATCTCTTCGCTACTTGGTTCATACTTAATAAACTGTGTAACAATATTAGATATATTTTTATCCTCTATTGGGTGCATATATATCACTCTTGAACGATTATGCTTACTAGCTGTATTAATTGCATATTTGATAATAGGTGCATCATCATTAATTCTACTACCTACTACTAATACTGCTCTTGAACTTTTAATCTCATCAACACTACCACTAAATAGGCTTTTACCTGTAATAGAAGAGTATGAAGCGATAAAGTCTTGATATGCTTTAGCTTGTGGAGATATTAGTTTATAACCATTTTTCTCTTTTAATTTTTGAAGGATTAATGCCTCTTCATTTGAAATTTCATTTGAAAAAATTATACTTTTAGCATTTTTAAATGCTTCAACTGCACCATTAAATGCACCTATATCTTTAGTAACGCCTCTATTTTGAAAATCAAATCCATATCTTGATGATGGACAAAGAGTAGAAAATTCAGCATGGTTTGATACACGATAAATCTCATCATCTTTGACTTCATAAATTACATCATGCCCACCACCACAGTGAGGACAAGATGATGGGATTTGTTTAAGTTCCCACGCATTTGCACTATATTTAAAGTTTGTATCAACTAATGCACCCACAGGACAAACGGCAGCTGCTTCACCTAGTGATTTATAATTTTTATCTTGCTTGACATTAATAATAGTAGAGTTATATCCACCAAATTTTACTTGAAGTGCTTCATCTCCTGTAATTTCAGTAGAGACTTTGACACATCTTTCACACATAATACACAAAGCAGGGTCATAAGATACACTTCCCCACTTTTGCACTGGTCTATAAATATCTTTTGTTGTGAAGTTTTGGTTGGTTAAACCATACTCCATAGTCTTATTTTGAAGCTCACACTCTCCACTCTTATCACATACACCACACTCTAAAGGGTGATTTACATTATAGAGTTTCATAATGTTTGTTCGTTCTTTGTGAAGTTGTTCATTTTGAGTATTAATTACAGCACCATCAGTTGCTTTCTCTTGACAAGATAAAATTAATCCATCAACGCCCTCAACAGCAACTACACACATTCTACAAGATGCGATAGGTAGAGTTTTTGTAAGATAACACATAGTTGGAATATATACTCCATTTGCTCTTGCTACCTCTAATATACTCTTACCATATTCACTAACACACTCTTTACCATCAATAGTAACTTTAATAGTTTTGCCCATACTACACCGCCACCATTGAGATATAATAACATCTCATACATCTGTTTGCTTCATCTTGTGCTTCTTGACCAGTAAAGCCTAGATTAACCTCTTTGTTATTATCTACTCTCTCATTAGTCTCTAACTTTTGGCTAACTTCTCTTGGAATACCTGGTATCCAACCTGTGATTTTTTCATTTTTATCATAGACTTTAAGTTTCGTTAAATGGTCTTCCATAATCTCATCATCAGTTAGACTCACTTTACCCGTATAGATATATCTACTAATTACACTAGCTGCTCTTTTTGCTTGACCAACTGCATTAACAATAGTCATAGGACCATATTCACAATCACCAGTAGCAAAAAGACCATCACGATTTGTCATATAATCTTTACCATTAGTTAAAAGAGTATTCCAAGAAGTAAGCTTAATATCCCACTCTTCTGGTAAAAGTTGTAAATCAGCAGCTTGTGAAACAGCAGGAATTAAGAAATCACAATCAATCTCAAAATCTCCATCTTCAATTTTAACAAGTTGAGCTCTTCCACCATTAGGGTCAGGTACTAATTCAAACTTATTTACTAGAAGTTTGACAAGCTTATTATCTTCATCAAATATCTCTTCAACAGCTGAATGGAATATAAACTCTACACCCTCTTCAACTGCTTCATGATACTCTTCATAAGTTGTATTTCTAATAATAGTTTTTTCATCTCTACGATAAAGCATAATTACTTTTTTAGCACCATCTCTTACAGCACATCTTACAACATCCATTGATGTAAATCCACCACCAACACATACCACGGTCTTATCTTTTAGCTCATTAGAAGCAGTTGAACCAATACCATATTTAGTCCATAGATTTACTTTATCAAGCATATCTATCGCACCCCAATATCCATTAATATCAGCTCTCTCATTTTTAGCACGAACTTTTTTGGATAATCTAGCTCCAAAACCAAGCATTGTAGCATCATACTCTGCATCAATCTCTTTAAGTCTTTTAGCATCTACTCTATGGTTATTATGTATTGTTACAGCTTCCATCTCAAGGACTAAATCAATATCTTTTTGATACTTCTCTATTGGCATACGGTATTGTGGTACTCCCACTGCTACCTCACCACCATTTACAGGAAGCTCTTCAAAAATATCAACTTTAATCCCCTCTAATGCTAAATAATAAGCAGTTGTAAGCCCAGCAGGACCTGCACCAATAACTGCTACTTTTTTACCATCATTTCTTAGAGGTTTTGGCTCTCGTGGATGTTGCCATAATAATCCATGGTCGCTCTCATAATCAGCCCCAAGTCTTTTAAGCTCCATAATTGATATAGGCTCATCAAGATTTGTTCTTCTACAAGCATCTTCACAAGGGTGAGGACAGACTCTACCACAAGTATGAGCAAGTGGCATAGTCTCTCTTGTAGCCACTAAAGAATCAGCAAACTGCATATCTCTAACACCCTCAATATAAGCAGGAATATCCACATGAGCAGGACACATATCTGTACAAGGTGCTGTTACTTTTGCAATATATTTTATATCATCATTATAGTGGTGAGATGGGATTTGTTCATCAATTACTTTATTAAATTGTGCCTCAAAATGGTTCATCAAATCTAATATAGGTTTTGGAACAGTTTTACCAATCTCACATTTAGAGGTACTCATCATAGTCTCACTCACCTCTTTTAGGTGTGCAACATCATCATAACTACCCTCTCCTCTTGCTATCTTATCAAGTAAATCATATAAAATCTTACCACCCCATCTACCAGGTGCACATCTTCCACATGCTTCTGAATAGATTTGATATTGAGCAGCATATTCTGTAGCTAATCGTACGGCATCTACATCTTCATTAAAGATAGCTACACCGTCCCAACCAATAAATGCTTTGGAATTTACATCTGCTGTATAATCTTGTGGTAATTTAAAACCTGATTTACTCATCTCGTCATCAGATGATTTATCTCTATTATCGATAAATTCACCTCTCCAAGTTGAGAAAATTACATCAGACATTAATCAGCCTTTCTCTTTACAACAATAGTCCAATCAACTTCATTAAACTTTAAAGAATTCATAAGTTCATGACCATTTTCTTTAACTATATCTGCACTTTTTTGAATAGAAGAGAAATCACCCACTTCAAATAGGAAAATTCCTACCTCTTGTGGATTAACATCAGTTTCTAAAAGCTCAACCATTCTACCATAAAAATCATCTTTTAAATTTCTTAAGTCAAATCTTTTCATTATCTATCTACCTCTCCAAATACAATATTTGTAGTACCAATGATAGTAACAACATCTGCAATATAAGTACCTACTAGAAGTTCTTGAAGCAATCCTGTATGATAAAAACTAGGTGCTCTACATTTCAATCTATAAGCATAAGGCTCACCCTCTGATTTGATATAGAAACCAAGTTCTCCTTTTGGTGATTCAGTTGGTACATATACATCACCTTTTGGTGGTCTCATACCTTGTGTTACAAGCACAAAATGTTGCATTAGAGCATAATTTTGAGTCATCATCTCCTCTTTTGAAGCTGATATATATTGAGGTGAGTGTGCCATAAGTTTTGGTTCTGTTTTTGGATACATAAGCACAAGTTGTTCTATAATTCTAGCTGATTGTCTCATCTCTTCCATATATAGTTTATATCTTCCAAGACTATCACAACTATTACTTACAGGAATATCAAAGTTAAGCTCACTATATAGTTCATAAGGCTCTTCTTTACGAATATCATACTTTATTCCACTTCCTCTTAACATTACACCACTACAACCCCAACTCATCGCATTTTCTGCACTAATTGTACCTACATCTTCTAGTCTCATTTTCCAAATTCTATTTTCTGTAAGTAGGTCTTCATACATTTTTACATTTTCAGGTAATTTTTGAGTATAAGTTATCATATTCTCAATCCAACCATCTGGTAAATCTAATGGTACTCCACCAATTCTAACTGCACTATGAGTAAGTCTTGCCCCACAATAATCTTCCATCAAATCCATTGCAAACTCTCTCTCACGGAAAGCATAAAGGAATACACTCATAGCCCCAACATCAAGAGCGTGAGTTGCAATAAAAAATAGATGTGAAATAATACGGTTAAGTTCAAGCAACATTGTTCTAATTACTTGCGCTCTTCGTGGTACCTCTAATCCTATTAATCTCTCAACAGAGAGTGCATAAGCATAATTATTAGCAGTTGAAGCGATATAATCTAATCTATCAGTAGTTGGCAAAAACTCATTATATGTCATATTTTCTGCCATTTTTTCTATACCACGATGAAGATAACCTATATCAGGTAGTGCTTTGACCACCTCTTCTCCATCTAGTTCTAATACTAATCTCAACTGTCCATGAGCAGATGGGTGCTGAGGACCAAAGTTGATTACCATTGTATTATCATCTCTCTCAAAGTTGAGATTTTCAAAAAATGGACTTAATTTATTGGTTACTTGCATATTCTCTCCTATCTTCGCTCATCTAGTTGTTCTGTCCCAGTAGTATAATCTACTAACACAGTTTGGCTATATTCAATTGGAGTTTTAGACTCACCTTTAGATATATCAGCATCAAAATCAACTTCATATCCTACTCTTGAAAATCTCTTAGTATCATATCTATCAATTCTTGAAGCATCACGATTTTCTGGTCCAATTACATCTCTGTACTCTTTTCCAAATATCTTATCAACCTCATACCATGATGCAAACTCATCACCTTGAAGAGGATAAGTCTTAAGTAGAGGATGTCCCTCCCAATCATCAGGCATAATAATTCTTTTGTGAAATGGATGATTATTTATCTTAATTCCAAACATATCATACATCTCTCGTTCTGCAAAGTTAGCACTTTTAAATAGAGGAACTGTTGTTTCAATAGCTTCACCATCAGGTATTCTACATACAACTCTAACTCTAAGTGCATCATCAAGATTTAACATTTGATAAAAAATCTCAAACTCTCCATCTTGTGCTAGATAATCAACAGCACTAAGTTCTGTACATACTTTATATCCACACTCATCTTTTAGAGTCTCTAGTGTAGAGTAGTTATCTTGATGCTTGATTGTTACAATTAGTTGTCCAAGTGAAATATAAGCACAAAGCACTCTATCACCCAAAGCATCTACTACACTAGCAAAATGCGAACCCTCTTCTACATCAGATTGTGGGACTCTTGGTGCTACCCAAAATCTATCAGTATAGTATGATTTTTTTTGTACATTATCTTTTGGTACATATTTTCTCATTATATTAACCTCAAGTCTTGTTTTTTATTATTATTCATATTTGCTGATTCACTTCTAATTTTCTTTTGAAGCATCATCAAAGCATATTGAAGTGTCTCTGGTCTTGGCGCACAACCTGGAAGATAAATATCAACAGGGACTATTCTATCTACACCTTGAACCGTAGCATAAGTATTAAACATACCACCAGTATTTGCACAACTACCCATTGAAATTACCCATTTAGGTTCAGTCATTTGGTCATATAATCTTCTTGCAAATTCAGAGTGCTTTTTAGAAAGAGTACCAGCTAATATCATTACATCAGACTGTCTTGGAGATGCTCTAAAGATTGTCCCCATTCTATCAAAATCGTATCTACTACCACCAGATGCCATCATCTCAATGGCACAACAAGCTAAACCATAAGTCAAAGGCCAAAGTGAATTTGAACGCCCCCAGTTTAATAGTTTATCTACTGAAGTTAACGCTATTGGTAAACCTGCGTTAGAGGCGAAATCTACTTTATGCTGTGCCATTCAAGTGCTCCTTTTTTCCATGCATATATAAATCCTATTGCTAAAAGTAGTACAAATAGAACCATCTCAACAAAACCAAACCAACCCAATAACTTAAAGTCTATTGCCCATGGAAACATAAAGATAATCTCTACATCAAACAATATAAATAGAAGTGCTATCAGATAAAACTGAACCGATATAGTGTTAGGTTGTTTTGTAACCTCTGGCCCACACTCATATATAGTTAGCTTCAATTTTTCAGTATCAAGTTTTGCCAACTTTCTACTGACTAATCGTGCCAAAAATAGAGTTGCAGGAAATGCAACAGCTGTAAGTGCAAAAAGTACAAAAACACCAAAATATGGATGATCCGTAACAATATGAGTCATCATTCGCCCCTTTTAAATGAGAATATTCTCAAAATAATTTGTTCTTATCATATCAAAATTAATGTTAAAGAATTGTGAGTAGAATTTGATTAAGAAATAAGTTTGAGATTTGTAACTATGTGAAACAGATTTTAATCTAAAAAATAGTATTCTTACACTATAAATAATATAAGAGGTAATTATAATGTTAGATAAAATAGATTTAAAAGATATAGAAAAGATTGCACTTAAAGCAGGACAAGAGGTGATAGAGATATATAATAAGGACTTTAAAGTAGAGTATAAAGATGATAAATCTCCTCTAACAATAGCTGACCTTAAAGCCAATGATATTATATGTCAAAGCCTAATTTCTCTATATCCAAATATTCCAATCCTATCTGAAGAGAACAAAAAAATAGAGTATAATGATAGAAAAGATTGGGAATATTACTGGTGTATAGACCCAATAGATGGAACAAAAGAGTTTATCAAAAAAAATGGTGATTTTACAATAAACATAGCTTTAATTTATAAAAATAGTCCTATTTTAGGTGTAGTTTATGCCCCTGTTTTAAAAGATATGTATAGTGCCAAAAAAGATAATGGTGCTTTTAAAAATGGAGTGAAATTACCAATAAAAAGAGATGATAATAAACTTGTAGTAGTAGCAAGTAAATCCCATCTTTCACCTGAAACAGAAGAGTATATTAACAGTTTAGAGTTAAATGGAAGAGAACTGATAAAAATCTCAAAAGGCTCATCTCTAAAATTATGTATGGTAGCAGAGGGAGTAGCCGATATTTATCCAAGACTAGCCCCCACAATGGAGTGGGATACAACTGCTGCTGATGCTATTGTAAGAGAGGCAGGGAAGATGTGTTATGATTTTGAATTAGATACTCCAATGGTGTATAATAAAGAGAATTTATTAAATCCGTGGTTTGTTGTGAGATAGGTAAATTTTATATAATATTTAAAGATATTCTGTGTGGACATCCCTAGTAAATTATTATCTTATTTCTAAAATTTAATATTAAAATTGTTTTAGAAAGTTATAAAAGTGGAAATTTAATACACGGTACTTAAATTGAGAGAAGAGGATTAGACTATCTTCTCCCACTCAAATTTGCAGATATTTCTATCTTTTTTAGAAAATTCTATACCAATGATAACTATCTCTTCTGCCTTGTTTAGATACTTTTCGTGATACTTTTTCTCTTTTATCTGCTCTAAAGCTTTGCCATTTCTATTCTTATTTTCTACTACTTTAAACTCAATAATATAGACTTGGCTCATATCAGGTGTGGCGATAGTTAAATCTATTCTTCCTAAATTAGTTGTATCTTCGGCTATAAACTCAATCCCTAAACCTGATAGGTAACTGTAAATGATGTTCGCATAGTAGCCCTCATAATGGTGCATATCATTTTTTGTATAACTATTATAAGGAAGAGTAGCAAAAACTTGATAGATGGCTTTTTCAAACTGTTTCATATCTTTAAATTCAATTGCATCAAATATAGGATTTTTTTGTAAAATATTATTGGTCAAAAGATAGCGATAAATTCGTTCATTAAGGGCAGTTCTTACTTCAAGATTGGGGTAACTTAACTTAAATATTCGTTGGTTAAATCGTGTTCTAACCTCTTGAATAGTCAAGTAACCTGTTTGAAATAATAGTGTTTCTATCTTAATATCATCTACATCAAAACTGCTTATATCAGTCTCACTCATATAGAGATTTTCTAAATTTGGTAGATAATACCTCTGCTCTTTTAAAAGTTGAATTAAAAAACTTGGGCTACCTGTCTCAAACCAATAGTGACTATAGATTTTTCCCTTAGAGAAAAAGAGTAAAATATCAAAAGGATTATAAACTCCCTCTCCCAAGAAGTTATAACCGTTATACCATTTTTTGAGTTCATCTAAATCAACACCATCTAATCGTTCATTAAATGACTCTTTTACATCATTATGTGTATAACCACAAATGGTAGCATATCCTTCATCTAAAGATATATCTTCTAAATTATTCAATCCACTAAATAGGCTTACTTTTGAGAACTTACTAACACCTGTTAACATAGCAAACTTTAAATATTGGTCACTCTCTTTAATCACAGAGTAGATATTTTTGAGTCTATCACGAACCTCTTTAGATAACTCTTTGTCTGTAATATTATCTAAAATAGGTTTGTCATACTCATCTACCAAAACAACAACTTTTTGATTGTATTTTTCATAAGCAGTACGAATGAGTTCGCTCAAACATTTTTTATGTTTACTATTATCTGTACAATCTAGTTTTAATCTTCTCTCATTGTTCTCTATAAGCTCTTGAATAGTATCATCAATATCAGTAATACTTTTCACTACCCCTGCACCAAAACTGATTTTAATCACTGGATAAGTGGTTTTCCAATCCCACTTATTATAAATATAAAGTCCCTCAAATAATTCTTTTTTACCCTCAAATATATCTTTTAGGGTATCTAAAAAGAGAGACTTTCCAAAACGGCGAGGGCGAGAAAGAAAAAAATATCCCCCCTCTTTAGTTATAAGATTATATGCCAAATCTGTTTTATCTATATATATATAATTCTCTTTTTTATCTCTTATTTTTTGGAATGTTTGGATTCCTATTGGTAGGTTTTTCATATTATTTTCTTTTATTTAAATTTCTTTTATTTTCAGTTAATATTTTTTCAAATGCGTCTATAATGTTGATATTGGTTATTTTCTTTTTCTTTAAAATATTAATCTCTTTTTTATAAGAAAACGCATTATAAAAATGTCTTAAAAATCTCTCTTGTTTTTTTGCATCATTCACATAAGTTACCAATTTATTCCATATATCTATGGAACTTTCTATAGACTTATCATCTAATTTTGAAAAAATAATATTTTTAATTAAATCCATTGGAGTTAACTCTTGTCCTCTATTATTTAAGGTTTCAAACAACCTATTTGCTGAGTTATAATCAGATACTCTTGATTAAATACGCCATATTCGCAAGAATAAGGTCATGTATAAGGTTCAAGCTACCTTATTATTTTTTGTTTAAAAAAGTTTAATTAACTACTACATAAGCTTGGATATCGCTTGTATAGTATATAAAAACTCATATGTAAAATATTATTTAAACATTAATATTTTATAACTTTATATATTTTATTTTGTTTAAAACATATAATCCAATAGTAAAATAAGCTATTTAAACTATAGAATATTGCTTATATTGCTTTAAATTCCAACTGATATTTCAATTAAAACAGTTAGTTATATTTAATTTTTCATAAAAATTCATTAATTCATTAAGTTTAAAAGATTGAAATCGTTTATAAAAATATTCATATGATTTATTAATATTTGACTCTTGTTCAAGTTTCTTATCTTGACTTTTATTTTGCAATAAACCAACTTCTTGAAGTAAAGCTATATAATTTTGATAGTCATTCTTTTGATGAGAGGGATGGAGTCGAGGAATTTCTTCTTCAATAACAACAAAATCACTGATATAAGTACACATTCTATAAAATTTGTTCTTTATTTCATTTGGAATATTTTCCATTTCACTAGTAATTTTAGAAAGAGCAATTAAAGCTAAAGAAATAGTTGTTAATCTTTGTTGACCATCTACCACATCAATATAGTCAGAATCTTTATCATTAATAGTAATAATAGAACCTAAAAAATGACTTTCTCCATTTACTGTTTCAGAGTCTTGTATATCATTTATAAAAAACTCCCAATTTTTTTTATCCCACACATATTCTCTCTGATATGGTGGTATCTTATATACAGTTGTCTTATCAGTAGCATTTTATTTATTTTTTTGTTATTAGCTTCCATTCTCTATTTCCATTTTTTAATTGAATTTTATTTTTTCAATATTATATCAAGATTTTTAATAGATAAAGGTATCCTTGAATTGTTTGTTTTTGATTATTTTAACTTTATGGTCTAGTGCCAAAAGAGTATATCATGATAACAAAAGGTGGAGTAGCAGAAGAGTTTTTTATAAACTCAATCGCACCAATTTAAGTACCGTGTATTGAATTTCCACTTTTTGAAACTGATGCTTTAGCTTCAGTAGGTATTTAGTGAGGCTGAAGCTATCACTTTCAAAGAGCAATAATCCTTAATTCACTTTAAGTTCACATAGATTAGCTATTATTTTGAAATATCTAAAATAGTAGGAGTAATCTAATGAAACAAATTTTATATCTATTTGTATTTAGTGGATTTTTATTTGGTAGTTCGCTAGGTGAGTTGGTTCATTATGGATTGACTCATAGTACTATTATCAAAAAGAGTGAAAATCAGATAGAGTTATCAAATCTTGCTCATCAAAATAGCAAAATAGTCCAATATGGAGATTTAAATCTTGTGGGTAGTTATACCCGTTATAATAGCCCACGAACATTAGCACCACTTACTCCATCTTCTATTGCTAGTGGTTCGCCAATTACAACAAGCGAGAATATTTTTAGTTCAGGGGTTAGTTATAGTGTAGCTCTTTTTACTGGATTTGCTCAGACAAGAGAGATGGAGATTAACCATATATCCAAAAATATCTCATATATCAAATCTCAACTTACCAAAGAGCAGTTAGTATATAATATTCGCTCCTTATATCTATCAATTTTAGCCCAACAAGAGATATTAAAAGCTCAAAAAAATCATACAAATGCTCTTAGAAAATTGACCAAACAGATAAAATTAGAGGTAAAACTTGGTAAAAAAGCCCAAATAGACCTACTTAAAGTCAAATCAGACCTACAATCATCTCAAACTTATCAAGAGATAATATCATCAAATATAGAGATAACCAAATCAAGCTTATCAGCACTTGTAGGCAAAAGAGTAACAAGATTAAAACCGATTAAAATTAGAGTCAAAAAGCCTAGATACTCAATAGATAGACTATATAAAAAAATTGCAAACTTATCTAAGATAAAAATAGAGAATATGCAACTTCAAAAAGCTAATAAATCTATTGATAAAGCCCACTCATCTAAACTACCACAACTTCATCTAAACTCATATATTGGCAAAAACTATGCACAAGATTTGATTAGTGATGATTGGGAAGATGAGACTATATGGCAAGTTGAATTAAATGTAAAATATAATTTAATAGACTTTGGCAAAAGCTCAATAGCCTCTCAAAAAGCAAAAATTGCTAAAATGAATGCTATATATCAAAAAGAACAGACTATATTAGATATTAAAAAATCTCTTAATGAGGCTATAGAGAAAATTAAACAGAGTTATACTCAATATTTAGGAAATAGCTCACAACTAAAGCTAATTAGCAAAAGCCAAAAAATAGAGGAGATAAGGTATCAAAATGGAGTGGCAACTCTAAATGATTTGCTATTTATCAAAGCCCAAAAATCATTAGCAAGAGCCAAAGTAATTGAGAGTAGATATAACTATAAAAAAAGTATATATTATTTAGATTATATACTAGAAAGAGGAGTAAAATAGTGAAAAAGAGGATAATATTAATAGTAGGTATAGTAGTATTAATTATTTTAGCCAAAGGATTAGTAACTCAAAGAAAAAATGAGATAAAAGATGAACCAATACCTCAAAAAAAGAGTATAACAGTATCATTAACACAAGCTAAAGAGGGCATAATGAGAGAGACATCATCATATCTAGCAGTAGTTAATTCTGATAAAAGCATCAAAATAGCCACCAAAATGGCAGGATATATTGAACATATATTTGTAGAAGAGTCTCAAAAAGTAAAAAAAGGCGAACTATTAGCCAATATTGACCAAAGCGATATAAACTCAAATATCTCTCTACTAAAAACCACTCTAAAGCAACAGCAAAATGATTTGGCTCTATCTAAAGATATTTATAATAGAAATAGAAAATTATATAAAGTAGGTGGATTAGCCAAAGAGCAACTAGATACATCAAAAGTAATAATGCAGGGTAAAATATCTCTAATAGAAACCACCAAAGAGAAAATATCTCAACTAAAAGAGCAAAAAAACTACCTACAAATCAAAGCCCCATTTGATGGAGTAGTAGATAATATCATAATGAACCAAGGAGATTTAGCCGTAGCAGGTAAGCCTATTTTAAGTATGAGCAGTGGAGATAAAAAACTAATATTCTCTTTTGTATCAAGAGAAAAAAGTATCCAAGAAAATCAAAAAGTATATAGCAGTGGCAAAGAGATAGGTAAAATTGATAAAATATTAACTATTGCTAAAAATGGACTAATTCAAGCCGAGATTAGATTAAAAGGTAATATTGATTTACCAATAGGGACTACTTTAAATATAGATGTATTAATCAAAAATCAAAGAGGTTGTATAGTCTCAAATGATACGATATTACATAAAACTAATGCTAATTATCTAATGGTTTATAAAGACTCTAAGTTTAGAGCATTTAAAGTAGAGACTTTAATGAGCCAAAAAAATCAGAGTTTAATTGCTCCTTGTACAAAAGAGAAGATAGCACAAGGGAGTGAAGTTTTATTGGCTAAGTTGCCTATTTATGGGGAGGTGGAGATTAGAAAATAATCTCTACTATTTTGAATAAGAAATATCTATATTATTTCTCATAGTTGTTGGTACTTTTGTTGGTTTATAAAAGCTACCTCTCTTTTCAACATTGTCAATACAAGATTTTGCTATATAATTCACACCTAATTCATACTAAAATGTTATTCTACCCAAAAAGTAGGATAACAATATGCCCAAAACCAATCAAGAACTATCTCTAATAGAAAAAATCCTAAAAAAGCCCCATTTTATCATCTCAATTCTAGCTATCTTTATAGTAGCAGGTATTATGGGTTATGGTAAAATTCATAGAAATCTATTTCCAAACTCTAACTATCCTGAGGTTGCAGTGGTTATAGTAGAGGGTGGGGCTAGTGCTAAGAGTATGGCATCTAATATTGCTGTCCCAGTAGAAGAGGAGCTTTATACACTTGATAATATTCGTCGTGCTTACTCTAGTACGATTGATGAAGTTACTGTAATTCATGCAGAGTTTGATTATATCAAAGATATAGATACGGCCGTTAATGATGTAACTAATGCTATATCTAAAATTCGTTCAAAGCTTCCAACAGATATTAAAGAACCTCAAATTATCAAGATAACATCTGCTACTCCACCAGTGAGTGTAATTGCTATGAGTCCAAAAGATGACTCTATTAGCCTAGAGGATATTCGTGATTTAGCATCAACTGATATTAAACATAAGCTTATCAAAGCACAAGGGGTGGCAAATGTAGAGATATTTGGTGGATATGATAAAGAGTTGCAAATTATTATTGATAAAGATAAGCTTGATAGATATAATCTAACTATTGGGCAAGTTATTGCTACTTTAAAACAAAATAACAAAGAGTATGCCATAGGTTTTGTAACCAACTCTCAAACATCATATCTACTTAAATCTGGTGGGCAAAAAGAGCAGATAAGTAAGATAAAAAATATGCCTCTTACACCAAGTATCAAGCTTAGTGATGTGGCAAAGGTCTATTTTGGACATTATCAAAATCGTTCTGCATATTATGGAAACGGCAAAAAAGCAATAGCCTTATCAATCCAAAGAACACAAAGTGCTGATGTAATTCAAACTATTAAATATGCTGGGCTTGAGATAGAAAAATTTAAAAAAGAATATCCAAATATCAATTTTGAACTTACAGATACGCAAGAAGATACAATTCTACAAAGTACCAAAAATATGTTTGAATCATTAAGAGATGCAATTATAATGTCCACTATAATTGTATTTCTATTTTTAGCCTCATTTCGCCAAATTTTAATTGTGCTTTTTACTATTCCTATGGTTTATGCTTCTACTATTGCTTTGATGTGGTTGATTGGAATTGAGTTTAATGTTGTTACTCTTACGGCTATTATCTTGGCTCTTGGGTTGTTACTTGATGATACTGTTGTGGTGATGGAGAATATTGAAAGGCACTACTCTAAATTGGGTAAAGATATTCATAACTCTGTCTTTGATGGTACAAGAGAGATTATGTTTGCCGATTTGAGTGGAACGATTACCACCATGATAGCCCTCGCCCCAATGCTCTTTGTGGGTGGCTATCCACAGACGGTTTTTGGTCCATTAATTGCTACACTTCTTTTGGCATTAGTAGCTTCGTATTTTATATCTATTACAGCAGTACCACTATTATCAATCTTCTTTTTAAGTATCAAAAACCCAACTCTACTTAAAATTGAAGATAGATTTAATTATATAATTTCTAAAATAAATGATAGCATTCAAGCCTTTTTTGCCTCAATTGTAAGAAGTACAACAGAGTTTAAATCAGTGGCTATTGGATTAGTAGTTGCATTGATTATGCTATTTGTTATATCTGTCAAACTTGTAATGCCAACAGTCGGTCAAGAGCTAATGCCCCCAATGGATACAGGAGCAATCGCTATTAAAATCACAACAGATGCCAACCTACCAATAGAAAAAACCCAAGAGGTTATGGAAAAAATCAATAAGCTTATGTATGCCAAAGGTGGAGAGAAGTTATTAAGAGTATCAGGTTCAATCGGAAGTGAAGCAGGAGTTATGAGTGTGGGTAGTGGAAGTGGGATTGACCATATTTTGATTATGGCAACATATATCAATAGACACGAACGAGAAGAGAGTATATGGGATATATCAAACTATCTAAGAGAAGAGATAGCTAAAATTCCTTATGTCAAACAGCTAGATGTTGCCCCAAGTGGCTCAACGGCTATGGCAAGTATTAGAGCATCTCTCAATACAATGTTAAGCTCATCAGATTATAAACTCCTTCAAAAAGAGGGAGTAAAAGTAGAAGAGGCGATGAACCAAACCAAAGGAATAGTTTCAGTTCTTAAAACTTGGGATATGGATAAAGTAGTTTATAACCTTGATATTGATGAACAACAAGCAATGGAGTATGGACTTAATCGTTCTGATATAACCTCTCAAATCCAAATAATGCTAAGAGGAGTCCTAGTAGCCACATTCCCAAAAGCCAACTCCATAGATTATACTGTAAGAGTATGGTTGCCTCAAAATCAAATAGATGATTTTAGCACCATCTTAAACACTCTAATTGTAACACCAAAAGGCAAAATCCCATTAAGCAAAGTAGCAAAATTAAATATAAATAGAGAACCAAGCACCATCACAAGAGATGGATTAGATTATACTTTAGAGATTTACGGAAACCGAGAAAAAGGTGCAATATCACACATTATGGCAAACCTAGAAGAACAACTAGATAAAATAACTATCAACTCAAATGTAGAGATAGAACAAATTGGAGAACAAAAACAGTTCAAAGCATCAGCATCAAGAATGATAGGAGCAATTAGCACAGCCATTTTCTTGATTTTATTTACACTTATTGGGATGTTTCATAGCATTAAAATATCACTTATGATACTATTTTCAATCCCACTTACAATTATTGGGGCATCTTGGACAATGTTAGCAATAGGTTATCATGTATCAATGCCAGCGATGATGGGCTTTATGCTACTATCAGGTATTATTGTAAATAATGCTATTTTACTAATTCACTTTGCACTAGAACAAATAAAAGAGGGAATGAATAAACGAGATGCCATGCTAGAATCTATCAAAATACGAACACGACCTGTATTAATGACTGCATTTGCTGTAAGTGTGGGAATGTTGCCTGTGGCACAAGGAAGTGCGATTGGATTAGAGAGACTTGCACCACTTGGGGCTGTGGCTATTGGTGGGTTGGTTGTTGGGACTTTGATGACGCTGATTTTTATTCCTATTGGGTTTGTTTGGTTGGTGGATGAAGAGACGGTAGTTTAGGCTTCTTCTATACCAACTCAATCCCATCTAAATAGATAAAATCTTTTCTATTTAGGCTCATAAGTTTCATATCATAAACCAAAATGGTAGAAGCGATAATTGCATCCATCATTTTTATATTGTGTGATAGATTATACCCTTTGACCAATAAACTTCTCTTGGTTAGAGTGAAATCGTATCTCAAAAATATCTTGCATTTCAGGGCTATTTATTTGTAGTTGTATCACGGTATGCTCCTTTTATCATTTATTTAAAGTATATCAGAAAGTTGTTGAAAGTGTGATGGAGGGTTATTTCCTATCTCTACTATTGGCTTCTTCTCTGTTGAATTTGAAAGCTTTTGTTTTGGATTTTTAATAGATACCTAAATAGATAAATCACTATTAAATATAAATAATGTTAAAATTTGACCTAATAAACAAAATAGGGAGTTTTATTGAATATTTTACTTATAAATAAGAGTATAGTTATATCAAGATTAGTTACTATTTGTATTAAAGATATTAATGCTTCATTAGATGAGATAGATGATATTTCTAATCTAAGAAGAGATAATTATGATATTATCATAATTGACCAACAGATACACTCTAATGAACTAGAAAACTCTATTAATCAGATGATGTATAAATCTAAAATTATTTTATATAATGAGTTAGAAGATACTTTAGATGATTATGATATTAAAATAAAAAAACCTTTTTTACCTCAAAAGCTTATAGATATACTAAGTGGCTTAAATGGGCTTAAAAATAAAAATGATATTAAAGAAAAAATAGATAACTCTTTGATAGAAGAGATTATCAAAATGCCATCACAAAAGATTAAAGATATTTTAGCTGGGGCTGAAGTAACTATTAAAATAAAATTTCCAAAGGGGTCTAAATGAGAGGGGCAATATTAGTATTATCAGGACCTAGTGGGGCTGGTAAAAGCACTATAATTTCAGCTTCAAGTGAGGCTATTGGTAGTTATTATTTCTCTATCTCTACTACTACAAGGAAGCCTAGAGAGGGTGAGGTAGATGGAGTTGATTATCATTTTGTTTCCAAAGAACAATTTGAAGAGGATATAAAATCTGGTAACTTTTTGGAGTATGCAACCGTTCATAATAACTATTATGGTACATCTTTATTACCTGTTAGAAATGCCTTAGATGAGAATAAATTGGTGATTTTTGATATTGATATTCAAGGTCATAGATTAGTAAGGGCAAAACTTGGAGATATTATAACATCAGCATTTATAACTCCCCCTACCCTAAGAGAATTAGAGACTAGACTTCGTTCAAGAAGTAGTGATAAAGAGGATATTATTACCCAAAGAGTAGAGAATGCCAAAGATGAGATAAAGGCCATTGGTGAGTATGATTTTATGATAATTAATGATGATATAGAAAAAGCATCAAAAGAGTTTACGCTAGTTGCTAATAGTGCAAGACTCAAACACTCTCAAATAGATTTAAATAGCTTTATAGATGAGTGGTTAGTAGGATAGATGGTATCAATTAATATAGATGGTATAGATTATAGTGTAGAAAAAAACTCTCTTCTTATTGATACTATGATAGATAATGGGTTAGATATTTCATATTTTTGTTATCATAAATCTCTTGGTTGTGAGGGTAGTTGTAGAATGTGTATGGTAGAGATTGAGGGGGCAAAAAGACCTCAAATCGCTTGTGATACACTTATCAAAGATGGAATGAGAGTATCAACTAAAAGTGATAAAATCAAAGCAACACGCAAAGAGATACTAGAACTAGAACTAATAAACCACCCAATAGATTGCCCAACTTGTGATAAAGCAGGAGAGTGTAAATTACAAGATAGCTATATGGATAATGGATTATATGATAACTATATAGATAAAACTCAAAAAGCACCCAAAAAACCAAATATAGATTTTGGTGGAGGGGTACTCTATAATCCAAATAGATGTGTATTATGTACAAGATGTGTCAGATTTACAAGAGATATTACTAAAAGTAGCGAACTTGGAGTATTAAAACGAGCTAATAAATCATATATATCTACCATAGATGGATTAAATAATAACTCTTATGCCAAAAATATTGTATCTCTTTGTCCTGTGGGGGCATTGAGTGATAAAGACTTTAGATTCAAACAAAGAGTTTGGTTTCTTAAATCCACCCCATCATTTTGTATAGGTTGTGCTAAGGTATGTAGTATATATATTGACCATAATAGAGAAAAAAACAAAACTGATAAAATATATAGATTTCGCCCACGAGAAAACAGAGAGATAAATGAGTATTTTATATGTGATTATGGAAGAGACTCTTTTAATAATTTCCAATCTAATTTAACTACTAATATGATTGAACCACAAACTATAATAAGCACCATAAAAGAAAAAATCAAAACATCAAAAAATATAGTGGTAATGGTAGATGCAAATTTATATAATGAAGATATTGAAAAAATTTATAAATTCTCAAATACAATAAGTGCCAAACTAATATCACCATTAGAACCATATTATGATAAGACTTTTGGCGATAAGTGGTTAAAGAATAGTTATAAGTGTGCTAATATATTTACAATAAAAGAGTATAATATTGCTCAAAAAGTAGATATAGATGATATAGATTTACTAATAAATTTCAACCACCTTACTCCATTAGAGGCTAAATATAGAGTATCATTTCAAACTCATAATGATAATAGAGTATCTAATCTAAAAGTGCCGATTAAAGTATATACTCAATATAGTGGGTCTATTACAAATATTGATGGGGTAACTCAAACAACTCAAAAAGTGGTTGATAGTGATATTTATAGTGTAAGTGAGTGGGTGGAGAGAATTCTTGAAGAGATATTTGCAAAATAAAAGATGATTATAGGAATAAAATGAAAATATTAACAATTTTAGGAGCAAGACCACAGTTTATAAAAGCTGGAAGTGTTAGTCGCCAAATATCAAAACATCAAGATATAGAGGAAATCATAGTCCATACAGGACAACATTATGATGCTAATATGAGTGATATATTTTTTGATGAGATGAAGATACCAAAACCTAATTATTTTTTGGGGATTGGTGGAAAATCTCATGGGGCTATGACTGGGCAGATGATAGAAAAAATTGAAGAGGTCGCAGTACAAGAAAAACCTGATTGGATTATGGTATATGGAGATACAAATTCAACTTTAGCAGGGGCAATAGTTGCTTCTAAACTTCATGTAAAATTGGCTCATATTGAAGCAGGACTTAGAAGCTTTAATATGCAAATGCCTGAAGAGGTCAATAGAATTTTAACTGATAGAGTCAGTAGTATTCTATTTTGTCCCACAGATACAGCAGTCAAAAATCTTCAAAATGAAGGATTTGATAATTTTGATATAGAGATAATCCAAAGTGGAGATGTAATGCAAGATGGTGCTATATTTTATAAATCTTTAGCATCAAAACCAAATATAGATATAGAAGATAATTATATATTATGTACTATCCATAGAGCAGAAAATACAGATAATGAAGATAGAATTAGAGATATATTTAAAGCACTTAATAAAATATCTTATGATAAAAAAATCATTTTACCACTACACCCAAGAACAAAAAAGATAATTGATAGTTTAAAATTAGATACTACAAATTTAACAATTATAGAACCTGTTGGTTATTTAGAGATGGTATGGTTGATTGATAATTGTAGTTTAGTAATGACTGATAGTGGTGGTCTTCAAAAAGAGGCATATTTCTTTAAAAAGCAGTCTATTACTTTGAGAGATGAGACTGAATGGGTAGAGCTTGTAGAGAATGGATTTAATACTTTAGTGGGTGCTAATAGCGATAAAATTATAGAGAGCTATCAAAATCATTCAAAGTTTAAAACTCAAAACTCACAATTAAATCTATATGGAGATGGAGAGGCAAGTAAAAAAATTATAGAGGCACTTTTAAATTATGAGTAAAAATATTTGGATAATTAATGAGTACGCAGGTAGTCCATATCATGGTATGGAGTTTCGCCACTACTATATAGGCAAAGAGTTAGTTAAACTTGATAATAGTGTAACTATTATTAGTTCTTCTTATTCACATCTATTCAAAAATTTACCAAAGAAGAGAAGAGAAAATATTGATGGAGTTGATTATTTATGGTTAAAAACTCTAAACTATGGAAATTCACATAGTAAAAAAAGAGTATTTAAATGGTTTATATTCTCTTTTAAAATTTTATCTTTACCATTTAGAGTCAAAAAACCTGATGTAATTATAGTATCTCCAATGGCACCTTTTCCCATTTTACCAGCTTGGATACTATCTAAAATATATAAAGCTAAATTAATTTATGAAGTCAAAGATATATGGCCTTTATCTATAATTGAACTTGGTGGATACTCTCCTAAACACCCTTTTATTAGATTTATGAGTTTGTTTGAGAGATTTGCTCTTAAAAAGTCTAATATAATTGTATCAAATCTACAAAATTATGGAGAACATATAAAAAATGATATTGGATTAGATAGAGATTTTGAGTGGATTAGTAACGGTGTAGATTTAGATGAATTAGCAGATATTAAGCCTCTATCAAAGAGTATTATAGATAAAATACCAAAAGATAAATTTATTATTGGTTATACTGGTACAGTAGGGGTAGCAAATGCTTTAGATTCTTTTTTGGAAGCATCTATTTTACTCAAAGATTATAATGATATTCTGTTTGTAATAGTAGGAGATGGACAAGAGAAAGATAAGTTAATAGATAAATATAGTAGTGATAATATTCTATTTATTGAAGCTATTGATAAAAAGGAGGTTCAAAGTATGTTAAATCTTTTTGATATTTGCTATATTGGATTAAAAAAAGAGAACCTATTTAAATATGGGGTATCTCCAAATAAACTATTTGATTATATGTATAGTGCTAAACCTATTTTATATGCTATTAATTCAGGAAACAGTAGTATAGTTAAAGTAGCAAAATGTGGTGTAGAGGCTGAATCTGAAGATAGTATGGATATTAGTATAGCGATTTTAAAACTCTATAATAATAAAAATAGAGAAGAGTTAGGTCTAAATGGCAAAGAGTATGTATTAAATCATTTTACATATCAGAAATTGGCATATAGATTTAATAATTTAATTAATAAGGATAAAGATTAGATGGAATTTTTAAAGATTAAAGAGGAGAAAATTGATAATAGAACTCTTTTGGGATTAATTCTTTTAGCATATATATTTAGTATTGCTATTAGAATGATATGGGTTTATCAATTTAGTGGTTTAGATAGTTTTCATTGGAATAATCAACTAATGATAAATACAAATGATGGATACTATTTCGCATCGGCTGTAAAATCTCTATTTGATATAGGTGCTTATGAAAATAATCCAATGATACCTAAAGCATTTGATAGTTATCCAGCTGTTATATATGTAACTTACTTTTTTGCTAAAATATTACCATTTTCATTAGATACAGTTGTTTTATATGCACCCGCATTTATATCAGGTTTAATAGTAATTCCAATTATTTTATTAATGAGACTATTTGGCTATCCTATATTAGGATTTTTCTCAGCACTAATAGCCTCTATTACTTGGTCATACTATAATAGGACTATGGTTGGATATTATGATAGTGATATGTTTGCTCTTATTTTACCATTTTTTACTTTAGTACCATTAATTGGATTTATTGTAAAAAAAGATATTAAATATATTGTATATTCATCTATGATTATATTGTTATATCCTCTATTTTATCCACAAGGAATGAGTGTTATATATCCTATATTTATAATGTTTATTCTATATAGTGCTATTTTTAATAGAGATGAGATAATATTCTATCAGGCCATTAGTATATTAGCTATATCACTTTTAAAAATATCTATACCAATTCAATTTTTATTAATTTTAGCAACTATATATCTATTTAATAATAAAAAGATAGATAAAAAACAAATTCTAATATTAACTGGATTTTTAATATTTATATTTTTAAT
>Ga0256842_1000396_pt1 | contig 38086 bp, 27 predicted proteins | sample 4559240metaG_FD_185973 | JGI IMG/M metagenome (GOLD analysis project Ga0256842, IMG submission 185973) | Hydrothermal vent microbial communities from Guaymas Basin, Mexico - 4559-240 | ecosystem: Environmental > Aquatic > Marine > Hydrothermal vents | place: Mexico: Guaymas Basin | collected...
GTTGGTTACTCCAATATATAGAACGGTTTTGTTTTTATTTGTGAGTATGTAAATGAAATAGTTATGGGTTCCTATTGGTTTCATAATCTAAAGATAGAATAATATTTTGTCATTTTGAGTTTGTGAATAAATCGAGAGATTTGTCATTTCGACCTTGTGGAGAAATCTAAAAGATCAAATATTTTATAGCATTACAGTTTAGATATCTCGACTTCGCTATGCTTCAGTCGATATGACAGGAGGTTATAAAAAAGCCTCTAAGAACTTAATGTCCTTAGAGGCTTGTATTAAAATACCCAAAAGAGGTTATTTTGTAAGAACAATTTTCTGAGTAGCAACTTCGTTGTTATTGATAATCTTAACAATGTAGTTTCCTGCATTGAAAGAAGATAAATCGATAGTAGTTGTAGCAGAAGCATTAGCTTCAGTGTATACAGCTTCACCAATCATATTGTAAACAATAACTTGAGCTCCTTCTACACCTTCAACTTTTACTAAACCTGTAGTTGGGTTAGGATAAACATTGAATTTAGAGTTAGAATTAACTTGTTTTAATCCAGAAGTTAAATCTAAATTTACTGCAGTAGCATTTACAATTTCTCCAGTAGCATTATCGATAACAATAGCAACATATTCAGTATTGTTTTCGTTGTTATCTGCAGGAATAGATCCTGAGTAAGAATGAGTAATAGCTACATTATATGTAACATCTGCAGCACTTAAAGCAGTACCTGCCCATCCATCAACTAATTGACGACCTACATGGTTGTATACCATATTTGCAGCAGGAACATAACCAGCTCCTTGTCCATCATCAATAGTACCTTCAACAGTATAATCAAAGCCATCCCAATCTGTCATTGCACCATAACCACCACCTTGGTAGTAGTCATGTTGTCTCCATTCATCTGTTGTACCAGAAACACCATTTTCCACAACAATAAGTGCTGTGTTGTAATTAGCATTAGTAATATCTAAAGCAAATGTAGTTGCAACTTCAACAGTAAAGTTACGAGTTGTTGTATTCCATGTTTGAGAAGTAATATCAATTTTAGCAACTGGAGTTTCTAATAATTGAGCTTGGTATGCAGGTTCTAAGCTAGATAAACCAGGATCAACTTCAGTAGAATGTCTGTCAATAATTCCAGAAGGGTATCCTCCAATATATCCACCGATAGCAGCATCGTATGCAGTAACTGTCATTGGGTCACCATTGTGCACGCCAATACCAATCCATGTTCCGTCAGTAATGTTATGAGCCATAGTGTTAAGTCCTACAAGACCTCTAACACACCAGCCACACCATGTTCCTGTTCCTTCTTCGTAAACAACATTTTTAGCGAAAACTTCATTTACAACTAAAATGTTTTTAGACATTACGTTATCAGAAGCATCCTCGTCAGTATTTCCATTAGGATTAGTTAAGGTAACCTCAATAGTATGTTGTCCTGTTGTTGCAGTCCATTGAACATTATGAGTAAAATCGTATGTTGCACCAGGAGCAATAGATACACCAGTTACATTATAAACAGCAGATGCAGCACCACCATCAATTGTATAAACTACATCGAAAGAAGTTAATGGACCTTGGTTTCCAAGGTTTCTAACTGTACCTGTAATGTCAATATTACTAGGAGTAGTTGCTACAGGAGTATTGATTGAAACCATTGCAACATTGTCATTTACTGGAATAACTGTTGCTAAAATAGCATTAAGTTCAAATAAATTAGGGAATCCAATAGAAGCCATTTCTGAAAAAGTAGTTCCATCAGTAGAAGCCCAACCTTTGTCTGCAACATATCTAGTATCTGTTCCTAAACTCATAAAAGAAGCTGCTGCTAAATTATCAACAACAATTAATACTTCTTGTCCAGCAGTTACGCTAACAGGAACCATAAAATCTTCAGTGTAGATAGCGTCTTGGTCAGTAACAGAAATAGTTCCTGTTTCTGCTAGTAAGTTACCTAATGTATTACCTGTAAATTCATATACCTTAACAGTACAGTCATATGCTGTCGCTCCAGCTGTAATATGGAAAGAAACTCCAGTTAAATCATCATTGGTATTAAATACAAATTTGTTTCCTAACATAGCTCCACTACTAGCTCCTAATTGACCTGCATTAACACCATTACTGTATGATAATACATCATCAGTTATTGTAATTGTTTTAGAGTCTGTATTATTTGAAGGGTCAAAATCATTACTAATACTAGCCTCGTATGTAAACTCATAAGTTCCATTAGCAGTAGGAGTAAATGCAGAACCTGCAGTCACAGTTTCTGTAATACCATTAGCCATAGGTACAGTAATAGCTGAAGCATCTGTATAAGATTGTCCAGTAACAGCAAAATCTACATTTGTAGCATCTGTTAATTCAGAACCTGCATTTACAACTGTTGAAGCAGGAGTAATAGCCATTACTTGTGCTGAAGGAAGAATAGTATATACTTCTGATAAAGTTCCTGTTACTTGAAGATCTGGAACAGGAGGAATAGCGATTTGAGGACCTGCGAAATTATCAATTTTAATGTTGTAAGAACCGTAGTCAGAAACTCCTCTAAATCTTACTTTTACGGTGCTTCCTGTATAATCGGTTCCGTTAAAAGCAGTAAAGTCAACAGAATGAACAACAGCTGCATTACCAGCAGTTCCTGCAATTACATTAGTGGCATCTTCGTTCCATGTAGAACCATTGTCATCAGAAACAGCTATATATAACTCTCCTGCATCACCATAATCTCCACCTATTAAGAAGTATTCAAGATCAAAAGTCATTGTAGCATCACCACTTGTAATAGAAAGAGATGGTGTTGTGATTGTACCTTCATTTCCTGAAGCATAATTCCACATATCGAAGAAGCAACGATTATCAGTTCCTGATCCGTCATCTTCAATTTTCCAAGGATTATCAACGCTAGTTTCCCAACCAACAGGAATTGTTGTAGATGCATTAAAATCTTCTAATAAAGCAGCGTTTATGCTATGATTAGTAGTTTGATGAGCAATAGCAGAATGAACTGTTCTTGTATTGGCTATGTCACCTTTTCTAAGATTACTTTGCCCAAAACTTACAGAGCTCATCAGAACGACTGCAAGTACGAGAGATAAAATTTTTCTCATAGTTTTAAAATTTAAGATTAATATTAATTTTTGTTTTAAAATTTAAGTCTGCAATTTACGGAATTGTAATTGTATAATCAAAATAATTAATCAATTATTGCTCATTTGTTGCCTATGTGTTACCCTTTTTTAATTCATTAACAATGAATTATTAACGGCGGTTATAAAGCTTAAGATATCTCGACTATGCTTTGCTTCGATCGATGTGACAATAAAAAGGTTTCGCTCCTGTCGATATAACGGTAATAAATACTAATTTGAAGAATAAAAAATATATTTCAAAACTTTTCTGCTTGTAAAATCATTTCTTAAAAATGATAACAAAAAGAAAAACACAAAAATAAGTGCAGGGATTTTGTATCGAACGATGGCTCCTAATATAGGTGTAACCAATCCAATAGTGATATAGAGGATTAATACAAATAGTAAAGAAAGCCAAATGAAAGGGAATTCTTCTTTTTTAGGAATGCGATATTTAAAGATTAACATTAAAGCAATAATTAGAATAAGAAGATTTTGAAATAGGTCGGGGAGGTAAAGTGGGTTTGTGAAATTGTATAGCCCAGGTTTAAACATAACATTAGAAAAGGCTTTTGGGGTATTATAAATAAGTGAACTTAAGCTAGGATACAATTTGTTTATTTCGATTTGACTACCAACTTTCTGACTTTGTTCGCTTAGATTAATAGTTTCGTAGAAAGCATTTTGTTTTTGCGAGAGTTTTTCGAAGAGATTAAAGTGTGTAAAAGTTAATAACCAGAAAGTGAAAATTAGAATTATTGAACTTCCTAATACAATTAAACTTTGTTTTTTGAAATTGAAATTTTCTTTGGATTTAAAAAGGATAAATATGAATATAGGGAAGCATAGAGCTAAAAGAACGTACGGCTTAATAAGAAAAGCAAGAATAAAAAAAGGGATACTTGAAACTAGATATATTAATTTCCAATTTTTGACCCATTTCCCGATGAAGAAAAGTAAGAATCCTATAGAAAAAATAATAAGAGGTTCTTTGAGGATGCTCGATGACCAAAGAATAAATGTTGGTAATAGAAATGTAACAAGGAGAATTAATATGGGATTAATTTGAGATTGTCTTTTTACAAATCTAAAAATAGCAAGCTGCCCTAAAAAACCAATAAAGCTCATAAATAATGAATGAATATATATATTGCTTGCCGAAATAAAACCAAAAAGAACATTTAATAAAATGACGATTCGTTTTTCATGAATTAAGAAATCGATTGAGGAACTGTCCCAATATCGAAGCTTGATATATTGCTCGTGAACTTCGGACATATTAATATTATGTCCTAAAAGAATGTTCCAAAAAATATTGGGCTGATTTAAATAGAGGTTTTTTAAATGTAGGGCATCATTAAAATAAATGTAGATATCGGATTGTTTAGGATCGTAAAAATGACCATATAAGTATACAAGAGCAAAGCCTGTAAGAGCCTTAAATGCAAATAATGCTATTATGACAAGGGATTTGATTCCTGAGTGCTTAATCCATTTCCATTTGATAAGCCAAACAGATAGAATTATAAAATAAAATAATAGAAGTATAAAAAACATATATGAATATTTTATGAGAACAAATATACTTATTAAAATAATACCAATTTAATCGTAATTGTCTATTTTGTTAATCGGTTCATTTATAAACAGGTATAGTTTGTCTAGATGTTGCTTTTACCTCATTGGGTTAAATAAGTTTATTATTATAGAGCTTCAATTTAAGCTGATTATCTAAAGAATAGAATTTTTATTGAAATAATCTGTTTATTATGAGTAGTGGTCATATATTTGCATCTTATTAATTATAGATATTTAATGATACACGAAGATATTATACAAACCATAGGAGATACTCCATTAGTAAGAATAAACCGTCTTAATCCAAATCCGATGGTAGAGATTGTTGCTAAAATTGAAGGACGAAATCCTACTGGTGGCATAAAAGATAGGATTGCCCTAAAAATGATTGAGCAGGCAGAGGCTGTTGGAACTTTGACAAAAAATAAAACGATTATCGAAGCCACTTCGGGGAATACAGGAATAGGCTTGGCAATGATTGCTGCTGTTAAAGGTTACAAAATAGAAATTGTAATGAGCGAGGCTGTTTCTGTAGAACGAAGAAAAATTATTCAATCGTATGGCGGTAAAGTTGTGCTAACTAAAAAAAGTATGGGAACCGATGGTGCAATTTTAAAAGTTAAAGAACTATGCGAAAACTTTCCAGAAAAGTATTTTAATACCGATCAATTTTCGAATAAATATAATAAAATTGCTCATTATAAAACCACTGCCGAAGAAATTTGGAAGCAAACCAATGGTAAATTAGATTATTTTGTGTCTTCTATTGGGACCTCAGGAACTTTAATGGGTGTAGGGTCTGGTTTAAAAGAAAATGATCCGAGAATTAAAATTGTAGAGGCACAGCCTGTAAAGGGGCATTATATTCAAGGCTTAAAAAACATGCAAGAAGCCATAGTGCCATCTATTTATGATCCTTCAAAAATAGATGAAACTATAATGGTAGAAACGGAAGCGGCTTTTGAGATGGCTCGACAAATTATTATGCAAGAAGGAATTTTTGTAGGAATGAGTAGTGGTGCAGCTTTATATGCTGCAATAGAAATAGCAAAAAAAATTGATAAAGGAAGAATTGTTGTTATTTTCCCCGATAGGGGAGAAAAATATTTAAGTACGGAGCTTTTTAATCCTATTCAGGATAATTAATTTTGATGCTTGTATAGAGTAATATAATTATTCCAAAGTAAAACTTTGTAAGCTCTGCTTTGAGAATATTGATTTAGGATTAAGTAATAGTGATAAAAATAATATTATTGAAATGAAAATATCAGGGAATATAGTTGATGTTAGGAACAGAAGAATTTTTTCTGGAGAAATAACGGTCAAGGATTCGGAAATAACTAATATCGAAGAAAATAATAATCAGTACGATAATTATATAATGCCAGGTTTTATTAATGCCCATGTGCACATTGAAAGCTCAATGCTTTCGCCTTCATCTTTTGCGCATATAGCTGTAAAACATGGAACCGTGGCTACGATTTCCGACCCGCATGAAATTGCTAATGTTTTGGGAATAAAGGGAATTGATTATATGATCGACAGTGCTAATAAAGTACCTTTCAAAGTATTTTTTGGTGCTCCATCCTGTGTTCCCGCAACCGCTTTCGAAACATCGGGAGCAATTATCGACGCCAAAGAGATTGAAAAACTCATTCAGCGTGATGATATTTGGTATTTGTCCGAAATGATGAATTTCCCGGGAGTTATCTATAAAGATCAAGAAGTTCATGCAAAATTGAAATCGGCTCAAAAATATAATAAACCCATTGATGGGCACGCACCTTTTTTGATGGGTGAAGATTTAAAGAAATATGCATCTGGAGGGATTACTACCGATCACGAATGTGTGACAATTGAGGAAGCTTTACAAAAAATGGCTTTAGGAATTAAAGTTCAGATTAGAGAAGGCAGCGCAGCAAAGAACTTCGAAGCACTTCATTCTCTGATAAGCAAGAATCCAGATATGGTGATGCTCTGTACCGACGATTCTCACCCAGACGACCTTATTAATGGTTTTGTAAACCTAATAGTTAAAAGAGCCGTAGATTATGGACACAATATTTTTGATGTTTTGCAAACTGTAACCACCAATGTTGTAGATCATTATAATATTCCTGTTGGGCTTTTACAGGAAGGCGATTCTGCTGATTTTATTGTGGTCGATAATCTAAAAGATTTTAATACTCAAGCCACTTATATCAATGGAGAATTAGTTTTCGATGGCAAAAAAACATTATTCGATATCCCTACTTCTGCTCCTATTAATCGTTTCGATAGGGCAGTAATTAAATCAAAAGGTTTAGCTCAAGTGATTACAAAAGGATCTGTTCTTAAAATTATTGAAGCATATAATGGAGATCTTACTACAGGTGTTTTTAAATATAAAGTAAATAAGGATTATTCTAATTTTGAATCAGATTTAGATCAAGATATTCTAAAAATGGTTGTGTTAAGTCGTTACGATCAATCACCAGTTCAGGTAGCTTATGTCAAGGGATTTGGATTAAAAACAGGTGCATTTGCCTCTAGTATAGCGCACGATAGTCATAATATTATTGCCGTTGGAACCAATGATAATGATTTGTTATCGGCTATTAATTTATTAATTGATAACAAAGGAGGAATAGCTTTTGCAGAAGGTAATAATAATGAAAGTTTACCCCTCGAAATTGCAGGGCTTATGAGTAATAAAAGCATTGAGGAGATTGCAAAAAGATATAAATCTATCGATGATAGAATTAAAGAAGCAGGTTCTACGCTTTACGCACCTTTAATGACAGCCGCCTTTATGTCGCTTTTGGTTATTCCTAAATTAAAATTAGGTGACAAAGGTTTGTTTGATGTGGAGACTTTTTCTTTTACCGATTTGATAGAAAAATAAATATATATACATAATATTAAAGAAATTATGAGAAAATATATCTTGTTAACTTTGTGGGTTGTTTTTGGGGTAGAAACCATAGAGGCTCAGGTTAAAGTTAATCCGAATGTGGGGGTTACGTTTTCAAAATTATCGGATGGGGCATCTACAAAAATTCGCTCTTCATACGTAGTAGGGGTAGATGTTAGAATAGGAGGAACCTTAAATTTTATTCCTGGACTTTATTTTGGAAATGTAGGGACCGATATAGATTATAATAAAAATTCAGTCACTTATCAGTTTGATAATTCTATAAATACTTTGCAATTAAGAACCTTATTGGGTTTAAATATTGTGAATACAAAAGTATTAAGGATAAGAGCAATTGCAGGACCAACTTTACATTGGACTGTAAAATCGTTCGATATAGAGCAAAAGAATATTAATACAGCTATTGCTTTTTTGAATTTCGGAGCAGGGGTTGATTTGGGAATATTAACTTTGGATTTAAGGTATGAATATGGCTTAACCAATGTTTTTGACGAATCGGGTCCGGAAAATATTAAAATTGACGCTAAAAATAATATCTTAATCTTTTCAGTCGGGTTGGTTTTTTAAATCAAATTCAAGAAATATAAATTAATAATTAGAAATGAAAATTATTATTGCAGGAGCCGGAGAGGTAGGCTTACATCTAACAAAAATGTTTAGTGTAGGCGAAGAGCATAATATTGTTATTGTAGATGCCGATAGTAGTAAAAGTGAATCTATTAACAGTCGTTATGATGTATTAACTGTAACGGGGTCGGCAACTTCGATAGCTGTTTTAAAAGAGATTGGAATGAGTAATTCCGATTTGTTTATTTCGGTAACAGAAAAAGAGGAAACTAATATTACAGCTTGTACTCTTGCAAAAAAATTAGGTGCAAAGAAAACGATAGCTAGAATAGATAATCAAGAATATTTATCGTATCAGAATAAAAAAATATTACAAGAGATTGGTGTAGATCATGTTACATATCCTCAGAAATTAGCAGCTCTAGAGATTGTCAATCTAATTAGAGAAACAGGAGTTACCGAGTCGTATGAATTTGCGGGAGGTAGATTGTCATTTTTTGCCATAAAATTAGAAAAGAACGCTTCTGTTATTGGAAAAACGTTAGAGGAAATTAACAGAACAAAATCATTAAATTATCGTGCTGTTGCTATCGAGCGAGATGAGAAAACAATAGTCCCAAAAGGGAAAGATATTTTTGAGTTGGGAGATATCGTATATGTATTATCTAATAAAGAGGGCGTCGAAGAATTAATGAAAAGTTCAGGTAAGGAACATATCGATATTAATGATGTGATGATACTTGGAGGGAGTAGAATAGGAACCCGAACGGCCAAAGAACTTCAAAGTCATTTTAATGTAAAACTGATTGATTCAGACGAGCAAAAATGTTTAACTATTTCGGATCAATTGTCAAAAACTCTTGTTCTTAATGGAGACGGTAGAGATACTGAATTGCTTGAAGAAGAAGGTATTAAGAAAATGGATGCTTTTATTGCAGTAACCGATAATTCTGACACCAATATTATTGCTTGTTTATTAGCCAAAAAGTTAGGAGTAAAAAGAACTATTGCCGAAATAGAAAACGAAGATTATATTCAGATAGCAGAAAATATAGGTATCGATACCATTGTAAATAAAAAGTATTTAGCTGCAAGTAGTATTTTTGCTTATACTCTAGATGCCGAAGTAAGCTCAATGAAGTATTTGATGGGTACTGATGCCTAAATATTAGAATTTGTAGTTCACGAAAATTCATTAATCACTCAAAAAGAATTAATGCACATTAAGTTTCCACAAAATGCAATAATCGGTGGTGTTACTAGAGATAAAAAGAGTTTTATTGCAGTTGGGTCAACGCTTATACAAACTGGAGATAGAGTTGTCGTTTTTGCTTTAGCAGAAGCCGTTCACGATTTAGAAATTATTTTTAAGTAGTTTAGTCAAAGTAATATAATAAATCCTATATTTGTAGTTAAAGACAATTAACCCCTGTTTTTAGTTTAGGTCATTTATGACATTTGAAGATTGCGAATTTACTCGAAATTTAATAAAAATAACAAATGAAGAAGTCAATATTTATTTCAATTTTATCAATAAGTTTCTTCCTTTTAGGAATGAGCTCTTGCGATAAATTAGATACAAAAACTGCAGATAGTTATATTTCAAATTACGTGAAAACAACAATTACAGGTGTTGTTTACGATGAATCTCATAATCTTTTACAAGATGTAGAAGTAACCGCATATGGGCGAGTTAAAAAAACAGACATGAATGGCGTTTTTGTTTTTGAAGATCTAATGGTTCCCAAAAGTAAGTGTTTTATAGTAGTAAAAAAAGATAATTATTTTGCAGTAATGCGATCTAGAACACCGATTATTAATGATGTAACAAGATTAGATGCCCATTTAATTAGTTATAATGGAGTTGTTGCCGAAACCCATATTTTTTCTACAGGGGCAGCTAGTTTAGTTGCTCTTAGCGACGGTTCATCGATAGATTTTACAGGTTCATCTTTTATAGATAAATATGGTAATGCGTATAATGGACAAATTACACTTCGTACAGCGGTGCTCGACGCAAGTGGCGAAGACTATTCTAGACGTGTGCCAGGAGGAGATCAATCGGGGGTTGATAATGGAGAAGAAATGTTTTTAGATACACGTACTGGAATAATGATTGAACTTACAGATGGAAGTGGAAATGCATTAAATCTTGCATCTTCTTCGACTGCTTTAATGAAGGCCCTAATACCACCAGCGTTGCAAGGAACATCTCCAGGGAATATTCCAATGTACTATGCTTCAACTTCAAGTCCAAATAATAATAGAGATGGTGATGCCGACGAAAATAATAATGAGTATGAAATGACTCTTGGGCATTTCTCATTTTGGTCAACACAAATAGCAAATCCAGATTTTGGAATTATTAATTGTAGGGTTATTGATGCAAATAATATACCTCTAGTTGGCGTTCGTGTTCAAGTAGGAAATGCATATGGCATTACAGGGAATAATGGCGCCTTTAGAATGAAAGTCCCAACAGGTATGGCAATGGATGTTGCCGTACGTTCAGCAGATTTTTTTGGTTTCTCGGCTTTATCAAACGAGTCAGCTTGGAGTAATGGTGAATCTCGTTTTGTAGAATTACAATTACCAAATTTAGACCATGCTAAAGGAATTATTGTAGATTGCGAAGGAAACCCATTAGCGGCTAATGTAAGTTTAGCTTGGAGTGCTTATGTATCGAACACCTTTACCAATAATGGTATTTTCGATTTACCTTTTTCAGTAGGATCAAATTATCAATTGCATGTAATAACAGCTAGCGTTGACACCTTTATGTCTGTTAATTTACAATCAGGAGTTAATAACTTAGGCGATATTTCTATTTGTTCAGAGCCATTTGTTCCCTCTGTTATGAATACCGTTAGAGTAGATTCTGCAGGAACTGGAGTTATTTTTAATTATTCAAGTTTTTATTCTTCTGAAGATGGGCATTTATATAGAGACCCTGTTAGTTTAGATCCTACAAAAACGTTTATTTCGGTATCTGGGAACGATGGCGATTTTCAATTGGATTTAATGGGCGTCTATTCTGTAGGAACCTATGATATTAATTCAGATGGCTTGAGTTGTTACTTTATGAGTAATAGTCCGAGTAATTCTTATCAAATAGAAAGCGGAACAGTAACGATAACTCAATACGGTAATGTTGATGGGATTATTAAAGGTAGTGTTATCGGAACAACTACGTATAACGATGATGTAACAATTAACTTTGAAGTTCATCGGTCTGCGGATGTTGTTGTGAATTAAAAAAAGTATTATTGATGAGGAAATCTTTTGTAGGTTTCCTCATTTTTCTTTCTTAAAACTTTCTTAACTTCGCTGAGTGAAATATCTAATCATCTTTTTCGTAATAATTAGTTTTTCTGCTCAAGCTATTCGAGTTGATAGTTTAGTAGATATTACCCAGAAAAATGCAGAGTATCATCTCAAATACGATGCATACGAAAAACTTATTTCTTATTATCAACAAAGAAATATTGATTCGGCAAAATATTTTGTTAAACAATTCTTACGACTTGGAGAAGTCCATCAAGATAAAAAGTTTTTGGCTAAGGCTTATGAGTATAGTGCAGAAATAGCTGCAAATGCAGCCGCGTTTGACGATGCTATTAAATATTATCAAAAAGCCTATCAGATTTATTTATTTAGAAAAGATACCCTTAAAATTTCTGAGGCATTAAAAAGTATTGGAAGAACATATTCCGATAATAAAAATACAGAAGACGCTATTAAATATTATTTACAATCTTTAGAATTAAAATTGAAAATAGGAGATAAACGAGGTAGTGCATCAATATACAACGAAATAGGAAGTTTATATTATATTGGGAAAAATGATAAAGAGGCTCTAAAATATTATAATAAAAGTTTAGAAATAGTTAAAGATTTAGGTTTTAAATTAGGGGTAGCGATGATAAACCTTAATTTAGGAAGTATTTATTTTAGACTCGATAGTCTTTCGTTTAAAAATATTGATACTTCCTTATATTCAATTAGTGACGCAAAAGAAAAGTCCAAACAATATTTCCAAGAATGTCTGAGAGTAGGAAAAGAAATTCATAGAATTGATTTATTAGCCGATGCGTATTCAAATTTATCAGCTTTAGATAGTATTAACTCCATTCAGTATTCGACACAGGCTTTAGAATATAGAAGAAAAATGCATGATGTTTCTGGGCAATGGACATCCTTGTACAATATAGCAAATCGTTATTTTGATTTAAAGGAGTATAATTTAGCCGATAAATATATAGAGGAGGCATCTGAAATAGCTCTACAATATTTACCCATGAGTATCCCCAAAACTTTAAAATTACAAGCTTCAATATTAGCAAAAAAGAATAATTATAGAGGAGCGTATTTTTCTATCTCAGATTATATTAGATTAAAAGATTCGTTAGATCAGGCAAAAAAGAATACAGAATATGCCGAGCTAGAGCGTAAATGGAATTACGAAAAGAATGAAAAGGAAAACCAATTATTAACGAAAAATAAGCAATTAGACGAAGAGCGTATAGCAAAACAACGTTTATATTTATGGGCTTCCGGATTAGGACTATTGTTATTTTCATTCTTAATTTTCTTTATCTTTAGAGGTTACCGTCAGAAACAGAAAGCCAATCAATTATTATCTAAACAAAAAGAAATAATTGAAGATGCTAACCATGAATTGAATCAGCAGAATGAGGAGATTGTTGCTCAAAGAGATGAGATAGAGAAGCAAAGAGATGTGGTTACCGAGCAAAAAGATCAAATTGAAGAAATCCACAGAGAAGTGTCTGAAAGTATTGATTATGCTAAACGTTTGCAAGGAGCTATTCTTCCGAAACAAGATTTATTAAGAAAGAGTTTAGACGATTTTTTTGTGTTATTTATGCCCAAAGATAAGGTCTCTGGAGATTATTATTGGTGGACAGAAGTGGAGGGGCAAACTATTATTACGGCAGCAGACTGTACGGGACATGGTGTTCCAGGAGCTTTTATGAGTATGTTAGGTGTTTCATTTTTGAAAGAAATTGTCAATAAAGAATTTATTACTCAGCCCAATATTATTTTAAACAAGCTTAGGAAAGAGATTATTAAGACTCTCGATCAAAAAGGAGTTTCTGGTGAACAAAAAGATGGGATGGATATGTGTTTAGTGAGTCTTAATCTTAAAAATAATAAAGTACAGTTCTCAGCTGCAAATAATCCTTTATATATTGTATCAAATAAAGATATTTCTGAACAGCTTCCTCATGCAAAAGTGTTTGATGAAGGTCTTGTTGATTCGAAATTATATGAATTGAAACCAGACAAAATGCCAATTGCCATATATGAGAAGATGGATTCCTTTACGAACACAGAAATACAATTAGAAAAAGGAGATATTCTTTATATGTTTTCTGATGGTTATGCCGATCAATTTGGAGGTCCAAAAGGGAAAAAGTTTATGTACAAACCATTTAAAAGATTATTGTTACAAAATAGTCAAAAATCAATGGCAGAACAAAAGAGCATTTTAAAACAAGCTTTCCAAGAATGGCGAGGAGGCGAGGAGCAAGTCGACGATGTTGTTGTAATTGGGCTGAAAGTATAATAGTTTATAATTTGATAAAATTTATTTTTCAATACTAATATAATGACTCTGAAAGAACGTTTATTATTTGATAAAAATCATATTTGGCACCCTTATACCTCGGCTACAAACCCGTTAACAGTATTCGAAGTGCAATCGGCAAAAGGAGTACAACTAAATCTTAGCGATGGCAGAAATTTGATAGATGGAATGTCTTCCTGGTGGGCCGCTGTTCATGGTTATAATCATCCTGTGTTAAATCAAGCATTATTGGAGCAATCTCAGAAAATGGCTCATGTAATGTTTGGAGGTTTGACCCATCAACCAGCGATAGAATTAGCAAAAAAATTAATTGAAATATCTCCAAAAGGATTAAATAGAGTCTTTTATTCCGACTCGGGAAGCGTCGCTGTAGAAGTTTCTATGAAAATGGCTCTTCAATATTGGCATGCTAAAAATAAGTCAGATAAGATAGAGTTTGTGACTATAAAGAATGGCTACCATGGCGATACATGGCATGCGATGTCGGTTTGTGATCCCGAAACAGGAATGCATTCTATTTTTAATGGGCGGTTGAGTATTCAGAACTTTGTTGATGCTCCAAATATTGGTTTTTATGATGAATGGGACGAGCGAGATATTTCACCATTGAAAAATCTTTTACAAAAAAAACATAAACAAATTGCAGCTTTGATTCTTGAGCCTATTGTACAGGGGGCAGGAGGAATGCGATTTTATCACCCTCAATATCTAACTGAGGCCAAATTATTATGTGAGCAATTCGGCATTTTGTTAATTGCAGATGAAATAGCCACAGGTTTTGGTCGCTCAGGAAAGTTATTTGCTTGTGAGTATGCAGAAATAACACCAGATATTATGTGTGTTGGAAAGGCTATTACCGGTGGATATATGAGTTTTGCAGCTACTTTGGCAACCGATAAGGTTGCAGAAACCATATCCGAAGGTCAACCCTCGGTTTTTATGCATGGACCAACTTTTATGGGGAATCCTCTCGCTTGTGCAGTGGCATTGGCTAGTATCGATTTGTTGCTACAGACTAATTGGGAGCAAAAAGTTAGAAATATTGAGAATACCTTGAAATCTTTATTACCCAACGCTTTAAATATTGAATCGGTTGCTGATGTAAGAATATTAGGAGCAATTGGAGTTGTTGAAATGAAAGAAGTCGTAGATATGGAAAAGATACAGTCTGCTTTTGTTGAAAACGGGATTTGGCTTAGACCTTTTGGAAAACTAATATATACTATGCCTCCTTATGTTATTTCAGAAGTAGAATTGAAATTTTTGTTGCAGAAAATACTGAAAGTGATAGAAGAAATTTAAAGAATTAAAAATAAAAAATAATGGAATTAGTTCAAGTAGAAAAATTAACAAATGGGATTACAATACTAACCCTTAATAGACCGAAGGTTTTTAATTCATTTAGTCGAGAATTATTGAACGAATTAAGCGAAACTTTAGACCGTTTATCGGAAGATAAAGAAGTACGGGTATTAATATTAACGGGAGCTGGCGATAAAGCTTTTTCATCAGGTGTCGATCTTACAATTCTGCAGAATTTTAAATCTATAGAAGAGGCTAGAGAATACGCATTACTTTTAGAAGGAACTTCAGAAAAGATATTTAATTTTCCTCGTCCAGTAATCTCTGCCATTAATGGTTATGCCCTCGGTGGAGGCTTAGGATACGCCGCTTCTACCGATTATCGGATTGCATCGGAACAAGCCAAGATGGGTTTCCCCGCAGTTAAATTAGGAGCAATTTTGCCAGTAACTTGTACTTTATATATGACTAATATAGTTGGTCTGACAAATACACGAGATTTACTTTTTACTGGGCGAATGATTTCTGCTGATGAAGCAAAAGCTTTGAATTTGGTTAATAAAGTAGTGCCTCATAAAAAATTAATGGAAGAAAGTATCAAGCTTGCAGAAATGATGCTTGGAGGTACTGATATGGCTTTGTTTTATACAAAGAAGACGCTCAATACAATGTTGGCAAAAGATATAGAAGCTCAAAAATTGTATGCTGCAGATAATTTTGCATACTTATCTCAAACTGCTGAGTGGAAAGACAGAATTATGAATTTTGGAAAAAAATAATCTTGTTAGTGCTACTAAAAAAACGACGAGCTTTTTTAGAGTTCGTCGTTTTTCTTTGCTTAAGAATGAACTTTCTAGCCTAAATAAGATTTTAAGGAACGATTCCTACTTGAATGCTTAAGTCTACGTAAAGCCTTTTCTTTTATTTGTCTAACCCGCTCACGAGTTAAATCAAATGCTATTCCAATTTCTTCTAGCGTATGTTGATGATAGCCATTTAAACCATAATATCGTTTTAATATATCGCCTTCTCGACCACTAATGGTCGATAAAACTCTATCAATCTCTATTTGTAGAGATTCATTAGCCAAAACATTATCTGGTCTTGGACTGTCTGACGATTGTAAAACGTCATACATGTTTCCAACTTCTCCATCTACCATAGGTGCGTCCATCGATAAATGTCGTGAGGTATTGTTTAATGCAATTTTTACATCATTGACATTAATTTCCATTTCATCAGCAACTTCTTGGTAGGTAGGTTTTCGTTGTAATTTTTGTTCTAATTTAATGACAACCTTATTAATTTTGTTAATAGAGCCAATTTTATTAAGAGGAAGCCTTACCATTCTTGCTTGCTCTGCCAAAGCAGATAAAATAGATTGTCTTATCCACCAAACAGCGTAAGAAATAAATTTAAAACCTCTTGTTTCATCGAAACGCTTGGCTGCTTTTATCAAGCCCATGTTACCTTCATTAATTAAATCGGGTAGGCTTAAGCCTTGATTCTGATATTGTTTAGCAACCGAAACAACAAAGCGTAAATTAGCTTTAATCAATTTTTCTAAAGCAATCTTATCTCCACTCTGAATTTTCTTTGCTAATTCAACTTCTTGATCCGCAGTAATTAATTCTACTTTTGCTATTTCGTGTAAGTACTTATCTAGAGATGCGGTATCTCTATTAGTGACTTGTTTTGTTATTTTTAATTGCCTCATATTATCTTTTTTATTCTCAACTAGCAAAAACTTGGCTAAAGTATCTTAATGTACTGTTTTTTAAGAAATGTTAAGCTCTTAAGCTAGTCTTCTTATATTAGACGTCTTTTTATTATGAAAGGTTGCTGTATAACATATTTTATTTTCTGCTCTTGAACATTCAAATTATCAAGTGATTGCCCTAAATGTTTAAACATAAGACAAATAAATATTTTTATAGTTGTATATAAATGTATATTTTAGAAGGATAAACTACAATATACTGAGATGAATATAGAATTTAACAAAAATGATGACAATATGCGTTTGATGATTGCTGAGGTAAAGCAACGCATGGAAAAAATTAAACTTGGGGGTGGACAAAAAAGGATTGATAAGTTACACTCGAAAGGGAAAATGACAGCTCGTGAACGTATTGATTATTTGTTAGATGATCCTAAAGATTTTGTTGAAGTAGGAGGTTTTGTTGGAGATGGTATGTATCCCGAATATGGAGGTTGTCCTTCTGGAGGAGTAGTTATTGGAATGGGACATGTAAGTGAACGCCTTTGTGTTGTGGTTGCTAACGATGCAACCGTAAAAGCTGGAGCTTGGTTTCCTATTACAGGGAAGAAAAATTTGAGAGCGCAAGAGATTGCAATGGAGAATAGAATTCCAATTATTTATTTGGTAGATAGTGCAGGTATTTTCTTACCGCTTCAAGATGAGATTTTTGCCGATAAAGAACATTTTGGTCGAATTTTCAGAAATAACGCTAAGATGTCGGCAATGGGAATCACCCAAATATCTGCAGTAATGGGTTCTTGTGTTGCCGGTGGTGCTTATCTTCCTATTATGTCCGACGAAGCATTAATTGTAAATAAAACAGGGACTATCTTTTTAGCAGGTTCTTTTTTAGTAAAATCCGCAATTGGAGAAAATATTGATAATGAAACTTTAGGAGGTGCAACTACACATTCAGAGGTTTCTGGAGTTATTGATTATAAAGTTGAAAATGATGCAGAGGCTTTAGATACAATCAAAAATATTATTGATAGAATTGGTAATGCAGAACAGGCTTGTTTTAATAGAAAAGAGCCAGCTTTACCCCAATTAGATGAAAAGGAAATTTATGGTATTTTACCAGATACTAGAGTAAAACCTTACGAAATGCGAGATATTATCAAGCGTTTAGTAGATGATTCTGAGTTTGAAGAATATAAAAAAGATTTTGGGAAAACAATAGTTTGTGGCTATGCCCGAATAGATGGTTGGTCTGTTGGTATTGTTGCAAATCAACGTAAAGTGGTGAAATCAGGGAAGAAAGAAATGCAATTTGGTGGAGTTATTTATACCGATTCTGCCGATAAATCTGCACATTTTATCATGAACTGTAATCAGAAAAAAATTCCATTAATTTTTATGCACGATGTAACAGGATTTATGGTGGGATCTAAATCGGAAAATGAAGGCATAATTAAAGATGGTGCTAAAATGGTGAATGCCATGGCAAATTCTGTTGTCCCAAAATTCTCGATTGTGGTAGGAAATTCTTATGGTGCAGGAAATTATGCCATGTGTGGTAAAGCTTATGATCCGCGATTGATGATTGCTTGGCCAACTGCACAAATTGCGGTAATGAGTGGTGCTGCTGCTGCTAAAACTTTATTGCAGATTCAAGTAGCAACATTAAAAGCTAAAGGAGAAACTATTTCTGAAGCTGATGAAAAGAAATTGTTGAAAGAAATAGAAGATAGATATACACGTCAAACTTCGCCTTATCATGCAGCGTCAAGGTTAAGAATAGATATGATTATTGATCCTTTAGAAACTAGAAAAGTAATTTCGATGGGAATAGAAGCTGCTAATCATAATCCCATAAAGGAACCTTATATTACTGGTGTGATTAGAGCATAAATTAGATTATTAGAATAAAAAAGGCTCGTAGCAATTAAGTTACGAGCCTTTTTTATAGAATTTGATTCAGAAATTTATTTTTTCTTTACTTCACGTACGCAGTCAATTACAGTTCCGTCTACCCATTTGATGGCTGCGATAACTTTTTCTCCTAATTTTGGTTTATCGGGTTTACCACAAATAGCTTCTGCTTCGTCTTTAAGCTCTTGAATAGTTTTAATTGGTAGCCCAGAATCTTTTGCGGCCTCAATCAAATCTTTACGAAGGGGGTTGATAGCAATACCTCGTTCGGTAACAATAACATCGATTAATTCGCCAGGGCCACAAATAGTGGTTACCTCGTCCATTATCACAGGAATACGGTCTCTAAACAATGGAATAGGAAGTATTACAGTTTTAGAGAATAGGCAATTTTGCCAACCTCCAATACCATGTAACAAATATCCATCGGAATGGGTTACCACATTAGCATTAAAATTCACATCGACTTCTGTGGCTCCTAAGATTACAATATCTACCAGACCTGCAAAGTTGCCTTTGCTGTGATAATTGTATGATGTAAAAGGACTTGTCCATGTGTGATTTGGATTCTCTCCCATTGAGCGAACACCTTCTAAGTCAAATGTTTGCCCGTCTAAAATGTAGTCGATTTGACCTTCTTCTAACATACGAACCAGATATTTGTTTGAGCCACCACGAGCAAAACGAGCTTTGATATCTTTCTTTTTCATTATTTTAGAAAAATAGTCGCTTACTGCTAGTGAAGTTCCCCCAGCACCTGTTTGGAAAGAGAATCCATCTTTTAATAAACCTGTGGCATCGCAAAATTTAGCCGTCATTTCTGCTAAAAGTAAACGGTCTGGACTTTTGGTAATTTTAGTTGTTCCCGAAATAATTTTTTCAGGTTCTCCAACTTTATCAATGGCCACCGTAAAATCGACATTATTTCCTTGAATTTGCCATGGCATACAAGGAAAAGGTACCATATTATCTGTAATTACAATTACTTTGTCGGCATATTCAGAATCTGCTAATGCAAAACCTAAAAGTCCTGATGCACTATTACCGTATAGTCCGTTGGCATTGCCAAAAGGATCGGCTGTTCCTGCACCAATTATTGCAATATCAATTTCAACTTCTCCATCTTGCACAGCTTGGTATCTACCTCCGTGCGAACGTAAAATTGCCATTTTTTTCATTTTGCCCTCTGAGGTATATCGACCAAGTGCTCCATTCATTGAACCTTCGATATGCGAGATGGTTCCATCTTCTAGATACTGAATTAAATGCTCGTGACAAGGGAAAGAGGCTGAAGGAAACCATCGCAAATCTTTTACTCCCAATTCTTTGGCAATATCAAAAACTTGATTCATTATCAAATCTCCATTTCTAAAGTGGTGGTGCGACGAAATAGTCATCCCATCTTTAAGTCCTGCTTTAATTAAGGCATCTTTAATACTTGCAACTTGTTTGTTCCCGTCAGCAGGGTAATCCTTGTTCGATGTTATTTTATGTGAGTACCGTTTACCTTCAGGCTTGTATTTCCCAACTCCCTGAAAAGGTACTGCTTTTTCTCCGTTTATTTCCGTAGGTACTAAGCGACCAACTGCGTTTTTTTCAAGTTTCATTATTGTGTAACTTTATATTTTGTTTTATTTATACTAGATGTTAGACTTTAGATGTTAGACTTTTGATAGTCAATCTCTTTAGAATTTAATTTCTTAATGTTTTTTGAAAATCTCCATCCGGTCTATCTAATATCTAAACATCAAGAAGCCAATCTTTATCAATCATTCCTAACTTAATTGCCAAGTTGATAGTTGTTTCGGCACGTTTAACTACAGGAGCATCAATCATTTTAGTCCCAAGCGATACGACTCCAAGTCCTTTTTCTTTAGCTTTTGCGAAAGCTCTAATAATTTTTTGAGCTTTATCAATTTCTATTTGCTCAGGAGCAAATCCTTGCATAATAACAGGAATCTGACGAGGATGAATACAACCCATACCTTCGAAACCGAGCGATTTTGATATTCTTACGTTTTCAGCTAAACCTTCCATATCGGAAGTGTCAGAAAAAACTGAATCGATAGGCTGAATGTTAGCAGCTTTACAGGCGTTAACCATGCGTGTTCTAGCGTATAAAGATTCTGTAGCTTCATTAGTTCTGCGCACGCCTAAATCAGCAGTGAAGTCTTCTAAACCAATAGCTAAAGAGCAAATATTTGGCGATGCTGTTGCAATTTCGAAAGCATTTTCAACTCCCAAGGCGGATTCTAAAATGGGCATGTACCAAATTGGATAATCGAAACCTTTTTCTTTACGGATTTTTTCAATTTCGGTATCAATTTTTAGAATTTCTTCAGCACTTTCACATTTTGGAATTAATAATAAATTAACATTATGAGCAACCACATAGTGTAAATCTTCTATACCTAAATCGCCTTGATTAATTCGAACCATACGCTCTGCTCCGTAAAAGTTTACAGAACGTAAAGCATTACGGACTATATAACGAGCTTCGTGTTTTTTGTTTGGAGCAACGGCATCTTCTAAATCTAAAATAATTCCATTAGGGTAGTGAACGCCAGCGTTGAGCATCATACTAGGATTGTTGCCTGGTAAATACAAACGAGAGAATCTAAATTGTTCTTTTTTTGATGTATTTTTGTTTGCATCGATTATTTCAAAAAGATATTCTTTATCAGTATCAATTAATTCTTTGATCGCGGCTTCTAGTCGAGCTGCAATAACATAAGGCAAAGATCCTTTATCAATCATTGTTACCTTTGCATTTTTTATTTCGAAAAAATTTAATACATCGGTAATTAACTGACGGTTTGCTTTTCCAAACATGACATCGACTTTCGATTTTAACTTGATATCGATACCTCCGTTAGCTGTTAATTCAATACTTAATTCGCAGTCCGAACGAGTTCTAGGACCTAAACTTCCTGCTTTTGCCATAATATTTTCCACAATGCTAATATTTTATATTATAATTTATTAAAATCTATCAAAAACAGCAAAGATATGTATTCCTTTTAGATTATCTATTTGAGAATTTGATGTTTATTAGAATCTTCTTCACCTAATTGGATAAGTCTATATGGTTGGTGGAAATATATAATAGAGTTAGTGTATTTTATTAATGGTGAGAGGTTTTTACTAGTAATCTTAAGTAAATATTGTTAATCCTGCAATGTTAATTGTAGAGTAAGATTAATGAATTCTTTTAGAGTTGAAAAAATCTTGAAGTAAACTTAAACAGTCGGATTCTAAAATTCCAGAAACGATTTTTGTTTTTGGGTGAATAAGAGAAGGAGAGTACAAACTATACCCTTTTTTAGGGTCACTGGCTCCAAATACAATTTTTCCAATTTGTGTCCATGCCGAAGCACTAGCACACATGTTACAGGGTTCAAGAGTGACGTATAATGTGCAGCTTTTTAAGTATTTATTGGCTAAATATTCCGAAGCAGAAGTAAAAGCTAGCATTTCTGCATGAGCGGTAAAGTCATTTAATTGCTGGGTTTGATTATGAGCTTTAGCAATAATAGTGTTATTAGATACAATCACTGCTCCAACAGGTATTTCTCCTTTTTTGTAAGCTAATTTGGCTTCTTGCAAAGCTATTTTCATAAAGTATTCATCTGTAAACATCTTGCAAAATTAATAAAAGATTATATTTTAGGAGCCTAAATCTTATTTTTACAGCAATATGCTTGTAAATAAATGATATTTATAGGCATTACTTGTAAAGAAAATTATATATGTTTGTATAGCAAGATTTATGTCTTAAAGAAATAATTATGAAAAAGTTCTTATTTGTAGCATTAATGTTTCTGTCATTTTCTTTATTTTCACAAAAAGAAGAAGATCCGAGAGAGATTTTTATTAATGCCGAATATCATTATTTATACGAAGAATTCGATCAAGCTTTAGATTTATATTTACAAATTTACCAGAAAGATAGTGATAATGCCAACCTTAATTATAGGATTGGGCAGAGCATTCTTCATTTAACTAACGAGTTTAAGTATAGAAGAAAAGATGCAATTCCTTATCTAGAGAAATCTATAGAACATATGACTCCTGAGTACAATGAAGGTTCCTACAGAGAAAGAAAAGCTCCATTAGAAGCTCTTTTTTACTTGGGTAATGCATATAGATATAATCACGAATTTGATAAAGCAGTTATAGTTTACGAGCGGTTTATTGCTTTATTACCACCTACCGATTATTATTATATCGATTATGTTAAACGAGAAAGCCAAGCTTGTCACAATGCTCAAGAATTAATTTCAGTTCCTGTTAATTATAATACTGAGAGTTTAAACGATATTGTTAATTCGGAAGCTAGTGTAGAAAATTGTCCTGTTGTTAACTATAACGAGGATGTGATAGTTTATACATCGGGGACTAATAATTCATTTTCGCCAGATATTAATATGGCAGCAATGAATATGGATTATAAGATGGATCAAATTTATTTTACTCATTTTGTAGATGGAAAATGGACCAAGCCAGTATCTATTAATGAGGATTTAAAAGCAGGAAAGAATACGGTTCCAACGGCAATTACAGGTGATGGGAAAACCCTTTATACTGTTAGAGACGATAACGATAACGGGAATATTTATGTCAGTCATTTTAAAAATGGCAAGTGGACTAAAATGAAGAAACTAAATAAGAAAATTAATTCTTCGGATTGGGAATCTCATGTGTCTATTACAAAAGATGGTAAAACAATATTTTTTACTTCTGATAGACCAGGAGGGTACGGTGGTCTAGATGTTTATAAATCGAATTGGGACGAGGATGAAGGGGACTGGGGTGATCCCGAAAACTTAGGGCCAACTATTAATTCTATTTATGATGAAGAAACTCCATATATTATTAATGATGGTAAAATTTTATATTTTTCGTCGCAAGGCCATTATGGTATGGGCGGTTTCGATATTTTTTATTCTAGTTTATTAGATAATGGCAAATGGACCTCTCCAATGAATTTAGGTTATCCGTTAAATACTGTTGGTAACGATTTGTTTTATCTCCCACGTAGAAATGGTGAGTATGCTATTTTCCCATTAAACGGAAATGATAGAGGACCTAGCCAAGCCAATAATATATATAAAATTAAAGTTCCAGTACCAGGAAATGACTCTACAGAAATAGAATTGCGCGGAACAGTGAGTATTGAAGATAATAATTGGCCTTTGTATTCGGGAGCTCAAGTTACGGTTATTAATAATAATAATAACGATACATTGGAGTATCTAAATATTAATTTGGAGAATGGGAAATACAATACTATTATTTCTGCAGGAAGTTTTAAAGTTGTATATTTTGCTCCAGGTTATGAAACAAGAACAGAATATATATTAATTCCAAAGATTTTTGCTAAAACAGAATTTGTTCTCGATGTAACACTTAAACCTCTGTCGGTATCTGAAGGTAAATTTTATGTTATTAAAAATGTATTCTTCGATTATGGCAAGCACGAATTAACTAAAGATGCTCAAATAGAGATCGAAAAACTTTACGATATTATGTTGGAAAACTCTGACTTATATATTGAAGTAGTGGGTTATACCGATTCTAAAAGTAGTGCGGAATTTAATCAAAAACTCTCAGAGAGACGCTCAAAATCGGTAATAGATTATCTTATTGCTAAAGGCATTTCTAGTCAGAGGTTTATTGCAATAGGGAAAGGTGAAGCAGACCCAATTGCTATTAATCTGAACCCAGATGGTTCTGATAATCCTGAAGGTAGAAAATTGAACAGAAGAGTCGAGATTAAGCTAATGAATTATAATGGAGATAAAATAGTAGTAGAGAATATTAAAGTTCCGTCTAAACTAATATTTAATAACCAAGCAAGTTCTATATTATTATTGACTTCTGATAAAGAAATAGATAATAAATATTTCGAAGAGCATTTGCCAAAAGATCTTTTCACAGAGCAATTAAAAACAATAAGCAGTAAAAATGAAAGTGGTAAGTATTCTTATTATTTTACAGGATACGATTCTAAAGCAAAAGCATTAAAAGATCTTAATGCATTGGTCGATAATGGATTTCCAAATGCACAGATTGTAGAAAAAGGAGTTTCGGAAACTATAAATAAAAGTGCTGTTGTAGATCAAGAGAATCAAACGGGAATATTTACAGTTCAAATTAAAGCACTTTCTGTGAAAGTTGAGGCTAAAGAATTTACAGATTTAGAAGGTATAAAAGTATATAAAGGGAAAGATGGATTTTACAGGTATACTTTCGGAGAATTTAAAACTAAGGAAGATGCCGAAGCGGCAAGAGAGCAAATTACAAAACAAGAATTGCTAAAAGATGCTTATATAGTTCTGATTAAAAATTTGAAGAAGTATTAATCTAGTTTAGATTCAATATAATGCGTTATTTCTTCTATTTGTTTGGGGTTAAACCATTGGTACTCTGAGTCTCGGCGAATCCATGATATTTGTTTACGAGCATATCTTCTGGAACTGTTCTGAATATATTTTACCCCCTCCTCTATAGAATGTTTACCATCGAAAGCATCGAATAACTCTTGGTAACCAACTGTTTTTAAAGCTGTCAAATTTCTATGTGAATAGAGCAATTTAGCCTCTTTTATCAAACCTTCGTTTACCATTGAAATTACTCGTTTGTTAATGCGTTCGTATAGCAGCTCCCGCTTCATATTAAGAGCTATCTTTATGGTTTTAAAATTTCTAACCTTATCTTTCGTTTTTCTAAAAGATGAATAAGTTCGGTTGGTTTGAATGCATATTTCTAGGGCTCTAATTAATCGAGCGGGATTATTTAAATCGACAGATTTGTAGTATTCAGGATCCAATATTTGGAGTTGTTTTTGTAAGCTGATAATTCCATTTTTTTCAAAAGTGCGATTGAGTTTCTGACGAATTTCAGGATCAGGATCTGGCATTAAATCGATGCCCTTGCAAATTGCATTAATATATAAACCAGTGCCTCCGGTTAAGATTACGAATTTATTTTTTTTGTGTAATTCTCCGATTACAGAAATCGCTTCATTTTCGTATCTGCTAACGTTATAATATTCGTGTATAGAAATATTTTGAATAAAATGATGCCTAACCAATTTTAATTCTTTAGGAGAAGGAACAGCAGTTCCAATAGACATCTCTTTGTATATTTGTCGTGAATCGGCTGAAATTATTTCGGTATTGAATTTTTGAGCTAGTTTAACACTCAAATTTGTTTTCCCAATTCCTGTAGGTCCAGTTATAATGATTAGATAGTTCATTATTCCTTAAGTTCTAGAAATCTTCTAAATCGTCAATATTATCAAACGAAATGTTATCATCTTCAAATTCATCAAGGCCACTTTCTTTGGCGTTGCCTCCTATGTTTTGCATCAAATCGTCTATTTCCTCGTTATCAATATTTATTTGCATAGGAATTTTGCCTTTTACATCAATAGAAAATGCTTTTTCTTTTGTATCCGTTATTTTGTCAATATTTATGAAAAATGAGCGTTCAGAAAAAAAATCAAATAAATAAAGAAGCTTCTGGTCTTTATTTTTAATTTTAGAGCTGAGTTTAAAATCATCCATTAGAGCAATATTGCCCATGTCTTCCATATCAATCAACGCTATTTCTTCGTTTTTTTCCCAATCTTCGTTACTCAAGAAAAAAGAAGCCATTTGCAAAGGGTCATATTCTAAAGCTGTTTGAATAGCTTGGTGTAAATTGCTAAACAAAATATTTTCGTGAGCGATAATTTGCATCTCAAAGTCTTCAGATTCATCCGAAAACACAGTGATTGTATATTGTTTCATGATTTTAGTATAGAGGTTAATTGCTTATAATTTAGATAAAAACTTTAAGCTATCTATTTGGTCTGCATAATCCCATAATTCAGGCTCTTGAGCCATCCCAAAAGGGATACCTCCTTCAATTAACTGATCTTTGCAAGCTATACATTGAATATCGTTGTTTTGGTTTTTTATTCTGTTTCTTAAGGTTTCGATATTTGAATAATTTTCGTAAAAAATTACAGATAGAGGAGAGTGATGGCCAATATCTTCTTTTAATATAACAAAACCATTTTGTAGAAATTTTAATAGATTCATTAGATATACCGATTGATTATAATCGTAATTATTAGCGTATTTATTGTTATTATATACATAACTAAAGGGTTCTATGGCTTCAAAGAATAATTTAAAATTGTAATTATCAGGGACAAATAGTTTAGATATGTTTCGACATCCTAGTCCATAATAAGAAAAAATATCTTTCCCTAGATTGTACAAATCCTCTGAACTTTCTTTCCCAGTTAGTATTGCCCACGAACTTCTGTTTTTTCTAATGATATTAGGTTTTTTTCCAAAATAATATTCAAAATAACGAGCAGAATTATCGCTGCCCGTGGCAATAATAGCATCTACGTCTTTAATACGTTCCTCCCACGAGATATAGTCATTAAACCTGGGTTCTATCTCGATAAGAATATTTGCTAAAAATTTTGGAAGAATATTATCTTTTGAAGATGTTTTCCCAACAAAATGATGTCCAGAAATTAAGACAGATAGAAAATCATGAAAGCCTACAAGAGGAATATTTCCTGCTTGAACAACTCCAATCTTTTTGCAATTTTTAGAAAAAGAATAAGCGTTAATCCATTTTGATAGGGTTGGAGTAGTTAATAAATTGGACCAAGCCTCAACAGATTGTAGAACATGGTCTTTAACGAACCAGCGATTGTAAACTTCTGCTTTTTTTATATTAATAAAAAAATCATCGTAGAATTTGTTATTTAAAATCCTAAGATCGTCGTTTTTTTCAGTAAAAAATTGTTTTAAAAATGTTCCTAGTTTAGCAAAAGCTTCAACTCGATTATCGATAGTCATACATTTAGTATTAAGCAAGACAATTTCAAAAGAATAACCTTAACCTTGTCACTGAATATTTTTAAGGAATGCTGATTCTCGAAATGACTCATAAATTTCTGCAAAAGTAATAAAATTATGAATTTTTAAACCATTCTAGTGCATCTTCTCTTTTGCTAAAGAATTTAAATTTAATCCCAAATTTTTTAGTGGAATTCATAATGTTGTTAAGATAATATTTTTGAAAGATATTACCTTCAAACAATACGGCTCCATCTTTTAATTTGTTTTTAATTGCCCTAGGAAGAGCAATCTCTTGAAACCATTTTCTGTAAGCTGGTGATAATACACCTTGTAATCTTATGTCTGAAAGGAAGTGTACTACTTTTTCAGGGTTGTTTTCTTGAAAATCTAAAGCATGATTAAATGCGTTTTGATATTCTTCGATACTAATTTTTTTTACCTTTTTCCAAATTATTTGAACTAATTGATCTGTTGGAAAATACTCTACAAGAGCATAGTCTGTTTCTAAAATTGTTTCCATAAGTTGCGTAACTTTAATATTATGCTATGAAGATAATACATTTTAATTAAGTTTCTAAGAAAATAATCGAAATACCTGAATTTCTATGGGTGACTTCGTTGAACGAGTATAAATAAGCAAAATTATTTGTCTAAACCCACTAATTTACATACATTTGCAGCGAAATTGATAGTGTAGGGGACGGAAAGTCCCCTAATTTTTTAGCTTATGATTGATAAAAACACAGTTAAAGACTTTGTAGTCAGTAATTTAAAAGAAACTCATTTCCTTATTGATATAACAGTGAGTAATTCTAATCAGATTCAAGTTTATATAGATAGTATGGAGGGCTTGCCTATTGCAGAGTGTGTTTCTTATACGCGGTTAATAGAAGAGCAGTTTGATAGAGATGTTGAAGACTATGAGTTAAGTGTTTCTTCTGGTGGTTTAGATTTGCCATTTATCGTTTCCAAACAATTCGATAAATATTTGGGTAAAGAAGTGGAAGTTGTTACTGCAGAAGGTGTTAAATCTAATGGCGTATTGCTTTCACATAATAATGATAATTTTGTGCTTGAGGTTGAAAGAAAAGAGTTAGTAGAGGGGAAAAAACGTAAGGTATTAGTGAAAAAAGGAGTAGAATTTAACAAAGATGCTGTAAAATCAGTAAAGCCTTTTTTTAGTTTTAAAAAGAAAAAGAAATAGAAATTTAAGATTCATAGCCAGACATTAAAGCAAATGAATTTTAATAATAAAAATTTAATTACAATATATTAAACAATAGATTAAAATGGAAAATCTTAATTTGATTGATTATTTCTCAGAATTTAAGGAACTTAAAAATATTAATAGAGAAATTTTAATAAAAGTACTCGAAGATGTTTTTAAGAGTATGTTAGAAAAGCAATTTGAATCAGCAGAAAATTTTGATGTTATTATTAACCCAGATAAAGGCGATTTCGAGATTTGGAGAAATAGAAATGTTGTTGCAGATGAAGATTTTTCAGATCCTAATACAGAAATTTCTCTCACTGCGGCTAAAGAAATAGATGATGATTATGAGGAGGGAGAAGAAGTTACCGATGAAGTTAAGTTAGGCGATTTTGGAAGAAGAGCAATTCTTGCTTTACGTCAGAACCTTTCTTCAAAGATTATGGAATTAGAAAAAGATAATCTTTACAATATATATAAAGACAGAATCGGATTAATTGTTTCTGGTGAGGTTTATCAAGTATGGAAACGTGAAATATTAATTATTGACGACGAAGGCAACGAGTTAATACTCCCTAAGCAAGAACAAATTCCTGCTGATTATTTTCGTAAGGGAGACAATGTTAAAGCCGTTGTAATTCGAGTAGAAATGCGCAATGGAAGCCCATTAATTATACTATCAAGAACCTCGTCCGTATTCTTAGAAAGATTGTTCGAATTAGAAGTGCCCGAAATTTTTGATGGCTTAATAACGATTAAGAAAATTGTTAGAATGCCAGGAGAAAGAGCTAAGGTTGCTGTTGAGTCTTACGACGAAAGAATTGATCCTGTTGGAGCGTGTGTAGGAATGAAAGGCTCTAGAATCCATGGTATTGTAAGAGAATTGCATAACGAAAATATCGATGTAATAAATTATACCCATAACTTAAATCTTTATATCTCTAGAGCATTAAGCCCTGCTAAAATAAATAGGATAGAAATAAAAGAAGACGATAAGAAAGCCGATATCTATTTAGATCCAGACCAGGTTTCTAAGGCTATTGGTAGAAATGGACTAAATATTAAATTAGCAATTCAATTGACCGAATACGAAATTGATGTCTATAGAGACGTTAACGAAGAAGATGAAGACGATGTTAAATTAGAAGAATTTAGCGACGAAATCGAGGCTTGGGTTATTGATGAGTTTAAGAAAGTTGGACTTGATACAGCAAAAGGTGTTTTAGCACTTTCAATTGAAGACTTAGAAAAAAGAACAGATCTCGAAGAGGAAACAATTGGAGATGTTTTACAAGTCCTTAAAGAAGAGTTTGAATAATATATTATTTTGTAATTTTGATTTTCTTCTGGTCTAAAAACTATGAATTAAAGAGAAGATAAAATAAGAACAAGAATATAATCACAAATCAACACATATTAAATGTGTAATTATTGAGTAAGAATTTAGATGGCAAAATTGACACGATTAAGCAAAGCTGCAAGAGAATTTAATGTTGGAATTTCAACTATTGTTGATTTTTTAGCAAATAAAGGCATTGAGATTGACTCTAATCCTAATACGAAATTAGAGAACGATGCTTACAACCTGTTATCTGCGGAATACAGTGCAGATCTTAAGCTTAAAAAGGCCTCTGATTCATTAGATTTACATAGAAAGTCTAAAGAATCGGTCTCAATAGAAGATGTTGAAGAAAAAGAAGCTCCACAGCAGGAAAAAGAAGAAGAGCTTACCATTAAGACCAATACGGCAACAAAGCCAACGGTAACAAAGCCAACGGAAATTAAGACTAATGTGCCTAAAAGTGACGGTCCGAAAGTTTTAGGGAAAATTGACTTGAATAAGAAACCTAAGGTTAAAACGCCAGAACCTCCCAAAGAAGAACCTAAAAAAGAGGAAGAAAAAATTGAAGTAAAGGTTAAAGAAGAGGTAAAACCAAAAGTAAAGGAATCGACTCCTATTAAGGAAAAAAAACAAAATAAAAAGTCTAAATCAGAAATTGTTGTTACAGAAACACCAAAAGTTGAGAAAGAAGATCTTAAAGTTTTAGGTAAAATAGATTTAGATTCAATTAATCAAAAAACTAGACCTAAAAAGAAGACTCGAGCTGAAAAAGATGCTGAGCGCGAGGAAAGAAAAAAGTCTAATAAAGTTATAGAGACAAAAGTTGAAGACAAAAAGGTAGAAGAATCTGTAGAGGTGACACCTATTGTTAAAAAAGAGGAAGAGATTTTTCGTTTAGAAAAAGCCAAATTAACCGGTCCAAAAGTACTAGGAAAGATTGAACTGAAAGACGAGAAAAAGCCTAGTTTTGGTAAAAAGAAAAAGCGTAAACGGATTAAGAAAGAAAAAATTAACCCTGCTGCAGCTAATAAACCAGGAAATAATAATCACAAAGCAAAACCTGGACAAGGTGGAGGCAAATTTGATAAAAAGAAAAAAGTTTTTGGAAAGAAAAAGCCTGTAGTTAAGGCTGAGGTTAGCGAAGAGGATGTTCAAAAGCAAATAAAAGAGACTTTAGCAAGACTTACCAACAAGCAAAAAGGAAAAGGTGCTAAACATCGTAGAGATAAAAGAGAGTCTGATAGAGATAAGGTTCAACAGGAATTTGATAAAGCAGAATCAGAAAAAAATATACTAAAAGTTACAGAATTTGTTTCTGTTAACGAACTTGCTACAATGATGAATGTGTCGGTTACCGATGTAATTTCATCTTGTATGAGTTTAGGATTATTTGTGTCAATAAATCAAAGATTAGATGCCGAAACCATGGCTATGGTGGCTGAAGAATTCTCTTATACTGTAGAATTTGTATCTGTAGAAGTTCAAGAAGCCATTGCTCAAGACGAAGATAACGAAGAGGATTTATTACCTAGAGCACCTATTGTTACGGTGATGGGACACGTAGATCACGGTAAAACAAAATTGTTAGATTATATTAGAAAGGCTAATGTAATTGCCGGTGAAGCTGGAGGAATTACTCAACATATTGGAGCATATAGTGTAGAGTTAGAAGAAGGTAAAAAAATTACATTCCTAGATACTCCTGGTCACGAAGCATTTACTGCGATGAGAGCGCGTGGAGCACAAGTTACAGACGTTGCTATTATTGTAGTGGCGGCAGACGATGGAATCATGCCTCAAACAAAAGAAGCAATAAATCACGCATCAGCAGCTGGGGTTCCAATTATCTTTGCAATCAATAAGATTGATAAACCAGCAGCGAATCCCGATAAGATAAAAGAGCAATTAGCTCAAATGAATTATATGGTTGAAGAATGGGGTGGTAAATATCAATCTCAGGATATATCAGCATTGTCAGGATTAAATATTGGAGATCTTTTAGAAAAAGTATTATTGGAAGCAGAAATGCTAGATTTAAAAGCCAACCCTAATAAAAAAGCTGTCGGTTCTATTATCGAATCCGAATTAGACAAAGGAAGAGGATATGTTTCTACTATTTTAGTTGAAGCAGGAACCTTAAAAATAGGCGATGTTATCCTAGCCGGTTCATATCATGGACGTATCAAAGCTATGTTTGATGAACGAGGTAAAAAGGTGAAAGAAGTTGGCCCAGCTACTCCTGTTCAGATTTTAGGTTTGAATGGAGCGCCACCATCAGGAGATAATTTCAATGTTATGGAAAGTGATGCTGAAGCAAGAAATGTTGCAAATAAACGCGAACAATTGGGGCGTCAGCAAAGTTTAAGAACTCAAAAACATTTGACCCTAGACGAAATTGGAAGACGTATTGCTATTGGAAATTTCCAAGAATTGAATGTTATTATTAAAGGTGATGTGGATGGTTCTATAGAAGCGTTGACTGATTCATTAATTAAACTTTCTACAGAAGAAATTCAAGTTAATGTTATACATAAAGCCGTTGGAGAGATTTCTGAATCAGATATTAGTTTAGCAAATGCTTCCGATGCAATAATTATTGGTTTCCAAGTTAGACCATCACTGGCTGCAAGAAAATTAGCAGAAAAAGAAGAAATTGATATTCGTTTATACTCTATTATCTACGATGCTATTAATGAGTTGAAAGATGCTATGTCTGGTATGTTATCTCCAGAAATAAAAGAGGAAATTGTTGCTAATGTTGAAGTTCGAGAAGTATTTAAGATTACTAAAGTAGGAACAATTGCTGGCTGTATGGTTCGTGAAGGAAAGATTACAAGAAATTCAAAAATCCGATTAATAAGAGATGGAATTGTTATTTATGATGGCTTGTTAGGATCTCTTAAACGTTTTAAAGATGATGTTAAAGAGGTTAAGAATGGTTACGAATGTGGATTGAATATTGAAAAATATAATGACATTAAAGAAGGTGACGTTATTGAGGCTTACGAACAAAAAGAAGTAGCAAGAACCTTATAATCTATATTAAAAGATATTTAAAGAGAAGTCGATTAGGCTTCTCTTTTTTTGTTTTCATAACTTTCGCAATCTAGGAAAATAGTATCTTTGTAAATTGAAAAAAGGAAAGATGATACAAGAATACGATGTTATTGTAGTTGGAGCAGGACATGCTGGTAGCGAAGCAGCTGTTGCAGCTGCAAAAATGGGAGTTTCTACCCTTCTTATTACTATGGACATGAATAAAATAGCACAAATGTCATGTAATCCTGCTATGGGAGGTATTGCAAAGGGGCAGATTGTGCGCGAGATTGATGCCCTAGGAGGCTATTCGGCTATAGTTACCGATAAATCAACTATTCAATTTAGGATGTTGAATTTATCTAAAGGTCCAGCAATGTGGAGCCCTAGAGCACAATGCGATAGAATGGTTTTTTCTGCTCAATGGCGTAGAATGATGGAAGAAACCCCAGGTTTAGATTTCTGGCAAGAACCCGTTACTTCGTTAATTTTTGAAGAAGATAGAGTCGTTGGAGTAAAGACTCAATTGGGTGTTGAATTTAATGCAAAAACAGTTGTGCTAACCAATGGTACTTTTTTGAATGGATTAATGCACATTGGGAAAAAGCAAACTGAAGGAGGAAGAAGTGCCGAGCCGTCTTCTTTTGGATTATCTGAGCAACTTCTTGAGAAAGGATTTACTGTTGAACGAATGAAGACAGGAACCCCTGCTCGTTTAGACGGTAGAAGTATAAATTTTTCAGTACTTATTGAACAAAAAGGCGATGAGAGGCCATCCAAGTTTTCTTATGATAATAATACAAAACCAATAAAAAATCAACGTTCTTGTTATTTAGCCTATACCGATATGCAAGTGCATGGGATATTAAAAACAGGTTTTGAAGATTCTCCCCTTTTCGATGGTACAATTCAAGGAACTGGACCTAGATACTGCCCTAGTATAGAAGATAAATTAATCACTTTTGCATCAAAAGATTCGCATCAATTATTTTTAGAACCAGAGGGTTTCGAAACAGAAGAGTATTATATCAATGGATTTTCTTCTTCATTGCCATGGGATGTGCAATATAAAGCTTTGCGACAGATTAAAGGTTTAGAAAATGTAAAAATATTTAGACCCGGTTATGCTATTGAATACGATTATTTCGACCCTACACAACTGAATCATACACTTGAAACTAAACAGGTAAGAAACCTTTATTTTGCTGGTCAAATTAATGGCACTACTGGCTACGAGGAAGCTGCTGCTCAGGGACAAATGGCAGGGATAAATGCGGCTCTTAAAGTAAAGGGTGAGGGCGAATTTATTTTAAAAAGAGATGAGGCGTATATTGGAGTATTAATAGATGATTTGGTTACAAAAGGCGTTGACGAGCCCTACCGTATGTTTACCTCTAGAGCAGAATATAGAATTCTTTTGCGACAAGATAATGCTGATCAGAGATTGACAGAAAAAGCTTATCAGTTAGGTTTGATTTCGGAAGAACGCTATCAATTCTTTAAAAAGAAAAAATCTGAAATTGAAGAATTAACAGCTTTTATTTCTAAGTTTTCGGTCAAACCAGAATACGTTAATAACCTTCTTGAGGATTTAGATACATCGCCGTTAAAACAGAAAGTTAAACTCAAAGAATTGTTACTTAGGCCACAAGTTTCCCTTGAAAAAATAAAGGAAACAATAACGCCTCTAAAGCGACAAATTGAGAGTATTACCACTAATAAGTTTGAGGTGATGCAATCGGCAGAAATAGAAATAAAATATGCAGGTTACATCGAGCGTGAACGCCTGTTAGCAGATAAAATTTTACGACTTGAAGAAATAAAAATCCCTAAGCGGTTTAATTATAGTGAAATAAATTCCCTATCGACAGAGGCTCGGCAGAAATTAGCAAAGATTGAACCTAAAACTGTTGGGCAAGCCTCTAGAATAATTGGAGTTTCGCCTGCAGATATTAATGTTCTGTTAGTGTTGATGGGACGATAATCTAGGATTATTGATAAATTCAATTTTTTAAATTAAAATTAAAAATATAAATGGCAACTTTTCTTTTCGACCAAATTATCTTCGGGCCTGTTAATAGTAGGCGCTTGGGAGTCTCTTTAGGGGTGAATTTATTACCAACTACTTCAAAGTTTTGCAATTTCAACTGCATTTATTGTGAGTGTGGTTGGACACCGGGGAAAGGACAGATGAAGTCTGATTTTCATTCTGTGGAAGATGTAATAAAACGTTTAGAGATTTTTATAAAAGACTATAGGGCTGATAATAAGATAATTGACACCATAACTTTTGCAGGAAATGGAGAGCCAACTTTACACCCAAAGTTTGAGGAAATGATAGATCGAACAATTTTATTGAGAGATTTGTATTATCCCAAAGCTGCTATTTCTGTATTGTCTAATGCAACAATGTTGCAATCTGAAAAAGTGGTAAGAGCTTTAAAAAAGGTGAATAATAAGATTCTGAAACTTGATTCGGCTGTAGAAGAGACTGCCTTGCAAATGAATCAACCACTTGGTAAATATTCTATATCAAAAATTGAAGAACAATTAGGTCAATTTAATCATCAATTTATTTTACAGACCATGTTCTTAAAAGGTGATTATAATCAGAAGCCAATTGATAATACTACAGATCAAGAGGTCGATGCTTATTTAGAATTATTAGATAGGATAAGACCCGAGAAAGTTATGATATATACAATTGCTCGTGATACACCTGCGGAGAGTCTAGAAAAAATATCGACCAAAAAAATGAACGAAATTGCAGATAGAATTCGTGCTTTAAGTATTGAAGTAGAAGTCTCTTTATAGTTTATTTAATAATGAGGGTATCGATATCTAAAGCATTGGCACCAAAAATACCTATCACATCTTTGCCTTCAACATTAGAAACTGGATTTCCAACAGAGGTTGAGAAAGCACTCATGCCGTTATCCTCAAGCACTTTAAAATATTCGTAATTGGCTCTGTCTATGTGATATAATTCTACAATTAAAGTATCACCCGTAAAAACATAAACATTGCGTAAGGGAATTTTTGTGGCTTTTCCATCAAACATATCATCATTCATAATAAATGAATCTTCGTATTTATTGTTAATAAGGTGAGTTTTAAATCTATAGAAGTTATTCTCGTCTGCGGGGTCTTGGAAATGTACATATACTCTATAATTTTTCTCGCCTCCTCCAGGTTTTTCTCCCGACCCTGGCCCTGGTCCATCAACTGAACGATTTTCCTTATATTCATAACTTACCGAATCTATTGGAACTATATGAGACATAATAGAATTAGAAATAATGGTTTCGCCTCCGTTATTTATTTCCAATTTATATTCTGATAGAACTTGACCGTTTAGGTTGGAATTTTGGTAGTATCCATCATGAATTTCGTATAGACTATAGCTGTTTCCATCGCTATTAGTAATTTGAACTTGAGCGTTTTTTATCATCTCGAAATCATTCGAATCGTAATAACTCCCAGATTTTGATAGAATGACATAATTGTTCCCAAGTCCATTATTGACTTGAGCCTCGACTACAGTTTGTACATCCGCATCTTTTAAATCTAATTCAATTACTTTTTCGCAAGAGCTTAGAAGAATACTGGCTAATAATATAATAATTATATATTTAGTTTTCATATTTTTTAATTTAATGAATTAAAATTTAAAATTATAAGTTATCGACGGAATGATTTTGAATAATGATAATTGTACCGCTTCGGTTCTATTGGGATCGTCTTCGCTTTGTTGGAAAGTTATCATGTAAGCATTTTCTCGTGCGTATAAATTATATACAGAGAAATTCCAGCTTGAGGTAAACTTTTTTTTAATTTTGGTTTTTTCACCAGAATTAGGATTAATCTGATAGGTGTATTGTTTGCCTTTCCAAGTTATCCCAAAATCTAATCTATGATAGGTTGGCATTCGATATCCATTGCGCTCAGAATATAACTCATAAATCTGTCCATCCATCATGTATTTTCCACTAGGGAAAGTGGTGGCATTTCCTGTATAATAGACCCACGATCCAGATATATTTACCCTTTCGGATATTTGGTACATTCCTACAACCGATATGTCATGGGTTCGATCCTGTCGGGCAGGATACCATGATCCATTATTAATTTCGTCAAAAACTTTTTCAGTTCTAGCGAGGGTGTAACTAATCCAGCCCGTAAAACTACCTTTCCGTTTTTTAAACAATAATTCTAGTCCGTAAGCCCTTCCCTCGCCAAAAATAAGTTGCCCTTCGGCAGCATCATTAAGAGTAACTTCTGCTCCTACTTTATAGTCTACGGCATTCTGGATTTTTTTATAATAAGCTTCTGCAGAGAACTCGAATAAATTATTTCTGAAATTTCTAAAATATCCTACCGCTATTTGGTCTGCAATTTCGGGCTTTATATTGTTACTACTTGGCATCCATACATCGAGTGGGGTTCCGCTTGTGGAGTTCGATAATAAGTGCAGATATTGATAATTTCTTGATAAAGAAGCTTTTACGGAGCTCTTTTTATTAATTATATAATTGGCAGAGATTCTTGGCGATAAGCCGTTGTAGCTGGCTACCGATTCCCAATTGCTATATTCTGTACTATCAATAATATCTCCGTAATCGTTGTACGAATAAATGTTTCCTGGTCCGAATTGTGTAAAGTTGGTATATCTGGCTCCGTATGATAAAGTAAATTTTTCTCCAAACTTTTGTTCATCAGAAATATAAAAAGCACTTTCGAGAGAATATCTATTTTCTATATGTAAATCATTAAAGTTATTAGTGGTTGTTTCTACATCTCCAGGTTTAAAAGTGTGATGAATAACATTAGCTCCAATTTTTATTTTATTATTTAGGTAATAATCGAAGTCTTGTTTTA
>Ga0256842_1000397_pt1 | contig 38067 bp, 31 predicted proteins | sample 4559240metaG_FD_185973 | JGI IMG/M metagenome (GOLD analysis project Ga0256842, IMG submission 185973) | Hydrothermal vent microbial communities from Guaymas Basin, Mexico - 4559-240 | ecosystem: Environmental > Aquatic > Marine > Hydrothermal vents | place: Mexico: Guaymas Basin | collected...
ATAAATACCGAGGCAGTAGATTGGATATCTGCAAGGACAGATCTTCTGGCAGGTTTTTTTAGCCTCTTGGGATTTGCTTTTTTGATAAAGAAAAAGATCCCTTATATAGCTATTTCTGCAGCCTCATTTTTGGCAGGGCTTTTATGCAAGGAGTCTGCTATAGGTTTTATTCTGTTTGCATTTATCTTTGTGTTCTTCTTTTACAAAGATGAGTTTTCATTAAAGCAAAAATTATTCTTTACATCTGTTTTTACCCTTGCCTTAGCATGTTATTTTCTTATGCGCTATCCAGAACTCAGGTTCTGGAATATTAAAGAAAAAGGTATTATCCCAGATAATATCTCAGCTATTATCCCAAAGGGTAAAATAACAGCGCCAATTTCTATCACATATGCAATAGGGGTCTTCTTTAAGGTAATTGGATTTTATTTTAAAAAACTTTTTATACCATGGCCATTAAATTTTGCCATAATAAAAATAAACAGAACTTTTTATCTGTTTTTTGGTATTTTTGTTCTGCTTTTAATAGCATATAATTTCATAAAAGAAAAAAATGGACTTAGTATGTCTTTTATATGGTCGTTTTGTTTTATGTTAGTGGCTGTGATTGTCCCTTTGAAAAGACTTGCATGGACACCTCTTGCAGAAAGATATGTATATATCTCATCCTTTGGTATGGCTCTTTTTTGGGGATATATAATGTTAAAAGTTAACAAACTTGAAAGCTTAAGACTAAAAAAGATTGTCTTCAGCGCAATAGGGATATATGCATTTGTTTTTGCTATATCAACTGCTCACAGGAATTATATATGGAAAGACAACTACAGGCTTTATCTTGATACTGTCAAAAAATCTCCTGACTTTGGTCCAGCTCACAATGAGCTTGCAATAGCACTTCTTGCAAAAGGAAAAAAAGAAGAGGCAAAAAAGGAATTTGAAATAGCTGCTAAATTAACAAAAGGACATCACATGAGCCTTATAGCAGAAAATAATGTATTGATAGTAGAGCAAGAAAAGGCTGAACCAGCAAAGATATTATCCCAATACGATAAGCTGATAAATAAGAGCAATGATAAAAATGTGCAATGCACTATCTTGCACAATGCAATAAGATATATTACTCAGACACTTTTAAACAACAAAGAAATAGGGAAAAAAGAAAGATACATGCTTTATAAAAAAGAAATAGAGTATTTCAAAAAACTTGCTCCCTTAGAAGACAAAGCTTTTTGCTGGTATAGGATAGGACAGCTATATTTGGCACTTGGAGATAAGAAAAAAGCAGCTTCCTATTTTAAAAGGGCATATGAGCTGGCAGATAAAGATGCTTATTTCAAAAAACCTGCATATAAGCTTTTTAAGAAGATAACAAATGCGAAAAATAAGCTAAAACAACAAAGTTCAGCTGATGGAAAATCCCTATCCACTGAAAGAGGACACAATTTTCTTGACAAGTATTCCTGTTCCTTAATATAATCAATTTTATATGAGAAGGTAGTATAATAGAGTTATAGCAAATTTGGAAAAATTAGTTGTTTTATACAAAAGTTATCTTGTAGTGATAAACGGGCAAGCGACAGTGAGACAGATAGATAGAATCAGAGGGAAGGTGTTTGATAATAGAGGGCACTATAGTAGGAAAGTAGTGGACAGATAAGAATAAATAAGAAGGAGGTTAGGCTATAATGAATAGGAGAAAACTTGTGAGTATGGTTTTTTTTCTTTTTTTTGTCCTTATTGGTATTTCATATGCAAAGCAGGTGATTTTATCAGAGGTTCCTGATTATGGTTGGTGGTATGGATGTGCTCCTACATCTGCTGGAATGCTTATTGGGTATTATGATATTCATGGATATAATGGCTTAAGATATAATAATTTGGTTCCTGGTGGAAAAGCAGAACTTAGCACTTTTCCAAGTACAGCAGGAGTGTGGCAGTATAGGGCTCAATATGCTATAGCAAGCCCTGAACATGTAAAAGATTTTTATAGGGGGGGATATGGGGCATCAGGTGATGATGTTGATCCACCATATCACGAGTTTAATAGTCTTGCTGATTTTATGGGAACAAGTCAGGATTCAGCAGGCAATTCTAATGGAACTACAACATTTTGGTTTTATACAAATGGCTCTCCTCTTTATGTAGCAGATATATATACGCTTGGTTTGAAAGATTCATCAGGTCTTTATGGAATCTGGGAATACATAGACTATCGTGGATATGGAACCCATGATTCACTAAATGATAAGACCATGTTTAATCAATATGTAGATACATACGTTTCTGGTGGCTTTAGCTTTAATGATTTTATGAGTGAAATTAATAGCGGAAGACCTGTTATTATTCATTTAAATGGACATGCTATGCTTGGATATGGTTATGATACAGAGGGAAATATCATATATGTGCATGATACATGGAGTCCAGGCGATCATACAATGACATGGGGTGGCACATATGGAGGGATGGAATTTATAGGTGTAACATGTGTTCATCTTACAGGTGGGTCTCCTGTTCCGATTCCTAATTCAATTATGCTTATTGGTTCTGGACTTTTCTTATTGCTAATATTTGTAAGAAGGAAAGACTCTGTAGAAAGAGAGACGGCTTAATGAAAATATTTCTTTTAGGATTGATTTTAAGCTTTTTAGTAGGGCGGCAGGGTTTTTCTATCCCTCCGCCACAAATAATAAAAGACACAAACTTGAAAGCAAAAGTTATTGCTATAGGAAAAGTGGATGAAGTCGTAAGCTTAAAAGAAAAGTCGTATTTTGAACTGAAGATACTTCATGTGATAAAAGGGTATGGTATTGTGAGAGAAGGAGAAAGGATAAAGGTGTTTTTTAGTAAAAAAGAGTGCCAGAAAGAAGGAATCGTTGCTTATAAAATGGGTGAAGTGGAAGTTAAGGTAAAAGAAGGAGATCTTGTTGTATGTTATTTAGATCCTTTAAAAGATGGTTTTAGACCAAAAATAGGCGGGCTTTCTGTTGTTAGAATAGCTTATAATGAGGCTTTATAAAGTATATTAAATTTATTCCTATAAAATACTCTGTATAGTTGGCTGATTTGCTGATTTGAGAGCTAAGTTGTGCTTCAAAATGAGGAGTTATAAGCTTTCGTAGTAAAACTTTTATCTTATATCCTAATCCAAAAAATTCTCTTCCTCTGTATTTTTCTCCTATTTCAGGACTAAATGGATAATGCGGTGAGTCTTTTGTTTTATAATAAAGTGCACCAGATCCAATACTTATGTCACAAAGGTATGTCCTGCATTTTTTTGTTTGTAAATGGAAAAAAGGGCCTGTTACAAGTAGAACCTTTGGGCTAAAGTATCCGCCATGTCCATATGTAAAGTAATCAGAGTTATGTTCAAAATGTTCTGCAGAAAGAAAAAGTCCTGTAGAATAATTTCCAGACTCTAACAGATATGTTTTTCCTATACTAATTCCTCCAAAATATCTGTGGTTGTCCCAGATATGTCTTCCCCAGATATAATTATAGCCACCTTTAAGAGAAAGCCACAAAGAATCGGGAAGAGAAAATGTTTTACCTGCTTCAAGACCAAGCTTTAGGACTCTACCCCATCTTTTTTCACTGTAAGGGTCTTTTAAACCAACATAGGATAAAATGCTTTCTTCTATTGGTTCTTGATAAAACTGAATATATCTATTTTTCTGTCTTATTCCAAAAAGGAATGTAAGCATTGGGTATACAGGACCATTTAAAGAAGTTGTTCCAACCTTGAGATGATAATGAGTATAGCCTTCTTTTTCCCATACTATTTCAGGATAAACTGCCCACGTAGAAGTTATAAGATTGTGTCTTAAAGTATGCCTAAAAGCCTTTCCAACATAAGGAAAATCAGGGCTGCTTCCTGATGAAAGCCTTTTTGTTGTGAGAATAAAATCTATTTTCTTCCCAAGAATATAAGGATAAGAGAAAGTGTAGGATGTGTAAAATTCATTTAACTGTGATGTTCCAGAGGTTCCTGCCTTGTGTCTATAATAAGTTGATATTCCAACAGAAGGAGAATCTGCATTAAAATAGCATGTGTTTTTGTCATGATATATCTGGGAAGCAGTTATTGGACATTCATGTGAAAAGAAAAAATCTGCTGAAATCTTTTTTGTCTTTTCTCTTTTGGCTACTTTCTTTGCATAATGAAATGCCTTTTTTAGATCTTTCTTAGAATAGATTCCAAGAACCATCTTTACACTTGAAGGATCATCTTGCTCTTTTATAAAAAAAGGAAGCGCATCTTTTATCTTTTTTTCTTTATAAAAAACCCACGCTAAAAATTTTTTAGCTTTCTTATTTTTTGGATCTAAAAAGAGGATCTTTTTTAGGTAAAGCTCACATTCTTTGTATTCTTTTTTGTCATAAGCTTTGCTTGCTTTTTTGAAATATAGACCTATCTTAAGTTTCTTAAATCTATCACTTTTATATCTTTCAGAAATCTTCAGTGCTTCATTATATCTTTCTAACTTCATAAGGACATAAGCTAAGGGAAAAGCTGTCTTTTCAGAAGGTCCTTTTTTATAAAGAGACAAAAAGATTTTGTATGCTTCATTATATCTTTTTCTTTTAATATACCACCATCCTAAGATATTTAATGTTGCTTCATCATTTGGATTAATTAAAAGAATCTCTTTTGCTATTTTTTCTATATTCTTAGATGAAGGAAGATATGCTTTAAGAACATATAACCTCAGATTTTTCAACTCATTTTTGTAAGAAGAAGAAAATTCTTTATTCTTCATGTCTTTTTTTATTATTTGATCAAGCCTTTCATATGAAATCATGTTCTTTAGCTTGTAAAACACAGCTATTCTGAGTTTTTCATCTTTACTGCATTTAAGAAGCGCATAATATATTCTTATAGCCTCTTTTTTTTCTCCTTTTTCAGAAAGGATCTTTGCGGTCTTAAAATAAAGATAAGGAAAAATACATCTTTTTAACTCATTTCTATAGCTAAGCTTAATTAGTTCTTTTAAATCAGCTCTCTTTTGAGCATACAAAAGTCTTTCTCTTAGAATGTTTCTTTCTATTTTTTCTTTCCATATCTTTCTTTGTCCTTTATTCAGCTTAGGCAAATACAAACGAGCTTCTTTGTATTTTTTTTCTTTCATTAAGATACCAAGAAGCATAGGAGTTGTTATTTTTAGTTGATATTTTGATCTCACAAGCTCTTTTAAAATAGGAATAGCCTTTTTTTCATTATTTTCATTGACATACGAACATGCTAATCCAAACAGTGCATTTAATTTGGTATCTTCATATTTAGAGGCCATCTTAAAAAGAATAATAGCCTTTTTGTATTTTCCTTTATTGTAGAGATTCCATGCTTCTGTTATATAAAGTTTTCCAATAGTAGGCGATATTTTTTCTTTTTTTTCTTTTTGTTTTATTGTGATCGGAGCTGTTCCCTGCTGTGGCTTTTGTTTTAATTTTATTATCTTAGCGTGTGCCAGTGCCGAAAAAATAATCAAAATAGATATAGCAAGTAATTTATTATTTATCTTTTTCACTCTTCCAATCTTTTGCTAACAAATATAAGCTAAAGAAATAATAATTTTTTTTATCTAAGGATAGTTTCTGCTCAGCAATCTTAAATAACTTTTTTGAAACAGATTCTTCACCTATGCTTTCAGCAACCCTTGCATATATGGCATAATATCCTGATGGAGCTTCTTTTAATGAAAAACTGTCATGAACAAGATCAACCCACAAAGGGATATAAGAGAATCTTTTGTAAAGGTCTATGATTCTGTTACCTATACTATTCAAGCTCTTTTCTTTTTCCATGCATAGATAGAGAGACACTCTTACTGCATTATATCCAAAGTATATGCTCTTTTCTTCATGGATAAATATCCCGTCTTCTTTTAGAAGAATCCAATCTGAAGGAAGTTTAAGCAGTCCAAATCTTGCCTTTGAAAGTAACCATACTGAATCCTGATAAATTTTTTCCCAAAATTTTTTATTTTCAAATTTTGAAAACAATTTAAATGCTGGAAGTATTAGATAGGAAGGATTCAAAATAAGAAAATCTTTATCCTTAAATCCAAAATATCCTGGCAAAAGAAACATATGGCCTTTCCAAGATATACAAAGCTCCTTTCTTATATCTTTCAAAATTTCAATAGCATATTTTTTGTAATCTTCATCTTTCCATTTTTTAAAAGCCTTAAGAAGGGCATAAGCAATTAAGATATCACCATCACTGGCATTATTATAATCAATTACCTGCCAATTTCCATTAGGTCTTCTTCCCCAGCTCCATGCAAAAAGTTTATCTTTTCTTATCTGAAGATTATCTTTTGTCCATTTCCAGACAAGATCAAATGTTTTTTTATCATTATAGATTGTGGAAAGAAGCATTCCATATCCTTGCCCTTCTGAATGACTGATCTGACCATTTTGATAATCAATTACTCTTCCCTCATTGTTTATAAAGTTTTTTTTATATTCCTTCCATAAGGAAGGATCTAAAGGAAAAGCTGCTGACGAAAAAAGAATAGAGAATGCTATAATAAAATTAATCTTCAATATACTCTTCCACATTCTTTGTCCTCTTTTTCCTGTATTTTCTAAGTATGAGCAGTATTATCAAGCTTAAAAGCGCAATTATTACAAACAAAGAGATGAAAAATAGATAGAAATGTTTTCTAAGATAGTATGTTGGCATACTTACTTTTCCTAACTCTCCTACATAGTAGACCTTACCTACTCTTACAGATGACACCTTATAAGGAGAAGTCAGTTCAATTAATGAAATATCTCCGGAACATCCTGCTTGCACAGCAGGATTTAGAATAACTTTACTCATCTTTTCTAGAGCAGCAGAAGATCTGGCAGTAAAAATGATAATTGTTCCTCCCTTCTTAGATGGAGATTCAAATTCCATAATTAAACCTTTTTTATCTCCAAAAGAGCTTATTTGTTTACTTAAAACAGCTATTTTTGGAGATTTATTAAGCTTCTCTTTATGAAATACTTTTTTTATTGTTTCTTTTAGCTGACTTATCTTTGATTTAACAGCGCTTCCTTTTAAAGAAATAATAGGATAATAGATTTTATTTTCAGCAAGCAATTTGAGAGGAGCACTTTCTTTAAATTCCGCTGGAATAGTATTTATTGGGCCTATAATAACAAGTTCTTTGTCTGTATCTTCTGGCTTTTTGAATTCTACATTCAGACCTAAGAGAGGATAACCAGTTTTTTTGGTCAAAAGCCCAATTAGGTTTAAAAAAGAATTCAAAGTTCTTTTATCCTGAGTCGTGATATAGAATATACTTTTAGACGCATCTGGAAAACGGGTAAATGGAAAACCATCCTGAAAGAGGAGTTCAATTCTTGGCATATCTACAAGGTGTGGCATAGGAGGAAAGTAAAATGATGAATCACTAAATAATGTTAAGAACAGATTTTTGGTCTGAATAAGTTCACATATCCCCGTAACAGAAGGGGTAAGCACGGGCATAAATGTAATTTTGTTAATCCCTCTTTTAAACAAATATGCAGGTATAGCAATCTTGTAATTTTCATATACCGTACCATGAGGATTATCTAAGTGAATTGCGGTAATATGCTTTCCATTAAGCAATATGTTTAAGACAGAGTCAGATCTCATTCCTGCTCCATATGCAAAATGAAGATAAAGATTTGCATATCTATTTGGCTTTATTAAAAGATCGCTTGGAAGATAAAAAACAAGATCCTTTGGTAAAGGATAGATTCCTTTAAATGTATGGCTTAAAAGCCCTAAATCTTTAAATGTATATTTATAGCCGGGCCTAAGAATTAACTTTCCAGTATAAGGAAGAGGCTTAGGTATATCTAATTCTTTAACTATCATTCTGTCTGAGTCAGGAAAAGGAAAAGAAATAACAGCTATGCTTTTGGCAGCACATTCAAGGTCTTTTAGATTTTTTCCAGATACAACTAAAAGTGCATGTTTTGTGTCAATATAATTTTCAAGTTCTGAATCAATATAGACTTGAGTAGGGAGGTGAAAAATTTTCAAATATGTTCCTGTTATTTTTGCTTTTATTCCTCTTTTGTTTAAAAAGTCTTCTACAAATTCATTCTTTCCAATAAGGATGTTGTCTACTCCTGATTTTAACTTTTGGGAAACAGTAAAAATCACATCTCTATAGTCAAATCTTAAAGATATACCTGAGGCTATAATTCCTGCTAATTTTAAATACTTAGGATCTGTTTTCTCTAAAACAAAATTTAGTTTTCCTTGTGGAAATATCTTTGGATCGAATAGAAAATTACACACAGAAGATAGTCTAAGTGGAACATCCTTAAGGGTATAGTCAACTTCAAAGGAACTTTTGTCAATATATAATGTTGTCCACAGTTCTGGAGAAAATGGATCTTCACATACCTTCTTTGTTTGAGAATGCTGTATTACCAAAAAAGTGAGGTCATTGTATCCAGGGAAAAAAGCAGATCCTGGAATAAGGATCTTTAGCTCTCCTTCCGTAGAAAAAGGATTTAATTTTATCTGAGCAAGGATATATCCATTTATTTTAACAACTAGTGCTGATCTTTCGGAAAGGAGAGAAGAATTCATATATTTTAACTTTAAAAAGGCTTTATTTACCCGCCATCTATTAGGAATAGGAATCTTTATTGTATAGTGAGAATAACTTCTTTTTAAAGTAATAATCTTTTTCGGTGTTAATTTAATAAGTGGCACTTTTATAACTTCTGCTTCTGCTTTTGCTTTTAAAATAAATATTTCTGTAAGCACTGCTATTATAACCAGTAGCTTTTTCATGAATTACATACTCCTTTCTTCCGTACTTTCACTTATTGAAGATGGTGGACGACGCCATATTGGCAAGCTAACATTAATACTCTTGTCACTTTTTCTTGCTTCAAAAGCTGTTTTAGCTTTAAACTGGTTGAATGTTTGTTCTTCCTTTTTATAATGGACTCCCTTCTTCCTATATATTATTTCAGCCACTATTCCTCTCAAATTCTCTAAGCTTCCCTCTATTCCCTTTTTTATAAGATAAAGGAATCCTCTTACAGCACTTATAGACTTTGATTTTCTCTTCCAAAACTCAATCCATCTTTGACTATCTCCATATACAAATTTAACTAAATTTTCAAATTCTACTTTATTTTTTATAATAAATTGACATCCCAAATAAACTCCTTTTCTTTTCTTTAGTGATCTAACTATTTCTATTTCAAATTTATATCCTTTACCCAAGTTGTCTTTCATAAGAATAACAAACTTTTGCCCTTTATTAAACAAAATTTCTTCATTTGATACAACCTCAAATCCTATACCACTTAAAGAAATGTCTCTTATTTCTCCTTTTATCCTTCTCTTATCATATATTATTTCTAAATCTCCTTTTGCCCATGCCCTGCTGAAGTGTCTAAGCTGCCTTCTTTCCCAAACAATTCCTAAGCATGCTAAGATAATAAAAAAATTAAACAAACTCCAAGCAGTACATATCATAATAACATCTCTATAGATTGGATACATATGCCATTTTACTATAGCAACAGGAAAGGTAAGCAAAGTTATGATGCAAAGAATATAAAAAGGTTTACCTAAAGGATTTAAAAAATCCTTTTTTAAATTCATCCCTTTTGGCGTAACACGAAATGAAGGCTTTTTTGGATTTAGAATCGTAGAAATTACAGCTGGAACTAAGAATATAGATTGTGCACTTTCATATAGTTCAGAGAAAAATGGCCATCTTACATTTCCGTAAAAGGTATTTCCAACTATAAGACCTGCAAGTACATGAGGAACAGCATAAGCTACTACTTGTGATACAGATGCATAGTATATATGAATGCCACCAATCAGATAAGCTGCTGGAGCTAAGAGAAATATCATTCTTGAAATTCCAAAAAACCAAAAAAGGCAACAATTCAAATAACAGATTTTTTGATATAATTTTAATCCTTTTATTAATAAAGGGTTTTTGATCATAAATATTTGGATCATTCCTTGTGTCCACCTTGTCCGTTGAGTTATAAGGGAATCATATGTTTCAGGGTTTAGCCCGCATACTACAGGAATACCAACATAAGCACTATTTAAACCTTTGGCATGAAGTGCTATAGAGGTCTCTGCATCTTCTGTGATGGTTTCTCCTTTAAGCCCACCTATTTCCTCAAGATATTTTCTTTTCAATAAAGCAGCAGACCCACAGAAAAAGCTGGAATTCCAAAAATCTAAACCTAACTGTATAGCCTGATAAAACATCTGTTGCTCTGTAGGAGCATCACTGAAAGTTCTAAGATTTTTTTCTATAGGATCAGGATTTAGAAAAAAATGAGGAGTTTGAACAAGAAAAAGCTTCTTATCTTTTAAAAACCATCCTACTGTTTTTTTTAATATATCTCTTGTAGGAACATGATCGCAATCTAATATTAATATAAGCTCGCCATCAGTTCTTTTAAAAGCATAATTTATGTTTCCTGCTTTTGCATGCTCATTTGTTTCTCTTGTAATATAATTTACCCCTAAGGATTCTGCCATCTTTTTAAAACGATAATATCTTTTCCATGCCTCCTTAGATGTTTTTGGGTCATTCCTTTTCTGTAAAGTAGCTCCATCATCTAAGAGATAGATCTTTAATTTATTTTTTGGATAATCAATTGCTTTGCATCCAATAAGAGTGATTTTTACTATTTCTTCTGGCTCATTTAAGGTAGGTATAAAAATATCTATAGTAGGAAGTTTTTCAGGATCATCAGGAAGAGGTATAGGTTTTCTTCTAATGGGCCAAATGCTTATAAAAATTCCTGTAAGATAAAGGAAAATCCCGTGTGTTTCTGCTAAATAGAGCATTATTGTTCCTATATAATCAAGAGCTCCTGTATAAATAAGGGTATCTGTTGTTCTCCATATCCAGTATCGAAGAGTAATAAATATGGCAAGAAAAAGAAAAAAAAGCCTTCCATATTTGTTTTTTAAAAAGGAAAGCCTAACTAACAATAAAAGAAAACATAGACAAATACTGCTGATTAAAAATTGTTGATTTAAGGTAAAGGAAATACTACAAAGATAAATAAAAAATGTCGTCAGTATTAAAACAATAAAAGAGTTTATATCTAAAAGTTTATTATACCCATATTTTCTGCTGGCCATCCTTTAAAATCTCTAAGTTAAAAATTTATTCAAGTTGTAGAGAGAATTAGCTGATATTTTTTTTATCGGACTTTTTAGAAAAATTTTCGGAATGAAAAAATGAGAAAGAGAGTGCTTATATTTAGCTCTCATCTGTAATCAAAAAATATCACGAAATAATGGTAAAGCAAAAAATGGACAGGAAAGATGCAACCTTAACTAATAAAAAATCCAGAATAAGCAAAGATTAAGAAAATTAGCTGATTATCATCTACAAGTATCCAAATATAGGTTTAAGACCCAAAATTTCTGCTGTGAAGCTGTTTTTTGCCTAATAACTGATCTTACGCAAAAGTTTTTATCTCACGAGGGAGAGATACCAGCGAATTAAGACAGAAACTTTTTCGTAAGGTCAGTTAATAAAAAAAAGCTTAGTTGTGATTACAGATGAGCCCTTGACTTCCTGCGTTAAGATATTATTTTTTTTAAAAAAAACAAAAAGGAGGGATAAAAAATGAGATGGAGTGCATGGCCAATTAGCCTGAGAGGGGCATTTGAAGAATTAGAGCGTATGCGTCAACAAATGGATAGGCTTTTTGAAGACTTGTCAGAAGGAATATTAAGAGAACCTACTTTTTCTGCAGGAGTGTTTCCCTTGGTGAATGTTTCAGAAGATAAAGATAACTACTATGTAAGAGCAGAACTTCCAGGAGTAAAACCTGAAGACTTAGACATTTCTGCTACAGTTGATAGCTTGATTATTACTGGAGAAAGGAAGATATCTGAAGAGGAAAATGTAAATTTTCATAGAAGAGAAAGAGAAGCCGGAAAATTCAGTAGAGTTATTAGTCTTCCAGGACAAATAGATCCAGATAAAGTAGAGGCAAAGTGCAAAAATGGGATCTTAACTGTGATACTACCCAAGGCTGAAACAGCTAAGACACGACAGATTGCCATAAAAACAGAATAAAAAAGGAGGTATGGGCCATGACAGACAAAACTAAGACCCTAAAACCAAAAGATAAAACTCAAGTAAGTACTTATGTAGAGCAGACAAAACCAGGAAAAGTGTTCATCCCTGATGTAGACATATATGAAACTGAAAAAGAGATAGTAGTTCTTGCAGATATGCCAGGAGTTATACCAGAAAAGTTGAATATAAGTTTAAAAGATAATATACTCATTTTGGACGGAGAAGTGGAACCTCTGAAAGGAAAAGAAGAAAGAGAAATATTTAAGGAATTTGAAACAGGAAGGTATTTTAGACAATTCAGTTTATCTCAGGTAATTGATCAATCTAAGATAGAAGCTGAATTAAAGGATGGAGTTTTGAAGTTAATACTGCCAAAGGTGGAAAAAGCTACACCTCGTAAGATAGATGTAAAGGTAGGGTAATATGACTACTATAATGCCAGAAGGAGAAAAAATAAGAAAGGCTGTGAAGTGGATTTCAGCAGAGCGGCAGTCGGGAAATAAGGAGCCTTTAACAGTGCTTATAGAAAAAGCCGCTCTGCTTTTTAATTTATCTCCTAAGGAAGAAGAATACTTAAGAATATTTTATGAGCAAGAAGGGGATAGGATTATCTTGAAGTGAACTACGTATGACTAAAGTCATAGGCTTGTGAGGGAGTCTGACAGGTTGTTCCTATCCTCTCATATTTCGAACAAGCTTAATCAAATCTCTAAATAAGTAGACAGAAAAGTACAACAACGATGACAAAAATTGTTTCTATTTGACTTCCTGTTTTAAACAGCTTCAATGCAAGCCTTTTTGATACAAAAGGAAAAATTGGGATTCCTTTTATAGTCAGTGCATCTTCAGCAAGATGAAGAAACACACCTTCAAGGAGAAATTTTATATAAAGAAGAAAAACAGAATCTTTTTTTTGGACACATATCCACCAAATAAAATATAGTACACTCCAGAACCAAATGGCATGAGAAATCCCTCTATGTTTGAGGATGCGGATATTTTCGATTTTTTCAATCCTATCAGGAAGAATAGAACCTAATCCTACAGCTGAAAGATAAAAGGGGTTTTTTACTCCAAGGAATCTATAGACAACTGTGCACGAGACTACTATATGTGATCTCCATATCATAGCCGCAGCTCTTTAACACTTCAAACACAAACAGTCAAGCCAGTATGAGCCTGTTCAGCAATTCTCGGTGAGAAACAAATTATACAAATACCAATTAGGCGTTCACTTTATAAATTTTTTCCATAACTTTCCATAACTGATCTTATGCAAAAGTTTCTATCTTATCTATATATATAGTATAGGGGTAAGACTGGAAATAGATATAGGGGCAAAAGGGTTTTTCGGATGCGACTGTCGAAAGGGCGCTGTCTCTTCATGGCTTATCTGTGGGGGAAACCGCAGCCCGTCACTCAAGTTTCTCCAAAACAAGCATATTCCTTTACCAGACATCCAAGCCCATTCATTGATAAGCATATTTGATTAACAGCTGAGTGACGGGAATGCGGAGGGGGCAGGTATCCCCCACAGATAAGTCACAGAAGAGACCAGCCCGAGAGACTCGGAGCAGAAGAAAAACCCTTTTGCCCCTATACCGCATTCGCTGGTATCTCTCTCTCGTGAGATAAAAACTTTTGTTCCATAAGGAACTATCAGTCAGCCATTTGTTTGTTGATGATAAAATTATATAGAAATTTCTTAAAGGGGGATTTTAAACCAATAGTGGTATAATTTTCTTTACTTATCATCGGTTCATCTCCTAGAATTTTTGTCCCTGTAGAGGGATAGTTTTTTAATTACAGATGAGGGTTGTTGAGCTCTTGACAATAAGAATTTATATTGATACTTTATAAAATAAATGAGTTCATTATGGGTGTGTAGCTCAGCTGGTAGAGCAGCGGACTCTTAATCCGTTGGTCGGGGGTTCGAATCCTCCCACGCCCATTGAAAAAGTTAAATAAAATAAGCCACTTAGAGATAGTTTGTAAGTGGCTTATTTTATTTTTTTATCATGAAATTAGCCACCTATTAGTCACCTTTTTGCGAAAGACATTATAAGGAATGTCATAATAAGGCTTTTGGATCATGCTTCTGGGTTATACCAATACCAATTAGGAGTTCACTTTATAAATTTTCCATAACTGACCTTACCTTAACTTCTTGAAAAGATATATAGTTTACCAGCAATTCTCGGTCAGAAACTGGTCAACTTTGGTGATAGTTTACATAATTTCTTGACAAAATTTAGCCCCGTATTATAAAAACCCTCAGATACGAGGAGAGGTAAAGGATATGGGGATGAAAAGAGGAAATGTAATTGCTTTAGTAATTATGGGTATTTGTATAATCATTGGAATTATAGGTTATGCGGCATTTCCTACTAAAAATCCTGAAAAGCCTATTAGGATAATGCTCATGACTACGGCTGGAAATGTATTATTTGATCATAAGGCTCATTTTACTGACTATGGTGCTGAGTGTATGGATTGTCATCACGATATATCTGATGATACTGAAAGGCCTGAAGCCTGTAGTAAATGCCATCTTCCCCAAGAAAGTGAAGAAGCACCCAAGAGAGCAGTAGCTTTTCATAAACAGTGCATAGGATGTCATGAAGATCAAGGAATGGGACCTACAGACTGCTCTGGCTGTCATCTAAGATAGAGGGGGAAAAATATGTTCAAAAGACCTTTTTTTAAGCTGATTAAACCAAGGTTTAGATATGCTTCTTTAAAAGATGAGGTATCTGTTACTGAAATTTCTCTTCCAGACAAGGCTATCCTCTTATTAGAAAAAAGCGAAGTCAGACCATCTGAACTACAGGGTTATATAGGTAAAAGAATTAAGACAGGCCAGATAATAAATCTTCGGGAAACAGATTTGGTTTCTCCTGTCACAGGTGTTGTTCTTAAGATTTCTCAGTATACTGGATATCTAAATGTCAGCTACTATGCCCTTCATATTCAAATAGAAGAAGATGAAATAGAAGCTCCTTCTGAGGATTATATTCCTTATTCACTTCCTGGAATTAAAAATTTGAAGCTGCTGTTTGGTTTTAATCCTCCCATAAACCATGCTATTGTTATGGCAGTAGATACTGACCTATTAGTTACCACAAATCAGGTTTGTTTTAAAAACAGATTAGACCATATAAAAAATGGTATAAGCTTCATAACCCAAAGAGCCAAGATAGGAAATATAAGTTTTGTCCTATTTCCAGAGCTTATTAAGTATGCAGAAGAGCTTGAGTGCAAATACCATATCTTGAAATCAATATATCCTAATTCCCTGCCAAAGCTTATAGTTAAAGATATTTTAAAGAAACATATACCTGCTGGAAAAGAGCCAGAGGATATGGGTGTTGCTTTTTTGAGTTCTGAGGCGGTAGCAAATATGGGGGTTTTTTATAGAGGAGAGTGGTCTTTTGATAAGTTCATAACTTTTATAGACAAAGATTATTCCATAACACACATCAAGGCAAGGATAGGTACTCCTATACATCATATCCTAAGTCAACTTGGTATTGAAATAGAGCAGGGGGACAGAATCATATTTGGCGGACCGATGAGAGGTAAAACTATTTATTCTCTTGATACACCTATTGATTATGAAACAGATGCCATATTCATTCAAGATAGCTCAGAGATTATTTCTTATTCTGACACCCACTGCATAAACTGTGGAGAATGTATCAAGGTATGTCCTGTAAATGTTCCTGTAAACATGTTAGTGAGGCTCCTTGAAAATGGTCTTTTCGAAGAGGCTGCTAAACAGTATGGACTCCTTTCATGTATTGAATGTGGCCTATGTAGTTATGTATGCATAGCACGAATCCCTGTTTTTCAGTACATTATGCTTGGAAAGTATGAGCTATCTAAGATGGGGGAATAAGATGTCTGAACAAAAATTGCTTATAGGTGCTCACGCCCCTTTTTGGCATACTGGGGACAGTATTACAAAAAAGAATCTGAATCTGATTATTGCTGCTCTTCCGGCAGCAATCTATGGTATATGGATGTATGGAATGCCAGCCCTAAGGGTTTTAACCCTGAGTGTTGGCTGTGCAATGCTTTGGGAATTGATAATGAATCTGATAATGAAAAGACCTATCTCCATAGGAGATGCAAGTGCTGCGTTTATAGGACTGGTTTTTGGGATGATGCTTCCTGCAACAGCTCCATTCTGGATTATACTTGTGGGCACATTTATTGCTATAGTTGTGGGTAAACAGATATATGGTGGAATAGGATGCAATCCCTTTAATCCTGTTCTTGTGGCAATGGCAATGCTTTTGCTATCTTGGAAAGATGTGATTGATTTTAATGCCGCTCTTGTAAACTACGACTTCGGATTTAATATGTTTTATCCTTTATCTGCAGTAAAGTCCTTTGGTGCATCAGCAGTCTCTAATTATAATCTACATTCTTTGTTTATGGGAAAGCAGGCAGGAGGAATAGGCGCTGTATTTGGAATAGGGCTTCTTATCGGCGGTGTCTATCTTATTCTTAGAGGCTATATAAAGTGGGAGATAAGTTTATCATTCCTCTTGGGCATATATATAACAGCATATCTGTTTCATATTCACAATCCTGAAAAATATGCAATTCCTCTATTTCACATTGTAACTGGCTATACATTGCTTGGGGCATTCTTTTTGGCTCCCGAAGATTCTTCTTCTCCTGTTAATCTGATACCCAAGATTATATACGGCGCTGGTGCAGGAGTTTTGATTGTGCTTATAAGAAATATTGGGGCATTTGTGGATGGGACAGTATTTGCCATACTTATAATGAATGTGGCAAATCCTATGTTTGATAAAATAAGGCCCAAGGTATTGTAGGGGGTTAAAAGATGCGAGATATTTTAAAGCTATTCTTAGCTGTAACCATATTTAGTGCGATATCCGGTGGTCTTCTTGCGTTTGTAAGAAGTGCAACTCAGGCAAGAATAGAGTATCAGCAGCTCAAATTTGTAAAAGGCCCTACCTTAAAGGAGATAATGAAAGGGTGTCAGAATGATCCTATAGTGGATAGATTTAAAGTAAAATGTGGAAAAAAGGAGAAAACCATATTTGTTGGAGTATTTAATGGCAAACCAAAAGTAATTGCTTTAGAGGCCTTTGGAAAGGGGTTTCATGGTGATATAGGTGTTATGGTGGGAATAGATGTTACTACAGACAAGATTTTGGGTATTGGTGTTACCACACATGGGGAGACCCCTGGGGTGGGATCCAGGGTAAAGACAGATCCAAGTTTTAGGACTCAATTTAAAGGTGTTTCTGTAAATGAATCAGTTAAGGTAAAGGCTGATGGAGGGCAGATTGATGCCGTTACAGGAGCAACCATATCATCCAGAGGTGTGTGTAAGGCTGTAAATAACGCATTGGCTTTGTATAAAAAACTAAAACCAGAGATTTTAAAAAGACTTAAGAATTTTAAAAGCAAAAAACTAAGCTCTTAAAAGAGGGTGTGCTATGGTAAAAAGGGCAGTTAATGAATTCGTAAAAGGATTGTGGGAAGAGATACCTCCTTTTAGATTAGTATTAGGGCTTTGTCCTACCTTAGCAGTAACAAAGACAGTAGAAAATGCCTTAGGGATGGGAATGGCGGTTATATTTGTGCTTACATGTTCAAATGTGATTGTTTCTGCTGTAAGGAATCTTATTCCAAAGCAGGTAAGGATTGCCTGTTTTATAGTGGTTATTGCCACTTTTGTTACCATAGTTGAACTTGTTATGCAGGCATTTACCTATCCACTTTATTTGAAGCTTGGAATTTTTATACCTTTGATTGTGGTTAACTGTATTTTATTAGGCCGCGCAGAGGCATTTGCTTCTAAGAATGGAGTAATATACTCCCTTGCAGATGGTTTAGGAATTGGGATAGGCTATACCTTGGCCTTAAGTGCCCTTGCATCTATAAGAGAAATTTTTGGTTATGGCACCTTTTATCATATCTCTGTATTTGGTCCTTCTTTTAAGCCTTTTTCTTTCATGGTAAAGGCGCCTGGTGCATTTGTTTGCTTAGGGCTTATGCTCTGTATCATGAATATGTTCAAGAAAAAGTAAGAGGAGTAGGATCATGGAAAGCTACATAGTCTTAGTAATAAGCTGTATATTTGTAAACAATATTCTTCTGATGCAATACTTGGGCAACTGCCCATTTCTTGGTGTTTCAAAGAGAATGGAAACTGCTGTTGGAATGGCAATGGCAGTTATATTTGTACTTGTTATGGCTGGAGCTGTGACATGGGTAGTAAATTACTATATTCTCAAACCATATGATTTGGAATATCTGCGAACATTATCTTTTATTTTGGTTATTGCATCTCTTGTTCAATTAGTGGAAATGTTTCTTAAGAAAAACATTCCTGCTCTTTACGCTGGTCTTGGAATATATTTACCCCTTATCACTACAAATTGTGCTGTCTTGGGCGTTTGTCTTATAAATATGAAAGAAGAATATGATTTTATCCATACTCTTGTTTCATCTTTCAGTTATGCAGCAGGATTTGGACTGGCACTTGTGCTTTTTGCTGCCATAAGAGAGAGAATACTTTTGGCAAGGGTTCCAAAACCTCTTCAGGATACATCTATTGGATTGGTTACAGCAGGAATGCTTTCCTTAGCATTTTTTGGCTTCAAAGGTATGATCCATTAGATCAAGGGGGTGTATAAGAGATGATAGAAGGCCTGTTAGTTATGGGAGGGCTTGGTGCAATATTAGGATTAGGTCTTGCTGTTGCTTCAAAGGTATTTTATGTATATGTGGACCCTAGGGTTGAGGCAGTAGAGGAGCTACTTCCCGGCGCAAACTGTGGCGGATGTGGTTTTCCTGGATGTAGCGCCAATGCAGAAGCTATTGTGGCAGGAAAGTCCTCGCCTGCATCCTGTGTTGCTGTAAGCCAAGAAGTTATTCAGCAGATAGCAGAAATTGTGGGGGCAAAGATAGAGCTAAAAGAGCCTGAAGTAGCTAAGCCCAATTGCAAGTATGGAGTTTTTGATGCAGATAGAAAATATATATATGACGGAGTAAAAGATTGTCGAGCAGCGATTCTTATAAATGGTGGGGAAAAGGAATGTCCCATAGGATGCTTAGGGCTTGGCACATGTGTGAAGGCATGTCCTTTTGGCGCACTTTCCATAGGGCCTGATAGACTTCCAGTAGTAGATACAGAGCTATGTACAGGATGTGGAACATGTGAAAGGGTATGTCCAAAACAGATTATAAAACTTAGTTCAAATTCTTTGGCTATTGTTCATGAATATACTACTGAAGAGTGCACCGCACCTTGCCAAAGGGCATGTCCTGCAGGAATAGATATTCCTGGCTATATAAGAGCAATAAGAGATGGAAATTATAGCGAGGCTCTTATTATAATAAAAAGGTCAAATCCATTTCCGGGTGTATGCGGAAGAATCTGTGTTCATCCATGCGAATATGAATGCAGAAGAAATCTTGTAGATGAAGCAGTGGCTATAAATCCTTTAAAGAGATTTGTTTCTGATTGGGAAAGAGAAAAAGGTGTACATATACAAGTTCCAAGGGCTCCAGAGAGAGAAGAAAAAATTGCTATTATTGGAGGTGGTGTTGAAGGACTAACCTCTGCTTATCTTTTGAATCGATTAGGATATGAAACAAAGGTATATGAAGCTACTTCTAAGCTTGGTGGGATACTCTGGTTAGGTCTTCCAGAAAATAGGCTTCCAAGAGATGTTATTGAGTGGGATATAAATGGAATCTTAGATGCTGGAGTTCAAGTAGAATTGAATAAAGCATTAGGAAAAGATATTACCATAGAGTCTATTTTTAAAGAAGGATTTTCTGCGATAATGATAGCAACTGGTGGATGGGATATGAAAATGTATTTGTCAAGTTTGTTGCCCAATGGCTTCAGTCCACTTCCTGGAGTTCAACTTCTTTTAGATATTATATTGAGATCTAAAAAAGGAGAAGACATAGAATTGGGAGATTCTGTGCTGATTCTTGAAGGAGGAGAGGCCTCTTTGCAAGCAGCTGCTGTATGTAAAGAAAAAGGAGTAAAGAATGTGTATGTGATTTTTAGGGATTCAGATTTGGCAGCTACTCAAAAGGAAGGGATAGAGATCTTAAATCATACTGTTCTAACAAAGATGGGTGGAGTCGGAAATAAACTTAAGGAAGTGGAGATCTGTGAAATAACAGAAGAAGGAAAGGAAAAAGAAGGAAGTAGAAGGGTTATTCAGGTGGACACCATACTTATGGGAGCGGGTCGTTTTCCAGAATTGATATATGTTCTAAAACAAGACAGTGAAACAGAATGGGAGACTGTGAGTCCATATGCAGGTCCTGAAGCAGAACAGGAGATCGGAATATTTAGGCCAGGTGAAGTAATAGCTGATTATAAGGCAGCAGTTGAGGCAATCGGAGCGGGTAGGAGAATGACAGCATCTATACACAATTTCCTTAGGGGTTTACCAGTTGAAGCACCAAAAAATATGCTTAAAAAGTACACCCAAGTATTGGATGTAGAGGATGTTCAAGGAGTAAAACCTGTGCCCAGAAAGAGAATGCCCAAAAGAAAAGAGAATGAGCTTGAAGATTCTTTTCTTGAGATTGAGCTTGGTTATACAGAAGCAGAAGCAAGAGAAGAAGCGCAAAGATGTCTTCAGTGCGGGCTTATATGTTATAGAAAAAATTAACTATTTGTAGAAAGTATTCTGGTCATACGTATCTTGTATGCCTCTTTTTTGCGGAAGGATTTATCTATCTTTTTTAACAGATAAAAGCTAAGGATTAATAAAAAGAGTGCCCCTAATATAGAACCTACACTTGAAGTAAGACCTATTCTGAGAGCAATCTGAGCGCCTTCATATGCTCCAAATAAAAGAGAAAAGATGGGCAATATGTAGACCAGAAATGCTATTTTTACTAATGAACCAGAAGGGACGCTTAGCTCTACTCTATCACCTACTTTTGCATTTAGAGTATTTTCCACCTCTATGAAAACTTCTTTATTTGAACCAAAACTTACACCACATGTTCCTCGCGCAGAACAGTGTTTGCATGCAGCATCTCTTTCCACCTTAACTATTGCTTTTCCCTCTTTTATTTCTTCTACAATACCATTTTCTGAAAGCATGACTAAAATATATCCCTTAACTATCTCTTTTGCAAGCTCTATCTTCTTTTGCTTTCTTTTTCTTTTTGGTATCTTATAAAACAATGAAAGAGAAACTTAAAGATATGTATAAAAAAATGTTATCTTTTTTTGGACCCCAGAACTGGTGGCCTGCAGATACTCCTCTTGAAGTAATGATAGGTGCTATATTAACCCAAAATACTAATTGGAAGAATGTAGAGAAGGCAATAAATAACTTAAAAGAAAAGGGGTTATTAGATATACTCAAAATTCATAAAATGCCTGAACAGGAGCTTTCTCTTTTGATTAAATCTGCCGGTTATTTCAAAATAAAGGCAAAAAGGGTTAAAAATCTCATTTCACATATAGTTAAGAACTATAATGCAGACTTGAATAAATTTTTTTCGCTTGATACTGAGTCTTTAAGACGCGAGCTTCTTTCTATAAAAGGTATAGGACCTGAGACAGCAGATAGCATTTTATTATATGCTGCTCACAGACCTGTATTTGTAGTAGATGCCTATACTTTTAGGATAATGAAAAGACACAATATGATCTGGGATGATATTGGCTACGAGGAGCTACAAGAGCTGTTTATGAAAAACCTTCCTTGTGACGAGCAGTTATTTAATGAATTTCACGCACTAATAGTACAAACTGGTAAGCAGTTTTGTAAGAAAAAGCCGCTTTGTAAAGGTTGCCCTCTTGATGGCTGGCCAGAGCAATAGCTTGGTTATACTTTCAGGATTCCCTTGACTCTCTCTGACACATCTTTTAAATCATTTTCATTTGGTCTTCCTTTTATATTTCCCATTCGTCCAATTGTAGAGAAAGGGGTCAACTTTTTTGATCTATATTCTCCTACAAAATACCATTCAGCAATTATAGTAAATCCTAAATGATCAAAAAGTTGACCCATATATTTGACAGCGGGAATAGCTTCATTTATACCTGTATGCACTCCACCATATGTACAGTAGAGTACGGCCTTCTTGTTTGACCTTCTTGGTGCGGCAGGTTTGATTTCCCCTTTTTCAAAATACTTCCACAGCATCTTTGTGAAAAATTCTTGTATTGGTTTTCCTGGAAGCCATTGATAGACTCCTGAACCTGCAAATACAAAATCATAGCTCAGTAGTTCTATATCTATATCACTACTTTCCTTAGTAATCCTAATTGTTTCTACTTCATGCTCTTCTTTCTTTGCTGTTTCACTTATAACATTGGCTATCTTTTCTGTATTTCCTGTGGCAGAATAATAAATGTTTAAAATTTTCATCTTTTCCTCCTTGTTTGTCTTGACTTAGAATATGTTCAGATAATAATATATATTATTCTATTATGGAAGCCTAAACATGAGGAAGAAAGAGCTATGAATAAGTCACAAATTATCAAAAAGCTGGCAGAGTCTCAAGGATTGCCTGTCTCAAAGGCAGAAGAAGTGGTTAATACATTCTTTGGGGAAATAGAAAGGGCATTTTTTAATTCTGAAAGGGTAGAGATCAGAGGTTTTGGTAGTTTCAAGATAAAGTATTACAAAGGATATAAAGGCAGAAATCCCAAAACCGGCGAGACGATCGAGGTTAAGCCTAAAAAGCTACCTTTTTTTAAGGTGGGAAAAGAACTCAAAAAAAGAGTGGATAGACAAGAATGATTTTTTTGGCCGTGCTAGGCGGGGAGTTAGCGGTTCCCTGTACCCGAAATCCGCTTATGCGGGGCCGAATGCCCTATGAGGTCTGCCGCAGGAGATCTTTTTCTGTCTCAGGAGATGGTAGTAGCCCCATGCGACAGGTCTCTTACGAACCCCGTCAGGCCCGGAAGGGAGCAGCGGTAAGTAAGTAGGCCTGTGCCATGGAAGGAGCTACCATTTATCCTGGGGCAGGAAAGGTCTACTGTGAGGCAGATCGAGTAGGGATGCACGGCCAATCTTCAATCTTAATGACCTTCCTTTATGCTTGAATATATTCTTGGAAAAGAGATAGCCTCTTATGTAAGACCCCACAAAAAAATGATTTTTTACTCTATCTTATTTGCCTCGCTTGCTTCTCTTTTTGTGGTTATACCAGCGTATCTTCTTCAGCCTTTTATTGATGAATGTATGAAAAAAAACACAGAGCCTGCCTCTTGGAAGATTACCTGGGTCTCATTTGATTCTGCTTTTAGATGGCAGAAAAAGGAAATTATCCTTCTAAAGGATGTCTCTCCTAATAAACTGCTTCTTATACTTGGCACAATTGCCACCATTTCTGTAATATTAAAATCTATCTTTTCTTACTTAAGTGGAATGGCAGCAGTTGCTTTTTCTAATAGAGCGGTCAGATCTCTTAGAATAGATCTTTTTAAAAAATTTGCTTCTCTTCCTTTAAGTTATTATCAAAGTAGAAAATTAGGGGATTTGATTGGAAGAGCCACTTCTGACATAGGTATTATGCAGGCAAGCATTGCTAATATACTGATTGGTTTAATACAACATCCTCTCACCATTATTGTATTCCTTATATATCTTTTGATGATGGACTATAAGATGACCTTGCTTATGTTCATGGTTGTCCCTGTTATTGTGTATCTTGTCAAGCTATTTGGAAGTAAAGTTAAAAGACATGCCAAGAGAATGCAAGATTCAATGGCTGAGGTAACTGCTGCTTATCAGGAGCTTCTCCAGTGTCTTAAGGTAGTTCATGGTTTTTTTAGGAGTGAGCATGAAGTAAAGAAGTTCACCCGATTGGCTGATAAATTATACAACAGGGTTATAAGGTGGAGAAAATGGCACTTAGGACTTGGACCTATGATGGATATTACTGTATTTTTGGTAATTCCGGGTATCCTTATAATAGGGAGGCTTCATTTTCATCACTCCCTTGGGGAGCTTATATCTATGCTATATGCTTATTCTAAGATATACCAGCCTATAAAAAAGCTTACAAAACTAAACAATGACATAAAAACCCTTCATGGAGCAACAGAGAGAGTTTTTAGTATTCTCAATACTGAACCAGACATAAAGGAAAAACCCAATGCTGTTCCTTTGCCAAGACATAAAGAATATATAGAGTTTAGGGATGTAAGTTTTGGATATAATCCCAAAAAACTTGTGCTTAAAAATATATCATTTAAAGTAAATGCTGGAGAAATGGTAGCATTTGTGGGCTCTACAGGATCTGGAAAAAGTACATTACTTGAGCTGATCCCTCGTTTTTACGATGTAACTTCTGGAAGCATTATAATTGACGGTTATGATATAAGAGATGTGACCTTAGAATCACTAAGAAGACAGATTGGTATTGTAAGTCAAGATATAATTCTTTTTCACGATACCATTGAAAATAATATTAAGTATGGCGTGCCAGATAAAGGATTGAAAGATGTAATAGAGGTTGCAAAAGCAGCTCATGCTCATGATTTCATAATAAAACAGCCTGCTTCATATAAAACTATCATAGGAGATAAAGGGGATAGATTATCTGGGGGACAGAAGCAAAGGATTGCCATTTCAAGAGCACTGCTAATAAATCCAAGTATTCTTATATTGGATGAAGCAGCTTCAGCTCTTGATGCGGAAAGTGAGCAATTTATTCAGAAGACCATAGACAATTTAATAGGAAAATGCACTATACTTGTAGCAGCGCATCGGCTAAATACAGTGGTAAAAGCAAATCGCATATATGTACTGGAGGAAGGGAGAATAGTGGAACATGGAACATGGGATGAGTTAATCTCTAAGGGAGGAAGATTCCAGTTTTTATATGAGCTGCAATTTAGAAATCATACAAACAACAGGGTAAATACATGAGCTGCATTCCTATTCTTCTTTTCTCATTTATCTTCTTTATCTTTGGTATATTTTTTTATGCCAATTATGTGGAATCCCTATTTGGGATGAATAATGAAGAAAAGACTCCTGCATATACTAAATATGATGGAGTTGACTTTGTGCCAGCAAAGAATTGGATTATTTTGTTTGGACATCATTTTTCAAGTATAGCAGGAGCTGCTCCTATAGTAGGACCTGTTATTGCTGTAAGTATATGGGGATGGGGTCCTACACTTTTGTGGATTGTTTTGGGTGCAGTATTCATAGGAGGTCTTCATGATCTTTCAGCCCTGTGTATTTCCATAAAAAAAGAGGGAAATTCTGTTGGGGATATAGCTAAGGATGTGGTTTCTTACAAAGCAAAAATCATATTTTCCTTATTTATCCTTTCAACCCTTATCCTTATAGTAGCGGTTTTTACTTATCTATGTGCAGAAACTTTTATAGCAGATCCTCATATTGTGCTTCCTTCTGTAGGACTTATTCCTGTGGCAATACTTTCTGGTCTCCTTATCTACAGGTTTCAAAAATCTCAGACTATAGCCACGGTTTTGGCTTTGTTTTTGTTGTTAGGATTGATTATAGCAGGAAGATCATTTCCTATTCGCATTAGCAATGATATAAATATCTGGATTTTTTTGCTTTTGGTATATGCATTCTTTGCTTCTATAACACCTGTTCACATACTCCTTCAGCCCCGTGATTATATAAGCTCTTTTTTGCTCTTTTTTGGTATTGGTATTGGATACATCAGCCTTTTACTCTCTCATCCTTCAGTTTATATTCCTTTTCACATAAGCAATAATAATGGACAAACTTCTATATGGCCTTTTCTTTTTATTACTGTAGCATGTGGAGCAGTCTCTGGTTTTCATGGTTTAATCGCCTCTGGCACAACATCTAAGCAGATTGCGAAGCAAAGTCATGCAAAGAGAATCGGTTATGGTGCAATGATATTTGAATCAGCTCTGGCTGTGCTTGCGGTTCTCTGTGTATGTTCAGGGTTAAAAAATTATGAAACCTTAAAAGAAGTTATTGATAAGGGAGGGCCAATACTTGCCTTTAGTAAAGGCTTTGGTAATATAAGTTCTGCTATCTTGGGAGGCTATGGGGCTACTATTGCTGTTATTATACTCAATGCTTTTATACTTACTACATTGGATACTGCTACCAGGATCTGTCGTTATGTATTTTCTGAACTTGTGGGAGTGGAAAACAGATTTTTTTCTGCCTCAGTGGTAGTAATCCTATCAGGGCTTATAAGTTTTGGAGGAAAATGGCGCCTTATATGGCCTACATTTGGGGCATCAAACCAGCTTATAGCAGCTTTTACTCTTTTGATTGTTACAAGTTGGCTTCTTATAAATGGAAGATCAGCACTTGTTACTTTTGTTGCCTCAATTTTTATGCTTGCCACTACAATATGTGCTCTTCTTTTTCAAATAATAACCTATTTCAAAAAAGCTCAATTTTTCCTCTTTTTTATTTCACTATTTTTAATCGTAATTGCTGTTTTTATGTTTCTTGAAACAATAGCCTCTTTAAAGAGATCTTGCAAAAAAGGTTATAGGATCAAGCTCTAATCTTCTCCCTTCATTTTCTCCTTTTTCAAGCACCACATATACTTCATCCTTTTGTCCATACAGTACAAGTATGGAGTCACAGATATCTTTTAGTTTATCTTTTAGGCTTAAATACCTGCTCATAGGATAAGTGAGCCATACTTCCATACCGTACTCAGTAGCTATATCCTTTATACTTTGAAAGAGATCCACATCTTCTGTTTGCAAACCGTCCAGCAACATTAAATCAAATGTGTATCCACTTTCTTTCAGATTTTCTACACTTGATCTAAGCTTTTCTGCACTAAGAGTCTGGTTTAAATACGAAAATATGGTTCTATTGCTTTCTATTTCCCCTTTATTTACTGTTTCCCCTGTGGCTTTCACTATCTCTTGCATTTTTAATTCGTAATAATTGGATACCTGGTCTGGCATATCCTCAAGAGAAACATGTAAAACTGAATGTCCATTTAAGAGCTTTTCTATCCCTATGTTGGTAAGACATGCACTTTTACCAGCTCCTCTTTCTCCTACCAAAAGCCCTAAGCTTCCTCTTTCAGGCTTTTTTCCTTCTAATATCCACAAAGAGCTTATATTATTTTCCATGTCTTTTTTCTCCTTTTTTCTTGTTTTTAATTAACTCCTGTGCAATAGCTTCAGGGACTTTCTCATATCTGCTGAATTCCATTGTAAATTCTCCTTTGCCTTGGGTCAGAGATCTTAACACAGTTGCATACCCAAACATCTCTTTTAAAGGCACCTCCGCTTCTATGGTGGTGTACAGTCCATTTTCTACACAGCTTATTATTATTCCTCTTCTCTGATTTATAGAAGCCATTACTCTACCCTGAAATTCTGATGGTATCTCAATGGCTACTTTCATGATAGGTTCAAGTATTATAGGTTTTGCTTTTGTATAGGCTTGTCTAAATGCTCCTATGGCTGCATATTGAAATGCCCTTTCCGAAGAGTCCACACTGTGAGATTTTCCATCTGTCAAAACCACTTTTACTCCCTGCACAGGAGCTCCTATAAGGCTTCCTTTTTTAAGACATTCTTTAAAACCGCTGTCTACTGCCGGAATAAACTCTGTTGGAATAACCCCTCCCTTTATTTGGTTTACAAATTCATATTCTTTGTCTGAAACAGGCTCTATATAACCTACAACTCTTCCGTACTGACCTGCACCGCCTGTCTGTTTTTTATGGGTGTAGTCAAAATCTGCTCTTTTTGTAATAGCTTCTCTGTAAGCCACTTCTGGATCTTTGGTGGTAAGTTCTATCCCAAATTCTCTTCTCATCCTTTCAATATATACCTCCAAGTGCAGCTCTCCCATACCAGATATGATCGTGTCCCCTGTTTCTTCATCCACATGTACTCTGAATGTTGGATCTTCTTTTGTAAATCTATTCAGTGCCTTTGACATCTTTACCTGAGCATCTTTATTACTGGGAACCACTGTCAAAGATATAACCGGATCCGGAACAAATATCGAAGACATGGTACAGTTTATCTTTCCATCAGTGAATGTATCACCTGTATAACAGTCCACCCCAAAAAGCGCTACTACATCTCCTGCATATGCCTCACTAATGTCTTCCATTTTATCTGCATGCATTTTTACTATCCTTCCAACCTTTATCTTTTTCCCTGTTCTTGCAATAAATATTTCATCTCCTTTTCTTATCTTACCTTGGTAGATTCTTACATAGGTGAGCTGGCCATAAGGAGTTACTTCCAGTTTGAATGCAAATGCTACAAGTGGTAATTCAGGATCAGTTTTAAGAGGTATTTTTTTGCTCTCATCTGTTATATCTAAGGCAAAGTTTTGCATATCTTTTGGAGATGGAAGATAGTAAGTTACAGCATCTAATAATGGTTGAACCCCTATATTTCTATATGCAGATCCTATGAAAACAGGAACTAATGCCTTAGAAAGTGTTCCTTTTCTTAAGGCATCATGAATAAGCTCTTCTGTAATATTCTCATCAAATATAGCTTCCATCAGCTCATCAGAAAACATGGAAGCTGCATCCAAAAGCTCTTCCCGTCTTTTTTCAGCTTCACTAAGAAGCTCAGCAGGGATTTCTTCTTCTACAACTTCTCTTCCATTAGGACCTTTGAAATATATTGCTTTCATTTTTACCAGATCTACTACTCCTGAGAAACTGTCTTCCAAACCAATAGGTATCTGCATAAGAACTGCATTATAATTTAATTTTTCTCTCATCTCATCTAATACCCTATAAGGATCTGCACCAGACCTGTCGCATTTATTTATAAATGCTATTCGAGGAATGCCATATCTATTCATCTGCCTATCTACAGTTATGGTCTGGGATTGTACCCCTCCCACTGCACACAGGATTAAAATACCACCATCCATAACCCTAAGAGCTCTTTCTACTTCTATGGTAAAATCTACATGTCCAGGGGTATCTATTATATTGATCCTATGTTTTTTCCACTCACAATAAGTAGCAGCAGAGGTTATAGTTATCCCTCTCTCCTTTTCCAATTCCATAAAGTCCATTGTAGCACCTGCACCATCTTTGCCTTTTACTTCATGGATGGCATGGATTCTGTTGGTATAATAAAGGATCCTTTCTGTAACAGTGGTTTTGCCTGAATCTATATGGGCACTTATACCTATGTTTCTTAAGTCTTTTACTTCCTTCTTACTCAACTTTTCTGCTCCTTTTTTGATTTTATTAAACACAAAAAGAAGAGCGATGCTCATCATGAGCACCGCTCTTCTTTTAAGCCTTATTATACCTGTTTTAGTGTTTTATTTCAATCCTTTTAACTTTTCCTTCATGAACCTTTGGGATTACCAATCTCAAAACCCCATTCTTATAAGTAGCATCTATTTTATCCTCTTTTACTTCCTCAGGCAGACGGAAGCTTCTCTGGAAAGCACCATACTGTCTTTCCATGTAGTAGTAGTTTTCACTCCTGCTTTCTTCTTCTCTCTTTTTCTCACCTTTTATAGTGAGTACACCGTTAGCTATTGTAATTTCTATATCTTTTGGATCAATTCCTGGAAGTTCTGCTGTTACGATATATTCTTTATCATTTTCTGCTATATCAAATGCTGGAGTCCATACTTCCCTTTCCTCAAATAAGGCTGGAAGTTCCAGATCTTCAAACAGCCTTTCAAATCTGTCAAATATATCTCTACTGAATATATCTCTCCCCAGAAGTGAGCCTCTGTAGGGTACCAAATCTAACATCCTGGCCATATTTATCACCTCCTTTCATAGAGGTTTGATTCTTTTTTCACTAAAAAAATAATCATCCCTTTTTGGTAGTCAAGATATTCCTATATTAAGCTGGATCATAAGAAACAGAAGAGGTAAATTCTTTCAGTACATCTCTAATTTTTGGCAGATCTTTGGGTAAGAGAATTTTTTTGGCATTTATCTTGATCTTATACTGAGAAACAAATCTAAACACTCTGGGCTTCTGAGAAACCAGCTTTGCGATCCTTTCTGGATCTACACAGCCATTATTTACAAAAGTAATAGTCATTCCATCTGGACTTACATCTAATTTACTGATACCTGATCTTTTCAGTATTATTCTTATATTCATAATATGAAATAAGTTTTTCACCTCTTCTGGCATATCTCCAAATCTATCTAATAGCTCGCTTTTCACTTTTGTGAGTTCGGATTCTTCTGAAAGCATGGAAAGTCTTCTGTATATATTAAGTCTTAGGTCATTATCCATTATATATGTCTCTGGTATATATGCTGGCACATTTATGTTTATTTCTGGATTCAATTCTTCATGCCATTCTTCTCCTTTTAATTCTGCTATTGTCTGCTCAATAAGCCTTACATAAAGTTCATATCCTATTTCTGCTATATGTCCTGATTGAGCATATCCCAATATGTTCCCTCCACCTCTTATCCTTAGGTCATGCATTGCAAGCTGTAATCCAGCACCAAGTCTTGAAAAGTCCATTAATGCTTTGAGCCTTTTTTCTCCTTCTGGGGTTATTGAAGAAGGATCAGAGATAAGAAGATAGGCATAAGCTTTTTCCTTAGAGCGTCCAACTCTCCCTCTTAATTGATATACCTGCGCAAGTCCCATTTTCTCTACACCATCTATTATAATAGTATTTGCAGATGGTATATCTAAACCAGATTCTATTATGCTTGTGCAAACCAAGACATCTATCTCTTTATTTAAAAAAGAAAGCATGGTTTTCTCTAACTCTGCCTCTTTCATTTGCCCATGTGCTACAGCAAGCTTTGCTTCTGGAACTAATCTCCTTATTTTCTCTGCTCTATCATATATTGTTTGTACCCTATTGTGTACAAAGAAAACCTGTCCTTTCCTCTTTAACTCAAATCTAATCGCTTTTGCTATTAAATCTTCATCATAATACGAGATATGAGTTCTAATAGAAAGCCTATCTTGTGGCGGGGTTTCTATAATACTTATATCTCTTACCCCCAGTAGCGCCATATGCAATGTTCTTGGAATAGGAGTAGCAGCCAAAGAAAGCACATCTACAGTTGTTCTGTATCTTTTCAACAACTCCTTTTGTTTTACCCCAAATTTCTGCTCTTCATCTATAATAAGAAGCCCAAGATCTGAAAACTTTATATCTTTTTGTAAAAGCCTATGTGTTCCTATGATTATGTCTATCTTGCCAGACCTGATCTCAGCAATAATCTTTGTCTGTTCAGATCTGCTTTTAAACCTGCTGAGCATTTCTACTCTGATGTGATATGGAGACATTCTGCTTTTAAATGTCCTATAATGTTGTTCTGCTAATAGGGTTGTAGGTACCACCATTGCCACCTGTTTCCCATCCATTACTGCTTTAAATGCCGCCCTAATAGCCACCTCTGTTTTGCCAAAACCAACATCTCCACATATAAGCCTATCCATTGGCCTTTCAGAGCTCATATCATTAAGTACGTCTTCTATAGCTTTTATCTGGTCAGGGGTTTCTTCATGCTCAAATGTGGCTTCAAATTCACGGAATATGTGATCTGGCGGTGAAAATGCATATCCTTTTCTGGCCTGTCTTATGGCATATAACTCTACCAGATGTTTTGCGATCTTTTTGATAGAGCTTTTTGCCTTTTTCTTGGCTATATCCCAGGACCTGCCTCCTAACTGATCCAGTTTTGGCTCTTTGTCTTCAATACCTATATATTTTTGTAATATGCTTATTCTATCTGTAGGTATATAGAGCTTTGAATTTTCCGCATATTCTATTATTGCATATTCATTTACTCTGTTATTCACCTTTATCTTTTTAAGACCTATATATCTTCCTATCCCATGCTCTTCATGTACTACTAAATCCCCTTCCTTAAATTGGCCTATATTTATTAATTGTGCAAGCCTGCTACGTGGTTTTGTCCTTGCATCCTTTTTTCTTCCAAATATTTGATCCTCACTTATTACATAAAGCCCTGCTTCCTGCCACACAAACCCCTTTGTGATATTTCCAAGACATATAAATATCCCTGGCTCAATGGGAAGTTCTTTCCAGGAATCCAAAAATTTATTTATTTCTACGTTATAATTCTTTAATATCTCTTTTAACCTTTCAGCCTGCTCTCTTGTTCTAGTTATAATAACTACTCTTCCACCACTTTCTTTCCACTCTTCTACCTTTTCTGCCAATGGGGCTAAAGAAACCCTGCCTTTTTCGGGTATTCTTATCTCTATATCATCTGTAAGTTCAAAATATCCTGGTATGTTAATAACTTCTGTGTCTTCATCAAAAGGTCCTGAGCTTTCTAACTGTATAAGTTGAAATTTGGAGATATTAGATATAAGTTCCTCAGATCCTAAGAGTAGCTCTTCTACTTCAGGGAATGGTTCCCCTCTTTCAGCTGCTTCTTTTCTAAACCTCTCTATATCTTTCTTAAATCTTTCCTTTATTTTTTTGTGAATGGACCCTAAGCTGTGATAGGAATATACTGTAATCACAGTATCTTTTGGTAGATAATCAAATATACTACTTGGTTTTTCATAAAAGTGTGCAAGCCAGGCCTCTTTTCCTGAAAACTGAGGATTTGAGATGTCTGAAAAAGGTAATCTTCCAAAAGATCTCGCTCTTTTTAGATTTTTTTCATTTAGAATCAGCTCAGAGCAGGGCAGTATGATCATGCTTTTTTCATCAGCAACAGACCTTTGAGTAAATGGATCAAATTGTCTTATGGATTCTACAATATCTCCCCAGAATTCTAATCTGAAAGGATTCTGATAAGAGGGGGAAAAAATATCAATTACGCTACCTCTTACTGCATAATCTCCTATGTCTTCCACGATCGGAACTCTCTGATACCCTCCTTGTTCCAGTTTTTTGATGAGTAATTCTCTATCCAATTCCTCTCCTTCTTCCACATAGTCCACAAATCCTACGAGTTCTTTTTTAGGAATAGTTTTAAGGAATATAGCATCAATAGAGGTTACCACAATTGGAGCCTTTTCATTAAGCAATGCATAAAGGGAACTTATTCTTTTTGACATTACCTCTTTATGAGGACTTAGCCCTGAAAAAGGAGAAATATCATAAGGAGCAAATTCATAGAAATTTTTATTCCCTATAAAAAAGAGAAAGTCTTTTAAAATCTTATTAACATCTTTTTTGCTCGGAAGAATAATAAGATTTGTCTTATTCAAATCTTTTAATAGCTCAGAATAAAGATACGAAAGCGCACTTTCAGATATTCCTTCTATTCTTATGATTTTTTTGTTCTTTATAGAAAGAAGAATCTTTTCTTTTAGTTCTACTATGTTCATATGAAAGGCCCTTCCAAGAATTTTAAGGTTTTCTTATCAGTATCTAATCTTGTTTTTATACCTAAGGGTATAAGCACATTTTGATTTGAATGCCCTATAGGAAAATCAGAAAGAATAGGGAATCCCATATCTGAAACTATATCAAGAACAATTTGGTTAATTATATCTTTTTTCCCGCAACCTTTGAACTGTCCTAACACAAGCCCAGAGACATTTTTGAAAAAGCCACTTAATCTGAGTTGAGTAAACATCCTGTCTATTCTGTAATATGGTTCGTTGATATCTTCCAAAAACAAGATTGTGTTTTCACAAATAGGTAGATAATCAGTACCTACAAGACTGGCGATTATACTCAGATTGCCTCCTAAAAGGATTCCCTCTGTTTCTCCTGAAATAAGGGTTTCTGATTTTTCTGCTTTTATTTCTTTGCATTTTCCTTGAAGCATTTCCCAAAACAGCTTTATGTATTCGCTGTCTAACTCTGTAAGATCCTTTATCATTGGTCCATGAAAAGATACAATCTTCGCTTTTTTTATTATTGCCATAAGCAAGGCTGTTATATCGCTATAACCAATAAATATTTTTGGATTATTTCTTATTAGCTGGTAGTCAATATTCTCCAAAATTCGGATGCTACCATATCCTCCTCGTGAACATATGATCGCTTTTATTTCATTTTTTTTGAACATCTGATGCAGGTCATCAACTCTTTCCTTAATACTACCGGCCATATACCCATGTTTGGATACTGCAAAGGTATTTTTGCCTATTTCTACTTTTTTAAACCCAAGCTCCTTAATAAATCGAACACCTTTTTTTATCTTTTCTTTTTCTATAGGACTTGCAGGAGATAAGATTCCTATCTTGTCTTCTGTGTTTAGTGACTTAACCTTATATAAATTCTTTCTTGTCATTGCATAACATAATCTTGTAAATTATCTTACCAAAATTTGTCTTATTATTTCAGAGGGGTTTGTTTTTATGCCAGATATTTCTTTTCCATATATACTTCCTTTAAAACCAAGTTTTCTTACACATAAATTTCTTCATCTACTTTTTAAACACATAAACATCGACAAGGAATTTGCAGAGAAATTGAAATCTATATCAAAAGAAGGGGTAGTAATTTATGTAGCAAAATATGCTTCTTATTTTGATCTTTTACTATATCATTATTGCTTACGCAAAGCCAGACTCCCTTATCCAAGACTTTTTTTTGATATAAATTTAATGCCTTATATCTCTATAACTGAGCTTGGTAAATTAATAGCTTCATATACAAAATTTTTTCTTAAAAATGGTTCTTTTCCTTCACCTTATGAAACAGGTTTTTATAAGCATCTTCTTAAGAAGAAGCTTACTTCTATGGTTTTTCTTATAAATCCAACTCGATTCTCTCATTATTTCGTAGAAAAAAAAACAGATCCAATAGATTATTTAATACAATTTCAAAAAAACCTTTCTTTTCCTATATATATAGTGCCTATTATAATATTCTATAAAAGTGATCCAGAAAAATCCCCTTCTTGGATATCTAACCTATTGTTTTCTTATAGAGATAAACCCGGATTTATAACCAAGATAGCCCTTTTTTTTAAACAGTATAGAAAAGCACTCATAGATATTGGGGAACCTATAAATTTAAAGAATTATATACAAGACCATGATGCACAGGAGCTTTCCTATAAGCTGAGAAATGAACTTATGGATATAATAGATCGCCATAAAAGAGCTGTTTTGGGGCCAGTAGTTAAGTCAAAAGCCCAAATAAAAGAGTTGGTGTTAAGAGATATTAAAATTGAAGAAGCAATTTATAAAATGGCAAAAAATGACAAAAAAAAGATAAAAGAGTTAAAAAAGAAAGCAGAAAGCTATTTTGAAGAAATAGCTTCAGACTACAACATAACTTATATAATTATATTCTATAAGCTTTTGACATGGTTTTGGAAAAAAATTTTTCAAGGTATAGAGGTGCCAGAATCTGATTTCAGTCTTATAAGGAGCTGGACAAAAAAGGGATATCCTGTGGTTTATGTGCCTTCTCACAAGAGCCATGTAGATTATTTGCTTCTAAATTATCTTCTATTTGATCACCATATTCATCCTCCTCGGATTGCTGCTGGCAGAAATCTGGCTTTTTGGCCTATGGGTTATATATTTAGAAAGTGTGGAGCATTTTTTATCAGAAGATCTTTTAAGGGTGCAAAGTTATACACCCTGGTGTTTGAGCGATATATAAAGATCCTACTCCAAGAAGGATATCCAATAGAGTTTTTTATAGAAGGAGGTAGAAGTAGAAGTGGTAAACTGGAATTTCCAAAAACTGGATTCTTATCAATCTTATTAGAGGCATGGAAAGAAGGTTACTGTAGGGATATTGTTTTTATTCCTGTGTCAATAACCTATGATACAGTTATAGAGGAAAAGTCATATGTAAAAGAAGTAAAAGGATTAGAGAAAGAGCCGGAAAGTTTTATGCAATTACTAAAAGCCAGAAATATATTAAAAAAGAAATATGGGAAAATATATGTTAGATTTGCTAAACCAACCTTGCTCAGTGAATATTCTGCTAATCTGGATAAAAAAAATGAACTAACCAATTCTTTATCCTTTTATTTAGTAAGAGCTATTAATAAAGCAACACCGATTACTCCTATACCATTTGTATCTGTACCAATAATGACAAGACTGAGAAGTGGATTTTATATCTATGAATTAGAAGAAGCATGCAAAGCTACTTTAGATCTTTTAAGATACTGTAATGCCCCACTAATTCCCAAGATAGAGAAAATTACTCATGTTGTACAAAATGCTATTTCTATCCTTTTAAAAAGGGATATACTGTTTAAAATAAAAGATAAATCTCAAAACAATTTTTTATATTATTTAAATAAAAAAAAGAGTTTTGAACTTAGTTATTACAAAAATAATATAATACATTTTTTTATACCATACTCTTTTGTGGCCATTTCTCTTCTTTCTTCTCAGGGTGAGATAACCAGTGTTAATCGAATAAAAAAGGACTACTTAATACTTAAAAAGCTTTTTAAATATGAATTTATTTATGGTAAAGAGGCGGAAGAAGAGATCGAAGAAGCATTAACCTATTTTTATGAAAAGGCTTATTTAAGCTATGAAAGTGATGGTTTTAGACTCACAGTCAAGGGTAGAAAAACAATTATAATGTGGGCGGAACTATTGAGAAATTATATAGAAGCTTATTGGATTGCTATAAGAGTATTTAATACACAGAAGAAAAGAATAAGAGAAAAAGAACTGCTAAAAAAAATGAAAACCGAAGGAGAAAACTTGTATAAACTTCATATAATAAAATGCTTAGATTCTATTTCATATCCTATGTTTAGAAATGCTCTTAAATATATAAAGAGAAATATTTCACTTGAAGAAATCCCTCATCTTTCTCAATGGTTGTTTTCTCTTTTACAGAAATTTTCATAATATAGTCATCTGCATAATTGCGAATAACTATAAATGTAATAATAACAGACCTTATGCAAAAGTTTCTGTCTTATCTGTATGCAGTATAGGGGTAAGACTGGAAGTGGAATAGGGGCAAGGGGGTTTTTCGAATGCGACTGTCGGAAGGGCGCTGTCTCTTCTCTGACTTATCTGTGGGGGAAACCGCAGCCCGTCACTCAAGTTTCTCCAAAACAAGCATATTCCTTTACCAGACATCCAAGTCCATGCATGGGTAAGTATATTTGATTAACAGCTGAGTGACGGGAATGCAGAGGGGGCAGATATCCCCCGCAAATAAGTCAGAGAAGAGCCCAGCCCGAGAGACTCAGAGCAAACGAAAAACCTTTTTGACCCAATACCACATTCGTTGTTATTCTTCCCTTGTGAGATAAACCATTTTGCGTAAGGTCAGATAATAAATTTAGTATTTCACAAAATTTTATGTTTTGCGGAATACTGTAATTATTTTTTAAAATTTTTTAGATCTATTACTTTAGAAGAATGTTGTTCTTTAAAGGATTTTTTATTTTGTGGTTGTTGAGTATCTGCTAACTTATCCTCTAAATTGCTTATTTCTATTTCTCCAAGTCTTAGTGGCACCCCTCCCATAGTGAATGTGGCACCATTTATATATTCTTCTTTCAATATCCATCGTACTATCTGAGCAGGTATGCTCAAAACAAGTAAATCCACTTGATACCATCCTTCTTTTATATCAGGTTCAATCTTTTCTATTCTGGCATATACTGTAGGCTTGCCCATATAATATATCAAAACAAGATCTCCCATCTTTCTCATTTCTTAGCCTCCAGTTAATTGATTTTTTTATCTTTATATGTTAGTGAAACATTTATCTTTATCCAAGTAAAAAATTATGAGGCCATATGAGGCTGTTTGAAATAATTTTCGAACAGCCTCAAAATAATATTGACTTTTATTGTATTTTAGTTAAAATTTCATATGAATGCCAGCGTAGCTCAGCAGGTAGAGCAACTGATTTGTAATCAGTAGGTCGGGGGTTCAATTCCCTCCGCTGGCTTAAAGGATGGAGAGGTGCCCGAGTTGGACAAAGGGGGCGGACTGTAAATCCGCTGGCTCAGCCTTCGGAGGTTCGAATCCTCCCCTCTCCATATATAAGCGGGAATAGCTCAGCTGGTTAGAGCATCAGCCTTCCAAGCTGAGGGTCGCGGGTTCGAATCCCGTTTCCCGCTTTATTTTTGATTT